>Ga0256840_1000966_pt1 | contig 28242 bp, 27 predicted proteins | sample 355202metaG_FD_185969 | JGI IMG/M metagenome (GOLD analysis project Ga0256840, IMG submission 185969) | Hydrothermal vent microbial communities from Mid Atlantic Ridge, Atlantic Ocean - 355-202 | ecosystem: Environmental > Aquatic > Marine > Hydrothermal vents | place: Atlantic Ocean: Mid... | reverse complement strand
ATACTATTTTAGGAATGATGCTTATTACACCACAAACTTCTGCGGAAGGTAAAAAAGTAAATCAAGTTTTAATCACAGAAGATGTTTATTACCCTGGAGAATCGGAAATTAGTGAATTTTATATCTCGGTTTTATTAAATAGAGCCACTGGTCGTAATATGATTATGTATTCTACCGAGGGTGGAATGGATATTGAAACTGTTGCTGAAAAAACGCCACACTTAATTTTTACAGAAGAAGTAGATCCTAAATTAGGTCTTTTACCGTTTCAAGCACGTAAAGTTGCTTTTAATTTAGGTTTATCTGGTAAGGCATTTAAGGAAATGACTCGTTTTGTAGCATCGCTTTATAATGCTTATGTAAAATCGGATGCTTCTTTATTTGAAATCAATCCAGTATTAAAGACAAGTGATAATAAAATTATTGCAGTAGATTCTAAAGTTACAATCGATGACAACTCTTTATTTAGACATAAAGATTATGCAGAAATGCGTGACTTTAGAGAAGAAAATGCGATTGAAGTAGAAGCAAATGCCGTTGGTTTAAATTATGTTGATTTAGATGGAAATGTTGGTTGTATGGTTAATGGAGCTGGTCTAGCAATGGCTACGATGGATTTAATTAAGCAATCTGGCGGAGAACCTGCAAATTTTTTAGATGTTGGCGGTACTGCAGATGCAGAACGTGTAGAAGCTGGTTTTAGAATTATTTTAAAAGACGCAAATGTAAAAGCAATTTTAGTAAATATTTTTGGAGGAATTGTTCGTTGCGATAGAGTTGCACAAGGTGTAGTAGATGCTTATAAAAATATGGGTAATATCGAGGTGCCAATTATTGTACGTTTGCAAGGAACAAATGCTGCTGAGGCAAAAGAATTAATTGAAAAAAGCGGATTGGATGTAATTTCGGTTACCGAATTCCAAGAAGCAGCAGATAAAGTAAAAGAGGTATTGGCTTAAAAGTTAATCCAAATAAATATATAAATCCGTAGTTGAAAAACTACGGATTTGTTATTTCGGAAACTTTTCAATACGTATCCCAATTCTTTATTAATATCAATTAAATTTTGAAATGCGCTAAATAGATTTAAAATATTTTTATGTTTTACAATCTTGAAATTTCAAGCATAGCATAGCTATGGTTTAAATTTAAAGTGCAGTAAAACCGTGAAAAGATAAATAATTTATAGCGTATTTTGATGTTGAGTTGGTATAAGCATAGAGTTTCTTAAATCAGATAAAAAAACTGCCAATATTTCCGATTTGTAACAAAAAGGAATAAAAATTGACTAACATATAGAAGCATGCACGACTTTTTAGTACATTTGTGCGAAATTTTAGAACAATAAAAAATTACAAGAACAAAAGAGATAATTAACCTTATGGAAGAAAAAAAATTTGATCTCAATTCCTTAATTGGAATGCTATTATTAGGAGCATTAGCATTTTTATTTATATATCAGAATCAACCTTCAAAAGAAGAATTAGAGAAGAGAAAAGCAACGGAATTACGTATTCAAGATTCTATAGCAAGAGTTAAAGAAATAGTAAAAACTCCAATAAAGGAAGAAATTGTAAAAGCACCAGTATTCGATGCAAACGATTCTTTAGATGTCGTAAAAATAAATAATACAAAAGGAACATTTGCTTATGCAGCAACATTGCCTTCTGCAAAAACCAATGAAACGGTTTTAAAGAATGGTATTTTAGAAATAAAAATTGCAAATAAAGGAGGACAAATAACCTCTTTAAAATTAAATAAATATAAAACTTACGATGCGAAAGATTTATATTTAATTAAAGACAATAATGCTTTGTTAGATTTGTCATTTCAAACAAAAGATGGTAGAAGTTTGCATACAAAAGACATGTATTTTGAGCCAATTTTAACTGAGGATGGCGAAAATCAAATATTATCTATGCGTTTAAAAGTAGATAGTAATAAGTATTTGGAATACCGTTATACTTTAAAACCTAAAGATTATATGCTAGATTTTAGTATACATTCTGTAGGTCTAGCAAGTGTAATAAACACATCAAGTAATATAAACTTAAATTGGAAACAAAAAGAATATAGAAGCGAAAAAAGTTTAAAATACGAAAATCAGTATACGGAGCTAGATTATTTGCACGATGAAAATGAAATGGATTATTTAAGTGCAATGAGTAATGAAGATGAAGATGAAGAAAAAAATGTAAATTGGATCGCATTTAAAAAACAATTTTTTACATCAATATTATTAACAGAAGCACCTTTTAAAAAGGTAAAATTTACGTCTAATAATTTACTACAAGACGAAGAGGTCGATACGGTTTTCTTAAAATCTTTTGCAGCAAATATCAGTTTACCAGTACAAAACAATGAGATAAAAGCAGACATGCAATTGTATTATGGACCAACAGATATTAAACTATTAAAAACTTACGAAAATAAAAAATTAGCAAAGATTGTACCTTTAGGTTGGGGGATTTTTGGATGGATAAATAAATTCTTTATCGTACCATTATTTGGGTTTTTAAGTTCCTTTATGGGAAGTTTAGGATGGACAATCGTAGTGCTTACTGTAATTGTAAAATTGTTAATGTCTCCGTTATTGTATAAATCCTTTTTATCGAGTGCAAAGATGAAAGTGATAAAACCAGAAATTCAAGAAATTAACGATAGATTAAAAGGAAAAGAAAATGCAATGAAACGTCAACAAGAAACTATGGCGTTACAACGTAAAGCAGGAGTTAATCCAATGGCAGGATGTATTCCAGCAGTATTACAAATGCCAATATTCTTTGCATTATTTCGATTTTTTCCAGCAAATTTTGATTTACGTCAAAAGAGTTTTCTTTGGGCAACCGATTTGTCTGCTTACGACGAAATCGCAAAATTACCATTTCATATACCGTTTTACGGAAGTCACGTATCCTTATTTCCAATATTAGCATCTATAACGATGTTCTTTTATATGCGAATTACCCAAGGGCAACAAGCAAGCATGCAACAGCCAAAACAAGAAGGAATGCCAGATATGCAAGGTATGATGAAAGTAATGTTATACATATCACCAGTAATGATGTTGTTTTTCTTTAATCAATATGGTAGTGGATTAAGTATTTATTATTTTGTTTCTCAATTAATTTCTATCGGAATTATGTTAGTTATTAAAAACTATATTATTGATGAAGACAAAATTCATGCAAAGATACAAGTAAACAAACAAAAAGCACCAAAGAAAAAAAGTGCATTTAGACAAAGGTTAGACGATGCAATGAAACAAGCACAAGTACAACAAGAAAAGAATAAAAACGGGAAAAAATAATAGCTGAGTATTTTATGATTAATACCAATTCAATTTTGAAATGCGCTAAATAGATTTAAAATATTTTTGTGTTTTACAATCTTAAAATTTCAAGCATAGCATAGCTATGGTTTAAATTTAAAGTGCAGTAAAACCGTGAAAAGATAAATAATTTATAGCGTATTTTGATGTTGAGTTGGTATAATAACCTCAGTTCGATAAAAAAAGTTTATCGAATTCAAATACAATGTAAGATTTGAAGTTTAAATCCAAAAAAGGATAAAGAGTTTTGGCTTATTTTGATGTCGAGTAGGTATCTAACTAGGCATTAATAAATGTCGTGTTTTTACAATATTAAAAAGGTGTTATTTTTTTACAGAATTTATTTCATTCGTAAGTTTAATAATAGTTTCCTTAGCTTTCAGTAATTTTTTCTGAAGTATTATTTGTTCTCTTTGGAGTGAAACAAGTTCGTTTTTAGTTTTAATTTGATATTTGGAGTTAGGCTCATTTGCAGCAAATGGATTATCTGTAAGCATCACTTCGTTTTCAAACAATAAAACCCAATTAATATTCAAATCAGGATAGAGTTCCTTAATTTTTTTTAAATGTGCAGAGCCAATATTGTTGCCACGTCTCAAAATACCTTCGGACAATCCCATTCTTTTCGAAAAACTTCTTTGACTGATACCTTTAAAATCAAGATATTCGATAATTCTTTTATTTATACTCATTCTAAATTACTATTTTAAAGATAAAATGTTTGCATATTAATACATTTTGTCTTTAATTTGTATCGCATACTAATCGATAATGCTGATTATGTGATAAGTATAAAAATACTTAACTATGGATACTATTGTTAAAAAATTGTAAAGTAATTCAAATAATAAATTTAAAATTCCCAAAAAAGTATTGGAGCTTCCCCTTCAATCGTCAAGTTATATAAACTCCATGCATTCTTCTTAATATGTATGGAGGACTTGATGTATTTAGATTTATGATATTACTACTTTAACCTAGTTAACAAAAGTATAAAAAATCTATAAACTATTTAAAAAAATACAAATTAAATTGAAAAAATTATTATTTAAGGTACAATTAATACCAATTCAATTTCAAAATGTGCTAAATAGATTTGAAATATTTTTGTGATATTAAAGAAATAACAAAAAAATAAGAAGAACTCCGTTTTATAAAACAAAAAACTCCATATAATATGGAGTTTTAAATGGTGACCTCGACAGGATTCAAACCTGTAACCTCTTGAGCCGTAATCAAGTGCGCTATTCAGTTGCGCCACGAGGCCATTTGCGGCTGCAAATATATTTCTAATTATTTAAAATACAGACATTTTTATTGAAAAAAATTAAGCTTCTAGAATTTTTTTTAAAATTTCTTTAGCGGCTTCTAAATTTTCTTCTAAAACATAAATTTCATTATCATCATAAAGATCAGCAAAACCTGTAGTTTTTGAATTTTCAGAGAAATTTTTAATTAAACTAGGGATTTTTACTTCGTCTAAATATTTTTCCAAAGTTCTTAGCGTTATCATAGAACCTACATGTAATTTTATATGTTTGGATTTGTCGTTCATTATATGTTTTTTAGAAGTTACTAATGATATAAATATACGGTTTTTTTAGATATAAAAAAAGTATTTGTTTTGTAAATTGATGGTATTTAAAAATTTAAAAAAAATACAGGAAATAAGTAAAAAAACTTTAAAAACACGTTAATAGAAACGATATAACTAAAAGATTACAAAAACTCCTTACGACCAATAGTTTTGGTAATAATATCTTTATTAATATCAAAACCACGAGCAGGAGAGTATTCTCTGCCATAATAAATAATTTGTAAATGTAATTTATTCCATAATTCTCTTGGAAATAAACGTTTGGCATCTTTTTCGGTTTGTACCACATTTTTACCATTGCTTAATTTCCATCGATACATTAAACGATGAATATGCGTATCAACAGGAAAAGCAGGAACACCAAAAGCCTGACTCATAACCACACTTGCAGTTTTATGACCAACAGATGGAAATGCCTCTAAATCTGCAAAATTATTAGGAACATTACCATCGTGTAATTCAATAATCATTTTAGATAAACCATAAATACCTTTCGATTTCATTGGTGATAAACCAACAGGTCTAATAATAGCCTTAATTTCTTCAATACTAAGCTTAACCATATCGTAAGGATTGTTAGCTTTAGCAAATAGAAGAGGAGTAATGGTGTTTACACGAGCATCAGTACTTTGAGCAGAAAGTAAAACAGCAATTAATAAGGTATACGGATCTTTGTGATCTAATGGAATAGGAGTTTTAGGATATAATTCTTCCAATGTATCAATAACAAATTGGACGCTTTCTTTTTTGTTCATTTATAGTTACTTTTGTAGGAGTAAATATAGTATAAAAATAACAATAGAATCCAAAGTATCAACAAGATTAGTATCCATAGTAACAACAGAAAACCATGACAAAATTACAAATAGGAGATAAGGCACCAAGTTTTACAGCATTAGATCAATCAGGAAAAAAAGTAACATTAAATGATTTTAAAGGAAAAAAATTAGTACTCTTTTTTTATCCAAAAGCAAGTACACCAGGCTGTACTACCGAAGTGAAAAACTTAAGAGATAATTATAAAGAGTTTTTAGAGAAAGGGTATGCAATTTTAGGAGTAAGTGCAGATAGTGCAAAAAGACAGCAAAATTTTATAAATAAAAATGAATTGCCATTTCCATTATTAGTAGATGAAGATAAAAAAGTAATAGAAGCATTTGGCGTTTGGGGACCAAAAAAATTTATGGGAAGAGAATACGACGGGATTCATAGAACAACATTTATAATAGATGAAAAAGGGAAAATAGAAAATATCATTAAAAAAGTAAAAACAAAAGAACATGCAAATCAAATTTTGTGTAATACAAATATGTAGCTTAAAGCACTTTAGATGTTGAAAAGAAATAAAATAAATGAGAATTAAGAATTGTTAAAAAAATATTTTTTTTGAGAATATTTGTATATATAATATTAAATTGATTAAATTTGACGAAATTAAATCGTAAAAAATACCATTATGAGTGAAGACAGAGGATATGTTGAGCAAGAAGAAATCTTCTCACAAACCATGCGAGCAGGAAGAAGAACGTATTTCTTTGATGTGAGAGAAACTAAAGCAGGAGATTATTACTTAACAATAACAGAAAGTAAGAAATTTTCTAATGAAGATGGATCTTTCCATTTTAAAAAACACAAAATCTATTTATATAAAGAAGATTTTGAAGAATTTAATGCAAGTTTAAACAGAGCAACCGATTTTATTATTAAAGAAAAAGGAGATGAGGTAATCTCAGAACGTCATCAAAAAGATTATGTAAAACCTGTAAGAGAAGAAAGTTCGGAAGAAGCACCAGATGCAATCGAAGATACTTCACCAGAAAATTTTACAGATGTCAATTTTGAAGACATCTAAAATATTAAAAAATCGCTGAAAGGCGATTTTTTTTATGTGTTTGTTCTATTATAAAAATAAAGTAGATGTTATTCATTTTGTCTTGTCCTGAAATAGCCAACGCATAAAGCCATACACATTTGCAATTACTAACGTCATTTATATTTACTTTTAGGTGTTTGTGAAAAGATAAATAATTTATAGCGTATTTTGATGTTGATTTGATATTAGTGATAAATTGAAAGGTAAGTGCCTTGAAATCTGCTACTATTCTTATACAAACCGTTTACACTAAAACAGCAAATCATTACTTTAGTATTTGCTTAAATAAGAAAATTATACTAATTTTGTAATATGAAGAACAATAGTTGCATAAGAATTGAAGCAGATAGTAAACAAATAGCTAACTGTAAACAAACAATAATAGAATTGGAAAATTCATTTGACTTGCTTTCAAACGCATTGAATTTAGCAGGAAATAATGTTAGACTTAAAATTCTATTTCTATTATCTCAAGAAGAAGAGCTTTGTGTTTGTGATTTAAGTGATATTCTTTCCATGAAAATTTCTGCAATCTCTCAACATTTGAGAAAATTAAAAGATTGAAAAATTATTAAACCAAACAGAAAAGCACAAACAATATTTTATAGATTAACGGAAGAATATGAAATAATATTTTTACCATTTTTTGAACTGATTGACGGAAATAAAATACTAGAAACCGTATGAAATCGATACTAATTTTAATATTAAAATGAATAAAAACACAAAACTAATAGGGACAAGTTTATTAACAGCAATCGCATCGTCACTTTGCTGTATTACACCTATTTTAGCATTCATTTTTGGAGCTTCAGGAATAGCATCTACACTCTCTTGGTTGAAACCATTTAGGCCGTATCTTGTTGTTTTTACCATTTTAATATTGAGTTTTACTTGGTATAAAAAACTAAAAACTAAAAAAGAAATAAATTGTAATTGTAATATTAACGAAAACCCTTCTTTTTTTCAATCAAAAATTTTTCTTGGAATTGTAACGGTATTTGCAATCGGAATGACCATATTTCCTTATTTTTCATCCATATTCTATTCAAAATCAGAAAAAGAAATAATAGTAGTTGATAAAACAAATATGCGAACTATAAAGATTGATGTTAAAGGAATGACTTGTTCCTCTTGTGAAAAACACATTAATTACGCTATCAATCAATTAAATGGAATATTAAAAGTTCGATCTTCATATAAAAATGAAAATACAGAAATACAATTCAATAAATCAAAAACAACAGTTGAAGAAATAAAAAATGCAATTAATTCAACAGGATATTCAGTAATTAATACAAAATAGAAATAGATGAATATAATATTAAAATCAATAGTAACTTGTCCAAAATGTGACTATAAAAAAGAAGAAAAAATGCCAACAAATACTTGTCAATTTTTCTACGAATGTAAAAAATGTAAAACAGTTTTAAAGCCAAATAAAGGCGATTGCTGTGTTTACTGTTCTTTTGGTTCTATACCTTGTCCTCCAATTCAAGAGAATAATAGTTGTAAAAAAAACAATTGTTGTTAATATTAAAATTTAATAAAATGAATAATATAGTATATATCCTTATTGTACTTTTTGGGATTTCTTCTATTATGTCTTGTTCTTCAGATAATAAAACTAAAAAAATAATTTTTATTAAAGAATCAAATATTTTAAAAAAAGACATTATAGTAAACGGAATGACTTGTGTAGGTTGTGAAGTAACTCTTGAAGAGAATGTATCTAAAATAGAAGGAGTTGTTAGTATAAAAGCAACACATAAAGAAAACAAGGTATCTATCGAATTTGATTCCACTAAAACGGATATTAAAACAATTAAGCAAACAATTAAAAAAGCAGGTTACAAAACGTATTAATTAATAAATAATAATGGGATTTTTCTTAAATTTTGGAGAGAGAATTAAAGGTTATGATTATAAAGTAATCAACGAAAGAGATGCAAGAGCAAGTGCAGGTATTATGTTTCTACTCGGTATTTTAAGCCTTTTCTCGGTCTATATTTATAGAACTATTTTTTGGGCAGAATTATTCTCAATAACCTTTATTATCGAATTCTTGGTAAGAGTATTAATAAACCCAAAATATGCACCATATATGCTAATTGGAAACTTAGTAGTTAGTAAACAAAATCCAGATTGGGTAGAGGCAAAACCAAAAAAATTTGCTTGGATATTAGGAATGATACTAGGAATTATAATGGCATATTTTATAGTTTTTGACATAATTTCACCGATTAGAATTGGAATTTGTTGGCTTTGTTTATTTTTAATGTTTGTAGAGTCTGTATTTGGTATTTGTTTAGGGTGCATACTCTATAAAAAATTAAATAGGAAATTGTATAATTGTCCAGGAGGAATATGCGATATTAAGTCAGATAGAACATACGATACTAAAAAATACATATTGATTATTGTTTTTTTAGGGCTTTTTTTTCTGACATATATTTCTTTGAAATATTATAAGGTTAGCGAAAAACCAAAAATTATTATAATTAAAGAATAGTAAAATAGAGAACAAAATGTAAATGAAACAATGCAGAATTATACTTTGAAATTTTAAATATTATATAAAAAAATAAAAATGAAATATAAAATACAAAAATCACCGTTTATAGTACCAACTACAGATGGCAAATTAATTGAAGAACATTTTGGCTTAGCTAGTATTTTATCAGAATTGAGTATTGCTCGAATGGTAGCACCACCAAATTGGTCGGAACCATATCAAATACCAGAGTTTGATGAATATACCTATATAATTAAAGGCAAAAAACAATTTGATATAGAAGGAAAAATTATCGTATTAAAAACAGGAGAATCCATAAAAATCACAAAAGGAACAAAAATTCGATATTCAAACCCCTTTGAAGAACCAGTAGAATATTTATCGGTTTGTTTTCCTGCCTTTTCTCCAGATAAAGTAAATAGAAAAGCATAGTAAATTAGCGATGTCTACTCGCTAAAAGAGTGTTTTTGAGAAGCATAGCAATAGTCATAGGACCAACACCACCAGGGACAGGAGTGATAAAAGCAGCTTTTTTACTTACCTGTTCAAAATCAACATCACCAGCAAGTCGGTAACCTCTTTTTTTAGTAACATCTTTAACACGAGTAATGCCAACATCAATAATAGTAACACCATCTTTAACCATGTCTGCTTTTAAAAACTCAGGAATACCAATCGCAGCAATAATAATATCTGCATTTTTGGTAATCTTAGCTAAATTTTGAGTTCTACTATGCGCTAAAGTAACCGTTGCATTACCAGCTTTACGCTTTTGACTCATTAAAATACTCATAGGCCTACCAACAATATGGCTTCTACCTAAAACAACTACATTTTTTCCAGAAGTTTCTACTTGATAACGTTCTAAAAGCTCCATAATACCAAATGGAGTAGCAGGTAAGTAACAAGGTAAGTCCAAGGTCATTCTACCAACATTTGTAGGATGAAAACCATCAACATCTTTGTCAGGATTTACCAACATTAAAATTTTTTGTTCATCAATATGTTTTGGCAAAGGAAGTTGTACAATAAAACCATCAATATCAGTATCCTTATTTAAAATTTCAATTTCATGAAGTAATTGTTCTTCTGTAGTATCTTCAGGTAAATCGATAAGAGTCGAGTTAAAACCTACTTTTTGACAAGCTTTTACTTTACTAGCAACATAAGTTTGACTTGCACCGTCAGAACCAACAATAATAGCAGCTAAATGTGGAATTTTATTTCCATTTTTTTTTCTAGCAGCAACTTCTAAAGCAATTTCATCTTTAATATCGTTGGATGTTTTCCTACCGTCTAATATTTGCATGGATTATAAAATTTTGGATATTAAATATCATTAGTAAAGCTACCTGAAAAATACAATTTTTAGTTTAAAGACCATCTATCTTCCAAGACCTTGCATCATTTGCATCATACGTTTACCGCCACCACCTTGCATCATTTTCATCATTTTACTCATTTGAGTAAATTGTTTTAATAACTGATTTACTTCTTGTACCGAAGTACCAGAACCTTTAGCAATTCGTTTTTTACGAGAAGCATTAATAATAGTAGGTTTGGTTCTTTCTTTTATCGTCATCGAATGTATTATAGCTTCAATACCTTTAAACGCATCGTCGTCAATATCTACATCTTTCATTGCTTTACCAGCACCAGGAATCATACCAATAAGGTCTTTCATGTTTCCCATTTTTTTAATTTGCTGAATTTGTTTTAAGAAATCATCAAAACCAAATTGATTTTTTGCGATTTTCTTTTGAATTCTACGAGCTTCCTCCTCATCATACTGCTCTTGCGCTCTTTCTACTAAAGACACAACATCACCCATTCCAAGAATACGATCAGCCATACGGTCTGGATGAAAAACATCAATAGCTTCCATTTTTTCTCCAGTACCAATAAATTTGATAGGTTTGTTAACAACCGATTTTATAGATAAGGCAGCACCACCACGAGTATCACCATCTAGTTTTGTAAGAATAACACCTTCAAAATTAAGAATATCATTAAAGGCTTTTGCAGTATTTACAGCATCTTGCCCCGTCATGGAATCTACAACAAATAAGGTCTCTTGTGGATTTATGGCTTTATGGATGTTTGAAATTTCATTCATCATTTCTTCGTCCACAGCCAAACGACCAGCAGTATCTATAATTACAACATTTTTACCATTTGCTTTTGCATGTTTTAGAGCATTTGTAGCAATTTTAACAGGATCTTTATTTTCTGTTTCGGCGTAAACCTCAACACCAATCTGTTCTCCAACTACTTGTAATTGATTTATTGCAGCAGGTCTATATACATCACAACCAACCAATAAAACTTGTTTGGCTTTTTTGTTTTTTAAGTAGTTTGCTAATTTACCAGAAAATGTAGTTTTACCAGAACCTTGTAAACCAGACATTAAAATAATGGTTGGAGATCCTTTTAGGTTTAAACCAACCGTTTCGCCTCCCATTAATTCTGTTAATTCGTCTTTAACGAGTTTAACCATTAATTGTCCAGGATTTAATGTCGTTAATACGTTTTGTCCAATTGCCTTTTCTTGCACTCTTTTTGTAAAGTTCTTAGCAATTTTAAAGTTAACATCGGCATCTAATAAAGCACGACGTACTTCTTTTAAAGTTTCGGCAACATTAATTTCAGTAATTTTGCCATGTCCTTTTAAAACATGAAACGCTTTATCTAGTTTATCACTTAAATTATTAAACATAGGTTGTAATTATTTTTGACAAAGATAAAAAAAAGAGGTTAAGTTATATAAAGATAAGATTAAAAGATTTTTAAAATATTAAAGTTGCTAAAATAGTATCCTTAAATTCTGTTTTTTAGAAGAATAAGCGTTAATTTTGTAAAAAATTAATAACTAAAAAAGATAAAAATGGGATTTTTCGGAAGATTATTTAAGAAATCAAAAAAAGAAGGAGATACAATTGCAGATGCAGAAAAGAATATTGGAGATAAAGCAGACGATTTAATTGAAGAAATTATGGATAAAGCAAAAGAAGTAGGAGAGGAGATATTAGAAAAAGGAAAAGAAATTGCAGAAGAAGCAAAAGTAATAGGAAAAGAAATTGCAGATAATGCAGGAGATATTGCAGCAGATATTACAGAAAAGGCAAAAGAAGTAGGAGAAGAATTATTAGAAAAAGGAAAAGAAGTAGCAGATGTAGCTTTAGAGAAAGGAAAACAATTGGTTGATAATGCTCCAGATATGGCAAAAGATTTTGTAGAAAAAGCAAAAGAAGTAGGCGAAGATCTGGTAGAAAAAGGAAAAGAATTAGCAAACGATGCGGTAAAATTATCTGAAGATGCTGTTGCTAAAGCTAAAGATGCGTTAAGTGATAAAAACGAAGAAGAAGAATAATCCTTCTTTATATATTTTGATATAGTAAAAGCCTCGCTAAATAGCGAGGCTTTTTTATTGTTAATAATTATATTTCTGAAAGTGTTTTTAGATAAAAAAAAGGAAGTCACAATGAACTTCCTTAATAAAAATAGTTTTATAAAATGAATTTAAAAACCAGCGGCTTTATCGTCTCCACGCGGATCTGCACCGCCTTCTAATTTGCCATTAGGTAATACTAAAATAGCATCTACTTTACCAATTACAGGTGCGTTTGCCTGATTAATGGTATAGCCTATTTTTTCTAGATTCGGAAAAATAGTTGTATCAAAAGTAAGTTCAAACATTATATTATCTGGTAGCCATTGGTGGTGAAATCTAGGTTGCGAAACAGACTCTTGCATTCCCATATCAAAATCTATTACATTTAATATATTTTGCATTACCGATGTAATTATTGTTGAACCTCCTGGAGAGCCTAAGACCATTTTTAATTTTCCATTTTGTTCCACAATAGTTGGACTCATAGAACTTAACATTCTTTTTTCAGGAGCAACAGCATTTGCTTCGGCACCAACTAAACCATAAGAATTTGCAAAACCTGGTTTAATACTAAAGTCGTCCATTTCATTATTTAATAGAAATCCACCTTCTTTTACATAAACTTTAGAGCCATAAGCAGCGTTTAATGTGGTAGTTACTGCTATTGCATTTCCAAATGGATCAACAATAGAGTAGTGTGTGGTTTCATTACTCTCTAGTCCGTTTAGTTTTCCATGCGATATTTCTGTAGAAGTATTTGCTTTATGCCAAGAGAAGTTTTGCATTCTACTTTTTAAATAATCACTAGAAATTAAACTATCGACAGCAATATGTACAAAATCGCTATCGCCTAAAAAATAAGCTCTGTCTGCATAAGCTCTTCGTTCTGCTTCGGTAATTAATTGTACATATTTTAAAGAATTATGTTGGTACTGTTTGATGTTGTATGGTTCTATAGTTTTTAATATTTGTGCTAAACATATTCCGCCACTAGATGGTGGCGACATGGATGTTATTTTGGTGTCTTTATAGGTAAAACTAATTGGTTTACGCCATTTTGCTTTGTATTTTGCTAAATCTTTTTTAGTAATAATTCCTCCTAAATCTGTTAGATAACTTATTAAAATATCTGCTGTTTTTCCCTTATAGAATTCGTCTCTACCATTATCTCTAATGCGTTCTAATGTTTTTGCAAGTTGTACGTATTTGATGGTATCTCCTTCTTTCCAATTTTTATCTAACAGAATGGTTCTGTTATTTGCTTTTTGAAAACCTGCTTTGTATTTTTCGATAGCTTCGGCTTGTTTTTTTGTTACAATTACGCCTTTTTTTGCCAAGTCTATTGCTGGTTGAATTAATTCTTTAAACGGAATGGTGCCAAATTTTTCATGTACTTTAAATAATCCAGCAATGGTTCCTGGAACACCAACGGCATTTGCGCCAAGCGTACTTTTATCTGGAATCACATTTTTATCTTTATCCAGATACATATCGTGATACGCTGCCAAAGGTGCTTTTTCGCGATAATCTAAAGCACCAACTTTACCATCTTTGGTGCGATAAATCATAAAACCACCACCTCCAATATTTCCAGCAAATGGATAGGATACTGCTAAAGCCAAATCGGTTGCAATCATGGCATCAAAAGCATTTCCGCCTTTTTTCATTACATCTAATCCAATTTTTGAGGCTTCTTCACGAGCACAAACTACCATTGCTTTTTCGGTTATGACACCTATAATTGGTGTTTTTGTCGTTTCTTTTGGTGGTGTTTTTTCTTTACATTGAAAAAGGAATAGTAGTGGAAAAAGAAGTAAATATTTTTTCATTTTGTAGGTTTTATGTTTCAATTAATTGTAATAATTTAAAATAATTTGTTGTTAAAATGAACGAATTATTTCCTCTGAAAAGACAGATAAATCTTTAAAAAAGTTAGTAAAATCTGTTTCCAATTCTTTATAATGGATTTTTAAATCTTCAATAGCAAGATGCATTTGCGATTTATTTTTGGTTCTTTTATTCATGCCAATTAAGGCTTTTTCAATTCCTTTAAGGTTTGCATAAGCTGTGAGCCATTTTTGTGTTTTCATGTATGGTAAAATGGCAATGACCTTTTCGGGAAGTATGTTTATATGTTGTTGCATCAATGTTAAAAAAGATTGTTCTTTCTCTTCTAGTGAGATAGAGGTATAATGGTTCCAGTTTTTAGCTAAAAAATGATCGTATAAAATATCGATAATTATACCATCATAATGCCCGTAACGTTCGTGTAGTCTTCTTTTACTTGTCCGAACAATTTTATGGTTGTCTGTAAAGGTGTCTATTTGTCGATGTAAAAAAATACCATGTTGAATTTCTTGCGGCAAATGTTTGTATTTGTTTCCTCTTACAAAATCAGCAATAAAATTTCCAATGATTAAATTATCGTTATTTCCAGAAAGATAGATGTGTGCAAGAAAATTCAAATTAGTAGTATTTTATATTTAAAGATTATGGAATAAAAAAATCCGTACTAAAGTTACGGATTTTTTATTTTATAGGATCTTTATTTTTAGCTATTTAACATTACAGGCATTACTAACATGGTAATTTCTTCGCCATCTTCTAATCCATCTAATGGTTTTAAAATTCCTGCTCTGTTTGGTAATGACATGTGAATTTGTACATCGTTAGAATTTAAGTTGGTTAACATTTCTAGTAAGAAACGAGCATTAAACCCAATTTGCATATCGTCTCCTTGGTAAGCACATTGCAAACGTTCATCAGCTTTATTTGAAAAATCGATATCTTCTGCAGAAACATTCAATTCTGTTCCAGCCATTTTTAAACGTATTTGATGTGTTGTTTTACTTGAAAAAATGGATACACGTCGTACAGAGTTTAAAAAAGAACCTCTGTCTAAGGTTAAAATATTTGGATTTTCTTTTGGAATTACGGCATCATAATTCGGATATTTTCCATCGATTAATCGACATACCATAATGCTATTGTCAAATGTAAATTTTGCATTAGAATCGTTATATTCGATTTTTACTTCTTCTTGTGAGTTTCCTAAAATGGTTTTTAATAAAGTTAAGGGTTTCTTTGGCATAATAAATTCAGCAGCTTCATCTGCTTGAATATCCGTACGAGAATATTTAACTAGTTTATGAGCATCTGTGGCAACAAAAGTTAATTCATCTGTTGAAAACTGAAAGAAAACACCGCTCATTACGGGTCTTAAATCGTCATTACCAGAAGCAAATATTGTTTTTGAAATTGCAGTAGCTAAAACGTTCCCAACAATTTTGGTTGTACTTGGTCTTTCTAATTCAATGGCTTTTGGAAATTCGGAGCCATCTAAATACGCTAATGCATACTTACCACTTTGAGAACTTATTTCTATCGTATTTTTATTTTCTGTTTTAAAGGTTAAAGGTTGCTCTGGGAAAGTTTTTAAAATATCTAAAAGTAACTTTGCAGGTACAGCAATTTCAGCAGTATCGTCTGTTTCAACTTCGATAACAGAAGACATAGTAGTCTCCAAATCAGATGTAGATACTTTTAAGTTATTTTTACTTAATTCAAATAAAAAATTATCTAAAATAGGAAGCGTATTGTTGTTATTAATTACTCCTCCAAGAGTTTGTAAATTTTTTAATAATTGTACACTGGAAACTATAAATTTCATACTTTTTGGTTTAAAAAACTGTTTTAAATAAATAAAAATAGTAAGTCACAAATATATTAAATAAATTATTAATGTTTTATGGTTTTTTGATTTAAAATAAATTCCATTCTAAATATTTTTTATCGAACGGAGGTTAATAAACATAAAAATAAGAAGTATTTCTTGACATACATAAGCGTCTAGCGTTTTTTTGATGCAAACGATATTTTACGATTCATAATCAAAAGATTGAAAAAAATAATGGATGAGCAGCATTTTGAGTTAAATGTTAAGAAAATGTTATGGAAACGTTAAAATAATAATAAATAATAATTATATTTGGATTTTTATTAACTATAATACTTAATTTATGAAGACAAAAATTACACTATTAATTACTTTTGCTATGTTATCATTTACAATGACTGCACAGTATAAAGTATCGGGAACAGTAAATGATGATGGAGGACAACCATTACCAGGAGTTTCTGTAAAAGTTGAGGGAACAACAACAGGAACAAGTACAGATTTCGATGGAAATTACTCTTTAAATGTTAAAAAAGGAGACGTGGTAGAATTCTCTTCGGTAGGATTCGAGACCATGACAAAAGTAATGGATGGTTCGCCAAAGCTAGATGTTTCTATGGTTGCTGGATTATCATTAGATGAAATTGTAGTTACAGGAAATAGAGCAAAACCTAGAACAGTACTAGATTCTCCAGTACCAATTGATAATATTAGTGTTAAAGAATTACAAAGTAGTGGTAAAGTGCAAGTCGAACAAATGCTTACCTATAAAGTACCTTCATTTAATTCTGCGACACAAGCAATATCCGATGCAACTGCGCATTTTGATCCAGCAGATTTAAGAGGATTAGGTCCAAGTAGAACCTTGGTGTTAATCAACGGAAAACGTAAAAATCAATCCGCTCAAATATACTTGAACGGTACGCCAGGAAAAGGAGAGGTAGGAATTGATTTAAAATCTTTTCCAAATGCGGCAGTAAAAAGAATAGAAGTGTTAAGAGATGGAGCATCTGCACAATATGGTTCTGATGCGATTGCAGGAGTAATTAATATTATCTTAAAAGAAGATACCGAATTTACAGAAATAAATGCAATAACAGGAGTAACATCAGAAGGCGATGGTTTTAATTATGGAATTGATGCCAATTCTACTTTTAAGATAGGAAAAGCACGATTGAATTTAAGTTTAGAGTATTTTGATCAAAAATTAACAAATAGAGCAGGAGAAGTTCATAGCGAAACTCCGACAATGCCAGATGTTGCAGATTATACAGGAACAAATGATCCTCTTTTTATTAGAGATACAAATTATTACAATAACTTATTGGCTTGGGTTAAAGATAATCCAGAAATAGGAATGATTGTAGGACAACCAGACTTAACAAAAAAATCAGGGATGCTTAATTTTGTTTTACCGATAGGTGAAAAGTCAGAGTTTTATACATTCCATACGTTTACACAACGTGATGGTAGAAGTTTTGCATATTATAGAGCACCATATTGGAGACCAGATGTACAAAATGCAGAATTTATTACAAATTTTGAAAACTTTGTTGGATACCATCCATCATTCGAAACTAACGTTCAAGATAATATGAATGTATTTGGAATTAAATTTGATGTGTTAGGTTTTAAAACGGATTTAAGTGCTACCTATGGTAGGAATTATGTAGACTATACTGTAAATCGTTCTGTGAATAGAGATTTATTAGCCGATACAGGAAGTTCGCCGAGAACATTTCATCCTGGAGGTTATGCTTTTAGCAATGAAATTTTAAATTTAGATATTAGTAAAGTTTTTAACGATAAATTTAGTACTTCTTTTGGTTTAGAGTATAAATTAGAAAAATACGATGGACATGAAGGAGATTATTTATCTTATTACGGAGGAGGATCAGATTCATTTGCTGGAATTAAGCCAGAAGAAGCAATGCGAACTTCTAGAAGTAATTTTGCAGCTTATGCAGGTCTTGATTACGATATAACTGAGGCTTTATTAATTGGAGGAGCAATTCGTTTTGAAGATTTTTCTGATTTTGGTTCAAACACTTCTTGGAAATTAAATGGTAGATATAAAATAAATAAAGATATCGCTATTAGAGCATCGACGAGTACAGGATTTAGAGCACCATCTTTACACCAAAGACATATACAATTAACACAATATATCATTGTAGCGCCAAATCCAGACCCACAATTGCAAGGAACCTTACCAAACGACAGTCCAGCTGTTGTAGCATTAGGTGTTCCAAACTTACATGCAGAAACATCACAAAATTATTCCGTTGGAATGACTGCAAGATTTGGGAAAATTAATGTTTCTGCAGATTTGTATCAAATCGCTGTAGATAATAGAGTATTATTTACTTCTCAACTTGGTTATAAACAAGACGCATTGGATGTAGATTTAGATGGAGATGGAAATGTTTCTGGAAATGAATTATTAACAGATGTTAATCCAGTTGAACAGATTTTAGTAGATAATGGAGTAACTGCTTTACAGTTTTTTATAAATGCTGTAAACACTAAAACAACAGGAGTAGATTTAGTTATTAATCATAATAAAGTTGAATTAGGAAGTGGTAAAATTAGTGCTAATTTAGCAATGAATTTTAATACAACTACGGTAGAAGGTAAAGTAGCAAACCCTAAAATATTAGAAGATGCAGGATATAGTATTTTTGACCATAGAGAGTCAATGCGTATTACAGATTCTAGACCTAAATCTAAAATTTCATTAGGTATAAATTACGAATTAAATAAATTTAATTTTGCTTTAAATAATACACGATTTGGAGAAGTAACAGTTGCAGGAAATACAGCAGCAGACGATCAAGTTCATAAAGCTAAAATAGTTACAGATTTTATTGTTGGATATGATTTTACAGATAAAATATCTTTATCATTAACAGCAAATAACCTCTTAAATGTTTATCCAGATTTACTTTGGGATGGAACAAATGGAAATCCAGATTTAAGAAGTGCTAATGGTAGATTTGACTATAGTTCCGAAGTTACTCAAATGGGACAACTTGGAACCAACTTTTTAATGCGATTAACAATGCGTTTCTAATTGTTTAGAACATTTTAATCTAAATTTTAAATCTCCAAGAATGATAATTCTTGGAGATTTTCCATTTATACCAACTTCAGATCAAACTACGCTTTAAATTATTTGTCATTTCACGTTTTACTGCACTTTAAATTTTAACCATAGCTATGCTATGCTTGAAATTTCAAGATTGTAAAACATAAAAATAGTTTAAATCTATTTAGTGCATTTTGATGTGGAGTTGGTATAATACGATTTAATTTCCATATTTTCGTTTTCTATAATAAGTATAACCAAATCCAAATACAGTTAATAGAAATAAAGGTAAAATGATATTTAAAAATTGCCAAAAAGAACGTTCTTGATAGGTCTTTTCTTTGTCTAAAAATTGAAGGCTAATATTTTTAGAACGCAATTGTAGTAAACCGTTATCGTCTAAAAGATAATGAATTGTATTTAGTAAAAAATCTTTATTTCCATTTTTGACGCCAGTCCATTTATCGACACCTAAATCCAAAGGCTTCCCTTGAAATGTTTCGTTACGAATAATATCGCCATCTGCAATAATGACCATTTTATTAGACGCACTTTTTTCTTTAAAGAGAGGCGTATCATACGGTTTAATACGATTTTTATATGCAGATTTGAATTTGCCTTCTAATAAAACGCCAAGAGTCTGATTACCGTTGTTGTAATCTGCTTTTGTAGGTCTGTTGTTAATTTCATTTAATTTAATTTCTAAAGGAATTCCATAAGGTTTTGACAATGGAGAACTTTGTAATAAAATTGTTTTTTTAAGGTTATTTTTTAAAGTGTCGATAGTGCTAGTAAAACGAAGTTGTACAGCAGGAATGTTTTTTGTTATTGCATGGTTACTATTTGGATTAACAAGCGGATAATAACTCCAAAGATAATTTTTGTATTGTGTTTTTCCTCCAATATTACCATTTGCTAATTTAATGGTAGAACTGTACATATCTTTCACTAAATTATGCTTTATGCGAACTCCATATTCAAATAATAAATCGGTTAAATTTAATTCACGAGGAAAAGCTAATGTTTTCCCAGTTTGCATTAAACTATCATTTTCTGCAATCACAGTATCTATTAACCAAAGCATTTTTCTGTTATTTGCCTGAAACTGGTCTAAAGTAAATTTTTCGTTTTCTGTAAATTTTTTTGTTGGTTTTGCAGCAATTGCTAAATCAAAATTTGTTAATAGTTTAAGTGTTTTTTTGGGGATTACATTGGCAGAATCTAGAGGAAAAGGTTCTAAATGATAATATTCGCTTAAGGTTTTTAATAGACCATCTAAATAAATAAAATCCAACTCGCCATTTCCTGTAAGTACAGCAATGTTTTTTCTTTTATTTGTAGTTACTTTGTGTATGGCATCTGTAAAAGCAAACTCTAAATTTTCGATAGCACTTTGCAATTGTTCTTCTTGTGAAGCAGCATTTGAACTCGATAATAAAGAAACATTTTTAGTTTTGTTTTTGTATATAACGGTTGCCCATGGAAAAATAATTGCTTCCGATATTTTAGCACCTTCTCTAACAGATAATCGGCTAGGTTTTAATCCTTGTTGAATTAATTTTTGTTCTTTTCCTAGTGGATTGACAAAACGAAAAGAAATATTTTTATTGCGTGTGTGTAATTGTTTTAAATATTGCTTGGTTTCAATTTGTAGGCGTTTAAATTCCGCAGGAAAATCTCCTTCCAAATAGACTTTTACAGTTAGTGAATTTTCTACCTTATCTAGCCTATTTTTAGTAACTTTAGATAAAGTATATCTTTTATCTTTTGTTAAATCGAATTGCGTATGTAAATTTTCACTTAAAAAATTAATTAAAAACAATCCGAAGATTAGAAGTACTATTTTAATGCTATTTTTTTTCATTTATTCTTGCTGCTATTTCTAAAAATATTATGTTATTTTAAATTCGTTTCAATCGTAAGTGTGTTAATTCCAAAAAAAAGACAGTAATACTTACAAAGTAAACAATATCCCGTGTGTCAATAAGACCTCTACTTAAATTTTGAAAATGGGCATACATGCCAAAATTTTGAATTTGATAGGCATTAGTTGATGAAACGCTATTTGCAATAAACTCAAATCCATAATAGATAATAAAGGAAATAAAAGAAGCAGTTAAAAAAGCAACTATTTGATTTTTAGAAAAAGTAGAAGTAAACAAGCCAATTGCAACAAAGGCACTTGCTAAAAAGAGTATGCCAATGTATGAGCCTAATGTACTAGCAAAATCTATATTTCCAACAGGATTTCCTAATTTATAGACACTAAATACGTAGATAAGTGTTGGTGTGAGTGCGATACAAATAAGAAGAAGTGCTCCAAAATATTTACCAAGAGTAATTTTTAAGTCACTTATTGGTTTTGTTTTTAAAATTTCGATAGTTCCAGTATAAATTTCATCCGAAAAACTTCGCATCGTAATTGCAGGAATTAAAAAAATGAACAACCAAGGTGTGAGGTAAAAAAAAGAATTCAAATCTGCAAAACCAGCATTTAAAATATTAAAATTAGTTTCAAAAACAAACAGAAAAAGACCATTTAAAATCACAAATAATGCAATAACTAAATAACCAATTGGCGAGGAGAAAAATGTATGTAATTCTTTTTGTATCATTTATTTTTAATATTATCTCTTATTTATTCCAAAACATAAGTCTTGTCTACACTCCAAGCTTCGGGTTTTACATTAAAAAGAGGTTTTGTTTTTGCCCAAACATTTTTAAATAAGTCGGAGTTTCTATAATTTTCTAAATCTTGTTCATTATTCCAATAACTATATGTAAAAAATACATTTGGCTTATTTTTATCTTTGTATAATTCTAATAAACGACAACCTTTTGTATTTCGTATTTTTTCTTTAACAGAATTAAAATTATTTAGAAAATCATTTACCTTTTCATCTTTAAATTCCATTTTTACGATTCGCACAAAATAGGCTTTGTTATTCGTTTCTAATTTATTCATTCGTTATTTTTTATTATCATTTCATTAAAATCTTCTATTTATTGCTTTTAAAAAAAACGTACAGTAATCGTATCTCGATAATTTAGACCAAGTAAAGAAGAAGCGCCACCAACCGATTGTAGATTGCTTCTATAAATGGCAATTTCTAAAAAGTCATCTTTATTAAAGATGGCTAACTTTTTACCATCATCGTTTCTTTTTTCAAGTTCGGAATCATAGTTAACAATGTCATTGTATTTTTTTAAGATTTTATTAAAAGTATAATACCTTGCTTTTATTTCAAATTTTCGACCATTGCTAATATTTGCAAAAGTTTTTTTATCAATATTACTGATAACATTTCCAAAATTATCTACATAAACAATATGTCCAATAATTTGATTTTTATCGGTATTAATAAAAGGTTTAAATTCTTTTATTTGTTTAATAGAATCGATTTGTTTGCCAATTAAATTTAGCTTTCCTCCTCGAGCAATGTGACATGCAGCAGTAACAAAGTTGTGTAAAAAGTAGGTGTTGTTTTCTAAATTTGGCACTTCGATTTCAATTATTTTTTCTGGTTGGAAATCAGATATTATCAAAGACATAATGCCATTGTTTGCACAAATAAAGTAATGGCCATCTAAAAAAAAAGCCAAATGTCTATTTTCGCTACTCCATTCTGAATCAACAGCAATAATATGAATGCTACCTTTAGGAAAATGTATGTAGGCATTTTTTATCACATAAGCAGTTTCATTAATACTAAAAGGAATTATTTCATGTGAAATATCCACAATTTTAGCTTGCGGTAATTCACTATAAATACGACCTTTTACAGCGCCAACAAAATAATCTTTTGTGCCAAAATCGGAAGTTAATGTTATTATAGGACTACGCATAGTATATTAAAATCGTTAATAAATAGATTAAAAAGTTGATAAAATAGTAGGTAAAAACGTTTTAAAATCTCCTATTAATACTTACTTTTGATATAATCAAAAAGTTAAGGTACAAAGCTATAAAATAATCACATAAAAAGAAGCACTATTGAACGAAAAAATAATTGAACTAGTTGAAGTTGATGCAAATGAATTTTTTGGTACTCGAAATAGTACCATATTAGAATTAAAAAAATATTTTTCTAAATTAAAAATTGTCGCTAGAGGAAATAAAATTAAAGTCTTTGGAGATGATGCGCAAATTATAGAATTTGAAAAACGTTTAAAAATGTTAATCAAGTATTTTGAGCGTTATAATAAATTAGATGCAGACATTATAGAACAAATTTTATTAGAGACTGGAACCTCAGATTATAATAAAGAAGCGTCCAATATTTTAGTACATGGAGTTGGAGGGAAACAAATAAAAGCACAGTCGCCAAATCAGCAAAAAATGATTGATTTAATGCAAAAAAACGACATGCTGTTTGCAGTTGGTCCAGCAGGAACAGGAAAAACGTATACAGCAGTAGCATTAGCAGTAAGAGCATTAAAAAATAAAGAAGTAAAGCGAATAATTTTAACAAGACCAGCAGTAGAAGCAGGAGAGAATTTAGGTTTTTTGCCAGGAGATTTTAAAGAAAAATTAGATCCATACATGCAACCGTTATACGATGCATTACGCGATATGATACCACACGAAAAATTAGAAGGTTATTTGGAAAAAAATATTTTGCAAATAGCACCATTAGCATTTATGCGAGGAAGAACTTTAGATAAAGCATTTGTAATTTTGGATGAGGCACAAAATACAACACACAGTCAGATGAAAATGTTTTTAACAAGAATGGGGAAAAGTGCCAAATTTATTATAACGGGAGATCCAGGTCAGATAGACTTACCGAGAAAACAAATTTCAGGTTTAAAAGAAGCTCTATTAGCATTAAAAGGAGTAGATGGAATAGGTATGGTTTATTTAAGTGAGAAAGATGTTGTACGACATCGATTAGTAAAGAAGATAATTAAGGCTTACAAAAGTATTGAGACAGAATAAATTAGTAGCATGCATTACAATCTTGTTATTTTAGATTGTAAATAAAGAGATTTTAAAATTATGGATACAGTAAACAATACCAATTTTAATTTTCCGAATCAAAAATCTGTATATAGAGGAAAAGTAAGAGAAGTCTACAATATAGACGATGAATTATTGGTAATGATTGCCACAGATAGACTGTCGGCTTTTGACGTGGTTTTACCAAAGCAAATACCATTTAAAGGGCAAATTTTAAATCAGATAGCAGCAAAAATGTTACAAGAAACGAAAGATATTGTTCCTAATTGGTTGTTAGCAACACCAGACCCTAATGTTTCTGTTGGTTTATTATGCGAACCCTTTAAAGTAGAAATGGTAATTAGAGGCTATTTATCAGGACATGCCGCAAGAGAATATAAAGCAGGGAAAAGAACAATATGTGGTGTAAATATGCAAGATGGAATGAAAGAAAATGATAAATTTCCAATACCAATTATTACACCAACAACAAAAGCAGAAAACGGCTCTCACGATGAAGATATAAGCAGAGAAAATATTTTGTCAGAAGGTATTGTTAGCGAAAAAGACTATAAAAAATTAGAAGAATATACACAAAATCTTTTTAAGAGAGGAAGTAAATTAGCAGAAAAAAGAGGACTTATTTTGGTGGATACAAAATACGAATTTGGAAAAACAAACGAAGGAGAAATTATTTTAATAGACGAAATACATACGCCAGATTCTTCACGTTATTTTTATGCAGAAGGGTATCAAATAAAACAAAATAAAGAAGAAAAACAAAAGCAGTTGTCGAAAGAGTTTGTTCGAGAATGGTTAATTAAAAATGGATTTCAAGGACTAGATGGACAGAAAGTTCCAGAAATGAGTAAAGAAAAAATTAATGAAATTTCGGAGAGATATATCGAGTTGTATGAACAAATAACAGGGCAGAAATTTGAAAAAGGAGAAACAAATAATGTATTGCAACGAATCGATAAAAATGTAAAACAATATTTGTTACACAGTTAATTTAGAAACAAACCAGTAATCTATATAGTAAATCACAAAAATTTTACTATATTCGTTTTTCAATTTTTTTGAGATATTCTTTATAATAAAATTTTAATTTAAAAAGTAAAACAAATGAGTTTTAAAGCCAAGCTATTCATAGAAGAAGAAGATCGTAATGTGTTAAACGCGAGTCAGATGTATTCTCGTTTTGTAGATGTCAACGGAAGACCTACAAGTAAGCCAGTAGGAGGATTATTGGAGTTTAGTATAGAATCTACGAGCAATGATAGTTTCTTTTATAATAATATGTTTTCTCAGACAAGACAATGCAAAGGAGAAATAATATTTTATAAAAGAGATGGATTCAGTACCTTATTTAAGATCGAATTTGCCAATGCGCAGATACTCAGTTTAAACGAAAGTTTTCATGCAATAGACAATCAACCATTGCATATGAATATTAGTATCGGTTGGGGAATTATGAAGATGCGAGGCGTTATTCATGAAAAAACTTGGAATCCAAATAATCCATTTGAGGCGATTGCGCCTACGGTAATTAGCGAAGAAGAAGAAAAAGAAATTGTATCTTATCATATTACCGATACAGAAGGTAATGAATTAGAAGAATACGAAGCAGGAGATAAAATTATATTAAATATAGAAACAAAAAATCGTGTTGGAGATAAATTAACTATTCATTTAGAAGATAAAACACACGATTTTAAATATAACGGAGAACTATTAAAGAATGATATGTTAAAGGACTATGTAATAAATAACGATTTAGAAGAAGTAGAATTAGAAGTTGTAAATCAATCTCAAAAAGGATAAGAAGATGGCAAATAAATTTAGAATAGAGTTTGAAGATGGAGCAAAAAGATCCGCTTCTGTAAAGATAAAAGCACCAAAAGATATTGTTATGTTTGTGGCAGGAACTACGGATCCTATAAATTTAACAGGAGAAAACCACCAAGCAAATAATAAATATTGGAAAGATAGTTTAGATAATTTTTGGGGAGGTGTGAAAAAATTAAAACCTCAATATTTAGATTTACATATCGAAGATACTTTTTTTAGTTGGTCTGGGGATAATGATACTTCCGAGAGAAACAAGGCAGCAGAAAGGTTATTGGATTTGTTTTTACGAGTGTATAGTAATTGGACAAAAAAAGAAGTGCATTTACATTTAATAGGACATTCACATGGAGGTAATGTAATGAACCAGTTTACAGAAACTATTGCAAAAGATAAAAATTTTCCAGAATTATGGAGTATTAAAAGTCTTACCTACTTATCAACACCATTTTTTCAAGAAAAACACCAAATTGTACACGACAAAATACATCCAGACTGTAGAGTAATGAATGTACATAACGAGTATGATATTACACAGCGATTTGTTGCGGATTTCTCTTTATATAATTTAGAAACGATTCTTAGTACATTTAATTCCGATAAAGTTACTAAGGCAACTGAGAGAATTAATTTAGTATTATCCTCAAATATTTTTGCACAAATGTTTGAAAAATTTAGCTATATTGATGATGATGATGAAGGTCCATTAATTTGGGAGCGAACAGCGCTTCTTATTAATAATGTAGGTACTATTTTAGATGAAGTTATCGGATGTGTTAATAATTTAAAATCTAGTTTAAGTGCAGAAAAAGCAAACCTTTTAACAATCTTTAATAGACTTAGGGCTTGGGCAACTGCTACGGAAGTAGTGTTAAATAGTAGAAATTCGGATTATGGTACATTGTCATGGATAGATGATTTGAATTATTTGGTAGTTTTTGGGTTACTTAATCAACTACTAGCGATAGATGGGAATTTAGAAAGTTCTTTTTTATTAGGGGTTTTAGCAGGTGTTTTTGCGGAAGATACAGGGTTAACCGATAGTATTGATGATACGGCTTGGAATCCAGATAGTCAGATTAATGGAAAGTACAAAATAGATTATTTAAATATTACTACAAAAGACAGATACCATTCAAGAGGTAAAAAATCAAATTATGAAGGGTTTGCTACTGGCGTAGAGGGAAGTGTGAAAGAGAAAAATTTAAGAGAGGTTTTGATGCGATTATTTAGTCAGTTTATAGATCCAGAGACTATTGATACTGCGACAAATAAGATTAAGAAAATAACTAGATTTATTGTAGGTAGGACAGATACACAACTTAAATTATTAAGAGGAAACTTGATTGATTACAATGTGTTTATTAGACAGTTTAATGCAGATTTGATTGCGGAACAAGATCAACCTGTAGAAGTAGAGGTTGAAGAAGAAGATATTGATTCTGATATTGTTTTTACGCCAGCCGCCAGAGCAGAATTTAATCAAGCCTTGGCAACAATAAATAATACTCCTGTTAAAAAGGAAAAAGCAGAAGACGGAGAAGAGCATGAGCCAATACCAGGTAGTGTTCCTTATTTAGCAATGGTATCTCATGGTTTAAGTCATACACAGTTTTGGGAAGAAGTAGAAGAGGTGTTAAGAGCAGCATTTAGTTCTGGAAAAAATCCAGGTTATAAAGGTTAATTATGAATAAAACTTTAAAAATATTTTTAACATTTACCATACCAGCAATAATTGTATTTTTATTTTGGGCAATTACAGGAAGTGATTTTTTTGTGATGATAGGAATGGGAATACCTTCAGGTATAGGTACGGGTATATTATTTTCAATGATAGATTATTATTTCATTGATAAACGTACAAAGAATAAGCTTTTAATGAGATTTTTTATTTTTTTAGGAGTTTTTGTATTGGTAACTATTATGCATCTTTTATTGGAAGATGGTGAAATTTCTTTTGAAAGTCTTTTTTAGCAATGGTATC
>Ga0256840_1000965_pt1 | contig 28254 bp, 25 predicted proteins | sample 355202metaG_FD_185969 | JGI IMG/M metagenome (GOLD analysis project Ga0256840, IMG submission 185969) | Hydrothermal vent microbial communities from Mid Atlantic Ridge, Atlantic Ocean - 355-202 | ecosystem: Environmental > Aquatic > Marine > Hydrothermal vents | place: Atlantic Ocean: Mid... | reverse complement strand
GGGAAATTTTCATATCCCCAGCGGAAATTCTGTCAAGGTTCTCCATAAAGCTGTTGGCAGCACCAACCGTAAAAATAAAATTCGGTGCCCAGGCAGACAGCATTCTGAATTGCGCTGACATTGCGTTGGTAGAAAGAACTAGAACCAATAACGACGTGATTAAAATTCCTCTTAACATGTTCTTTTTCATCTTTCTGTCTCCATTCTTGGTTAGTGTTTATGTTCCATAAAGACCTTCACCATTTCATCTCAGATGAAGAAATTGCACGATTTCTCCTGTTCGATGCTCTTCCCCAGGGGCAGACCTTTATACAGATTCCACAGATCGGCTTTTCCACCAGAGGCAATTGCATAAATTCTTTCACCAGCTTGTCGGCGCACTTTTTGAAGTCGAGCGCCTCATCCCTGGACGAATAATGAAAATCTGTATTTACATTCTTGATCGCTGCAGCAGGACAAGCTTCAGCACACAGGCAACAGTCAGCACATTTGTTTTCTAATATTTGATCAACAACCAGAGGCATATTGGTCAAAACGGTGCCAAAACGAATCCGGGGGCCATACTCCGGTGTTACAATCAACAGGCTTTTCCCCTGCCAACCCAAGCCGGCAGCATTAGCCACCGCCTTGGCGGAAAGATGCGAGGTGAAGCGCTCCATATCCAACACCTGAGAAGCTGGTATCGGGAGTGCCGCATAACCATGACTCTCCACGTAAGAACAAAGCCTGAGAGCAATCTGATCGAGCAGCAAGTTGGCATTGACATAGACCTGTGCGTAAAGTGGTGTCGGACCGCCATCAAGCTGTTCGAAAACTTCTGACGGCAGCTTTACCGCAAGAGACACCCCATACTGGTAACCGTGCAGTAAATCTTCGGGAGTTGTTTCCAGCTCCCGAAGAAGCTTAAGATCTGCGATCCCCACCAAATCAGCTCCTGCAGATATGGCAAAATCTTTTACCGTTTTGGTTGTCTCACTCTGAATCACAATAGAACCTTCTCATGCCGCTAAACCAGAGAATCAACTATGCGAATTTTCTTAATATCTCTCTGGAAATAATCAACCGTTGAATTTCACTGGTTCCCTCATAAATACTGGTAATACGGGCATCACGCGTATAACGTTCAATCGGGAAATCCTTGGTGTAGCCGTAACCACCTAAAATTTGCATCGCTTCATAACAAGCACGGTTGGCTGCCTCGGTCGCGTACAACTTGGCCATCGATGCCTCTTTACCGAACGCATTCCCCTGTTCTTTTTTGAACGCTGCACTCAGCAGCAATAACCGTGCGGCCTCCAATTCGGTATAAGCGTCGGCAATCTTCCACTGAATTGCCTGAAAATTAGAGATTTTCTGGCCAAACTGTTCCCGCTCTAAAGAATACTTGGTTGCGTAATCCATCGCTGCCAGACCGACACCAAGACCCAGTGAGCCGATACCAATTCGCCCGCCAGCTAACTCACCTACCGCAATTCTGAAACCATCATTAAGGTTACCCATCAGGGCATCTTTTGGAATCCGACAATCCTCAAAGAGCAGTTCATTAGTCGATGAAGCGTGTTGCCCCATTTTCTCCTCATCGCTCCCTACTGTCAGTCCAGGGATACCATTTTCCACCAGAAAACAACTGATCCCCTTCCCCTTCCGAACCTCTTTATCTGTAACCGCCCAGACCACAAAAACACCGGCATATGGGGCGCTAGAGATAAAAATTTTGGAGCCATTAAGAACCCACTCATCATCATCTAGAACTGCGGCAGTCTTCATTCCACTCGGGTCAGAACCTGCTCCCGTTTCGGTCAAAGCAAAACCACCCGCCAGATACTCACCAGAGCCGATTTTGGGGATATATTTCTTTTTTTGCTCTTCCGAACCAACCGCCTGAATAACTTCACAAACCATGTTGTTGACTGATACAGTCACAGCAGTGGAAGCACAAACCCGGGCAATTTCAGTCAAAGCGACACAGAAAGCGACAACACCCGCCTCGGCACCACCATATTCATCCTTGACGTTAAGACCCATGAAACCAAGTTCAGCAAGCTTCTTTAAGTTATCGTAGAAAACCTGACGATCACCGCCCCGATCCAGATCTGCCGCCACTGGCTCCAACTCAGCGATTGCAAACTCCCGTGCAGTCTCTTGAATCATCCTCTGCTCTTCGGTTAAATCGAGATACATAGTGTCTCTTTCCTTTTATGATTTTTGTTCTGCAGGCTACAGAACACCATTATGTTTTCAATTCATAGAGGGTTACCTACTCCCCACAAAACACCCCGAATAACGACATATCGAGAACCCCTTGTTGAGATTTTAGAATGGCGTTATAAAATCGTGGCTTGGAGCATATAGTAGATCTTGGCTGTAGGCCAATCAGGCGGAAGCCTTTAGCTGTGTAGGCAAATAGATGGACATAGATAGGTTTGTCACCTACAGGGATGTCGTTCGCTCATGAATAGGTGAAACGTCTTTTTGTGGTGCCATAAAGAGATAAAGGGCAAAGAAAGCGGACGCCCTTTATCTGGCTGGAGGATATGTAAGAATGGTACTAATTTTAGGAATTATTCAGTAAAATCGGGACGATCCGCAAAGGGAGCTGTCCCGCCTGGTGACCAACCGTATCTCTGGGGATACGCAACAACGACATGTCCGCGGGAATAGTAACGGCTCCCCGAGAATCAATCTTCCGAACCTCGATCACCACGCTGCTCTATCCATTGCACTGCTCGATAACTCAACTCCGAAGAGTTCCGCAAAGTCAACTTTGCCTTGATCCGCTCCCGGTAAGTTCCAATAGTTTTCACACTCAAACAAAGACGCTCAGAAACTTCCCGAGTGCTCAAACCACTGCCAATCATCTCAAAAACCTCCAACTCCCGATTGGTCAAACACTGCTGTGGTAAAAGCCCCTTATTCGAACCGCCAACTATTTTATGAAGAACCTCACTGGTCATTTTGGGGCTGAGATAGACTTTGCCAGACCGCACCACGTGGATAGCATCAATGATCAGATCAGCAGTTTCATGCTTCATGATATAACCACGCGCTCCAGCCTGCAGTGCCCGTTCAGCATAGAGTGTTTCCTCGTGCATTGACAACATCAGCGTCGGCAACTCTGGATACTCATTTTTGAGAAGCTTGGTCAATTCAAGCCCATTGCGCCCCACCAGTGAGATATCGATAATAACCAAATCTGGCAAATCAACCCGAATCTTGTTCCAAGCAGAACCGACACTCTTAGCTTCACCGCAAACGTGGAAACCGGCTTCCTGCTCGATCAAATCCTGTAGCCCAAGGCGAAAAATCGGATGATCTTCAACCAGAAAAATTTCTACTTTAGACATTTCAACTCCTCTCAATTATGTTTTTACTACACATGCGCAGACACACCATAGTTCCATACTCCTGACTACTTTCAATTTTTAACTCAGCACCAATCATACGAGCCCGGTAATTCATAATTTGTAATCCCATGCCAGCGGAATCCTTTGTATCGGGCAAACCGCTACCATCATCTTTAACTTCAAAAACGAAATGCTCGCTATCCTGTAATAATGTCACTACAATCTGACTTGGAGCTGCGTGCTTGACCGCATTATTGATTGCTTCCTGAATGATGCGATAGATATGAACCGCCACCGCCCCCCGGATTTCAATACCTTCTGCACCACAAAGCTGGCACTCTACCGGATAAAATGTTTTGACGTGACGAATCAACTCGTGTAATGCCGCCCCGAGCCCATCATCAACCCCGTAGATGGGACAGAACCCTCGTGCCAGAGAGCGGGTTTTCAGCGTCGCATCAGCCACCAATGAACGGATAGTCTCTGCTTGTATTGCGGCAGTGGGAGCAGTCTCCAGCAAACGCCTCGACAACGTTCGACACATGATTTCAATACCAATCAGGTGGGGAGCCAAATCATCATGCAACTCCTGACCAATATGAATTCGCTCCTGATCGTCCGCTTCAGTTATTTGCCGTTCCAGTCTTTTCCTTTCACTACTTTCAACCCCGAGTTGCTCCATAAAACGGTTGAAAAACGATGATAGCTGCCCGACTTCATCCCGGGAGTGGTATTTCATCCGCACCGAATAGTCACCTGTTGCCCCCTGGGCAAAGAGGTTAGTCAACAAATCAAGCGGTTGGGTGATCGTGGTGCTGACATACATCGCCACCAATGCACCACCGGACAGGCAGAAAAGGGTAACCAGAACCCCGATATCAAACATGGTGTCAAGGGGTTTGTAGATATCATCGAGATAAGCAGACGAGGCAACAACCCAGTTAACTTCAGGGATACGCGCAAAAACGACAACTTTCTTCCGGGGAGTCTCTTCCCCCGGATTTTGCCAGTCGTAATAAATCTTTCCTTTTTTTTGGGTCAGCAGCTTCGTAAAAAAGTCATCTGACGTTTCCATCCCTTCATCAGTAAAAACATTTTTTCCTTGATGAATCGGATGGACAATCAACTTACCGGTTAAATCCAGGACAAAAGGATAACCGCTGGTCATCAACTTTAATGCTTCAAAGCTCTCCTGGAAATCATCGATGTTAACCACCTGATCAAATTCATCCCGATAGGCAGAAGCAGAGACAATCCAGTCCCAAGGCTCAAAATAGGTCATCCAATAAGCCTTGTCACGGGGCTCCAGATCTTCAGGGTTTTTCCATTTGTATTCGGCATAACCGTTTTTATTACGAACCTGCTCGGCAACAAACGGAACATCGGATAGATCCACAAATCGAAGTTCTGGCTCCGGGTGGACAACCACAATTCCATTGCTGTCAAGGCAGTAAAGATAACCACTTTTGGCAATTTTCTGACTTAACAGAACCGCTTCAGCACGTGCCTTAGCTTCTTGTTCGGTCAGATTGCCGTCGAGATATTCCTGATAAAACAGTTTAACAATTTCAGCGTTTGTCTCTGAAATCGTACGCAACGAATTTCGAATTGACAACCGTACTGACGTTCGGATCATATTGAGCATCAATCCAGTAGAATTGTTCAGTTCGCGATCGACCTGCGCCTCTAATGCCTCACGCATCACCATCGTTGTAAACCCTCCGGAAAGGAGTGCCAGAGGGGCAAAAAGTACCGTACAAACGAGCATGATTTTATAGCGAATCGGTAAATTATTTAATATTTTTCGAGGCCACATGAATAATTCCAGTGCAATGTTTGTAAAAATGAGTTGCGGCCTAGATTAAAAACCTAAGCAATCTGCAGCGTCTGGGTAAATTTCTCGGAGGGTCTGGATTTGCGTCGGACTCCCCCCCTCCCAAAGGTTAACAACCTATCACGAAACATCGTAATACCGTGACATTCTTTTTGACCCTCTTAATAAATCGGCAAAAAGGGGATTTTGTAGGTTATAAGCCTATCCAGTGGCAGCTATTTTCCTACATAGCAAAAAGTTTCCGCCTGATTGGCCTCCCGGTAAGCGCTGCTATATGATCCCCCACAATAGCATTCTATAATACCATTATAAAATGAAAAACAATGGATAATTATTACCTTGCATACCAGAAGACAGGAACTACTGCTGAAAACCGATTTTTCGACAAACTAAATAGAATATTGCACAACACGAAATCATTATGGAATTAACACGAGAGATATACTGGAACGCAGGTCATGACCTGAGCACCTTGCTACCGATGCACCTACTGACCATGGCCGCTATTGCCGTACTCATTTACCAGTTTATGGCACGGATAAAAACCTACTCACATGGGCAGTCCCTTAAGCGGATCGACCAATTGCCACGGCAAATTAGCATCAACAGCATTGCAAAATGCTTTGTTCAATCTATCAATTAATACGACCAAAGGAGAATATTAATGAAAATTCTTGTTTGCATTAAACAGGTTCCCGATATGGAATCAAAGTTCAAAATCTCTGCTACAGGCTCCTGGTATGATGACGCTGATTTAGCGTGGCGAATGAACGAATATGATGAGTATGCCGTTGAGCAGGCGGTACAACTCAAAGAACAGATTGCAGGATCGGATCTAACCGTTCTCTGTATCGGCCGCCAGCAAGTCCAGGAAACCATGAAAAAAGCTCTAGCGATGGGTTGCGATCGCGGCGTCCATATTGCCGATGATGTCGCGCATGAAAAAGACCCTTTCGAAATTGCTTCGATCATCACCGAGTTCGCCAAAGATAAAGATTTCGAACTGATTTTTACCGGGATGCAATCACAGGATCGCGGCAGTGCCCAGGTCGGAGTCCTGATTGCCGAACTGCTCGGATTGCCAAGCATCTCTACCATCGTTGATTTTAATTATGCCGATGGCAAGATCGACGCCAAGCGTGAACTTGAAGGGGGCATCAAGGCTCTGGTTCGTTGTTCCACTCCGGCTCTGGTCACTTGTCAACTGGGACTGAATACCCCACGCTATCCGACCTTGCCGAACATTATGAAAGCCAAACGTAAAGAACTCCTCACTGTTAACGTCGCTGAGTTACTCAAAGTCGAAGCCAAGCAGGATACCGCAAAAATCTACTTCCCGGAAAAACGAGGTGGCGGATTGGTTCTTGAGGGCGATGCAAACGACCTGGCAGACCAGCTGATCAAAATACTCAAAGAGAAAACTGCCGTTCTGGCCTAGGAGAAAAATGATGAAAACATTACTGGTTGCTGAATATAGAGATGGAAAACTTTTAAATTCGACTTACGAACTCGTCGCTTTTGCCGCACAAACAGGTTCTGAATCGGCCATGTTTCTGGTCGGTGATAACAGCAGTGTACCGCAGTACAACGGCACCCTCTACCTTGCTGACAGCGGTAAATATAGTGAGTTCAATCCTGCGGTTCACAAACAGTTATTGCTTGATGTGATCGCCACCGAAAAACCCGACATGGTGGTTTTCAGTCACTCGTCCTATGGCTGGGATCTGGCACCGCGAATTTCTCTGGCATTGGGAGCAGCTCAGATCTCAGAAGTTGTCGAGATCGATGCCGGCGTACCGGTTGCTCCAGTCTGCAATTCGAAGTTGCGCCGTCAGGTCAAAGGAAATACCGCCCAGACAGTGATAACCCTGCAAGCTGGAGCCTTCGGTTTAAGTGATGAGCCCTCCGGCACGCCAACAATAATAGAGATAAATACCGACACTGCAGCACAGACTGAATTTTGTGGCTATGAGGAAGCAGAAGCCAGTGGGGTCGACCTTTCCAAGGCCGAAGTCATCGTCAGCGCCGGACGTGGTATCGGCAAGCCAGAAAATCTGGGGATTATCGAAGAGCTGGCCAAAGCACTTAAAGGCGAGTACGGCGCCAGTCGTCCGGTCATTGATGCCGAATGGGTCGATCACAGTCGTCAGGTTGGCACGACGGGTCAAACCGTCTCCCCGAAACTTTATGTTGCTTGTGGTATCTCGGGAGCCATCCAACATCTGGCGGGGATGAAGAAATCGGAATTTGTCGTCGCTATCAACACCGATAAAGATGCACCTATCGGTGAAGTAGCCGACGTATTGATAGTCGCCGACCTGAAGCAGTTCGTACCCGCGCTGACCCAAAAGTTATCAGCCTAACAAACTCATACTAGCGAGGATCAACATGAACGACGTCTTTATTATTGATGCACTACGTACCCCTTTTGGCAGTTTTAGTGGCTCCCTGGCCGAAGTACCAGCACCGAAACTGGCCGCACCAGTTATGGCAAAGCTATTGGAAAATTCTGGTTTGCCGGCAGAAACGGTCGATCAGGTTATTGCCGGTCAGGTTGTTGCCGGAGGCACTGGACAGGCTCCCGCCCGTCAGGCAATGCGTTTTGCTGGTATTCCCGACAGTGCCGGAGCTCTGACAATCAACAAGGTTTGTGGTAGCGGGCTAAAAGCCCTCATGCTTGGTGCAGATGCGATTCGACTTGGCGATGCCGATGTGGTGATTGCCGGCGGCATGGAAAACATGTCGCTCGCCCCCTATGCTCTACCTGCGGCTCGTGCTGGCATGCGGATGGGTGACAACAAAGCAGTTGACCTGATGGTTTTTGATGCCTTAACCGATCCCTATACCGGTCGCCATATGGGGCAGGTAGCCGAAGAACGAGTCAAAGCTCACCAGCTCACCCGCGAAGCTCAAGACGATTATGCTATCAGCTCCTACAAACGCTCTCAAGAATCGATCAAGAACGGGGTTTTCGATGCCGAGATCGTTCCGGTGGTCAAAACAACTCGCAAAGGGGATATCGTCATCGCCAAGGACGAAGAACCTGCAAACGTTAATTTTGACCGCCTTTCAACCTTGCGTCCAGTCTTTGATAAAAATGGGTCAATAACTGCTGCTAACGCATCGACCATCAACGATGGTGCCGCTTTTGCCCTGCTTGTCAGCGCTGCCACAGTAGAAAAATACGGCCTCAAACCCAAAGCACGGCTGGTATCTTACGCGACTAACAGCCTTCATCCCGATATGTTCCCCGATGCACCCGTTGGGGCGATGACCAAAGCACTCAAAAAAGCAGGCCTCAACATTGAAGATATTGGTCGTTTTGAAATTAACGAAGCGTTTGCGGCCGTTACCATGATCGCAATCAATGAGTTAGGTCTCGACCGCAACAAAGTCAATGTCAACGGCGGTGCAGTTTCAATCGGACACCCGGTTGGTGCCAGTGGTGCCCGCCTGGTTGCAACACTATTACCTGAACTTGAGCGCAGCAATGAACGTTATGGCTTAGCGACGCTATGTATCGGTGGTGGTGAAGCGGTAGCGGCCGTTTTTGAGCGACTCTGATTTAATTAAATTTAGAAGTTATTCAGGAGGAAAAAATGAGTTTCAAAAAAATTATGATTATTGGTGCCGGACAGATGGGTGGCGGAATTGCTCAGGTTGCAGCACAAGCAGGGTTGGAAGTCTTACTTAACGATATCGATGGCAAACTGATTGAGCAGCGCTTAGCATTTATCGCCAAGCTGTTGGATAAAAGTATCGCTAAAGAGAGAATCACCGCCGACCAGAAAACCGAAATCATGGCACGCCTGATTCCATCGACAGATATTAATGCTGCGACAGATGCCGATTTTATTATCGAAGCAGCCAGCGAAAATATGGCAATCAAAGAGAAGATTTTCCGAACCCTTGATGACGTTGCCAAACCGGGGGTGATTCTCGCCAGCAACACCTCATCTCTGCCAATCACCGAAATTGCAGCTATCACAAATCGCCCGGAACTGGTTATCGGGATGCACTTTATGAACCCCGTGCCAGTGATGAAACTGGTCGAAATCATTCGTGGCATCGCCACCAGTGATGCTTGCTACAAAAACGTTGAGGAATTAACTATCCGCTTGGGTAAAACTCCGGTCGAAGTTAATGACTACCCCGGTTTCATTTCAAACCGGGTACTGATGCCGATGATCAATGAGGCCATTTACTGCGTTTACGAAGGGGTCGCCGAGCCGGAAGCAATCGACACCGTAATGAAACTGGGGATGAACCATCCCATGGGGCCACTGACGCTAGCCGACTTCATTGGTCTCGATACCTGCCTGGCGATCATGGAAGTGCTTTATGAAGGTTTCGCCGACAGCAAATATCGCCCTTGCCCACTGCTGCGCAAGATGGTCAAGGCTGGCTGGCTTGGCAAAAAGAGCGGCAAAGGTTTCTTTGAGTACGCATAACAGGAGGCAACAATGAGTTTTGAAAATCTGACATTGGCAACAGACGGAGCAATAGCGACGGTGACCATCCATCGCCCGAGAGCCATGAACGCTTTGAATCGTGACACCCTTGAAGAATTAAAGCAGCTCTTTAGTAAACTGGAACAACAGGAAGAGATCAAGGTCATTATTCTGACCGGAGCCGGAGGGAAAGCATTTGTCGCTGGTGCCGATATTGCTCAGATGCAGCAAATGAATGCGCTGGAAGCACGTGCTTTTTCCCGACTCGGACAGCAAGTGATGACCAATATCGAGCAATGCAGCAAGCCAGTCATTGCCGCAGTTAACGGATTCGCCCTCGGCGGCGGCTGTGAACTGGCAATGGCTTGCGATATCCGCCTGGCAAGTGAAAAAGCAAAATTCGGCCAACCAGAGGTCAACCTCGGAGTGATCCCCGGCTTTGCCGGAACCCAGCGCTTAAGTCGTTTGATTGGCAAGGGACGTGCCAAAGAGTTGATTTTTACTGGGGACATGATCGATGCCAATGAGGCGCTCCGTCTCGGACTGGTGAACAAAGTTACACCTGCCGAGCAACTGCTCGAAACTGCCCGGGTTATGGCAGAAAAAATTGCCGCAAAAGGGCCGGTTGCAATCCGTTTCAGCAAGGAAGCGATCAACAAGGGGTTGGAGATGGATCTCGATAAAGCCAATGCCTATGAAGCGGAGTTGTTTTCCCTCTGTTTCGCCAGCAACGATCAAAAAGAGGGGATGTCGGCCTTTCTGGAAAAACGTCCGGCCGATTTTCAAGGCAATTAACCACGAATACGTAAGTAATCAATCAGCAACTCTCACGACAGGAAATTAATCATGATATTTGAACTGACCGACGAACACAAATTGATGCGTCAAATGGTTCGGGATTTTTCCGAAGCAGAGATCGCTCCAGGAATTAATCAGCGCGATGAAGAGGAACGGTTTGATCGCGAACTGATGTTTGACAAGCTTGGCGAACTCGGTCTGACCGGGATTGTTTTCCCCGAAAAACACGGTGGTGCTGAAGCAGATTATCTCAGCTATGTCATTGCTGTTGAAGAGCTTTCCCGGGTCTGTGCATCGACCGGGGTCACCTTGTCAGCACACCTGTCATTAGGTGCCAATCCGATTCACCTGTTCGGAACCGAAGAACAGAAACAAAAGTTTCTCAAACCACTTGCCGAAGGCACCAAAATGGGAGCGTTCGCATTAACTGAATCATCAGCAGGCTCCGATGCCGGAGGCACTAAGACCACGGCTGTTCTTGATGGTGATGAATGGATCGTTAACGGTGCAAAAATCTTTACCACCAATGGTGGCGACGCCGAAACCTACATCGTATTTGCACGAACCGACAAAGAAGCGAAAAAGCACCATGGCATCAGTGCCTTTATCATCGAAAAAGATACCCCTGGATTCACCTTTGGTAAAAAAGAATCAAAACTAGGTATCCGCGCTTCCCCAACAAGAGAGCTGGTTTACGATAATTGCCGCATCCCGAAAGAAAACTTACTCGGTAAAGAAGGAGCTGGATTCAAAATTGCCATGCAAACCCTTGATGGTGGTCGAATCGGCATTGCCGCGCAAGCACTCGGAATCGCCCAAGGTGCTTTTGAAGCAGCATTGAACTATGCCAAGGAGCGGAACCAATTCAATCAGCCAATCAGCCGCTTCCAAGGAGTTCAGTTCAAACTGGCCGACATGGCAACCGAGATTGAGGCAGCACGGCTGCTGGTTTATCAAGCGGCTTACCGTGCCAGTGCCGGACTCTCATACGGGCAGCAGTCAGCGATGGCGAAACTATTTGCTTCCGATGTCGCCATGAAAGTAACGACCGATGCGGTTCAGGTTTTTGGTGGCTACGGTTATACACGCGATTTCCCCGTTGAGCGGATGATGCGTGATGCAAAAATCACCCAGATTTACGAAGGAACTAATGAAATTCAACGGGTTGTCATCGGTGCCACACTTACCCGTGACTAACCTATATTCTAAATTGAAGGAGAGAGTCATGGATAAATGGCAAGAGATGTATCAAGAAAAACTGTTCAGTGCTGATAATGCTGCAGCGGCCATCGAATCGGGCGATCATATCTGGTTCCCGGTTGGTGTTGGTGAGCCCCATGCCTTCCTGAAAGCACTGGTTGATCGCAAAGAAGAGCTCCAAAATGTCACTATCAACCAGATTTTGCCAGTTCGGCCTTGGTACTACGATGAAGAAACGGCACCACATATCAAACACAACTCATGGTTCACCAGCGGGGCATCACGGGCGGCAGTGAACGGCGGATGGGCCGATTTTACCCCCAACTATTTCCACGAAGTCCCTAAGTTACTTAGAAATTACTGGGCAGCTGATGCTGTTGGCGTGGTTGTTTCTCCAATGGATGAGCATGGCTATTTCAGTATGAGCCTTGGCTGTGATTATGTCTGGGAGGCTTTAAAAAAAGCCCGCAAGGTGATATTTGAAGTCAATCCTCAAGCACCACGTTGTTTTGGTGGATGCCAGATTCACATTTCACAGGTTACCCATATCGTTGAATGTAATGAACCATTACCAGACTTGCCGATACCCGTCCTGACTGAAGAAGATAAAATTATCGGGGGCTATGTTGCCGAGCTGATTCAGGATGGCTCCACCCTGCAAGTTGGTTATGGCGGGGTTCCCAATGCTGTCTGTCAGGCACTGAAGGAGAAACGGGATCTGGGTGTCCATACCGAAATGATCACCGAAGGGATTATGGAACTGTTCGAGTGTGGTGCCGCAAACAACTCGAAAAAAACTCTCAACCCCGGAAAGTTGCTGGGGACTTTCGCTTGGGGAACAAGCAAACTCTACGAGTTCATGCACAACAATCCAATGATCGAGATGCACCCTGTCGACTACACCAATGACCCCTATATCATTGGGCAACACGACAACATGATTGCCATCAATGCCACCATTGAGGTTGACCTGTTGGGACAATGCTGTTCTGAGTCGATGGGTTCTAAGCAATGGAGCGGCACCGGTGGTCAAGCCGACTTCTTCAAGGGAGCTAACCGCTCAAAAGGGGGCAAAGGTTTTGTTACCACTCCAGCAACCGCAAAACGGGGAACGGTTTCACGAATTGTTCCGACCCTGCAAAATGGGGCCATGGTTACCACCAGCAAAAACGATGTTGACCATGTTGTCACCGAATTCGGTGTTGCCAAGTTGCGCGGACAAACAGCCAGACAGCGTGCCACTGCACTGATCAGCGTTGCCCATCCTGATTTCCGGGCCGAGCTGACAGCTGCTGTACAAAAAATGAACCTGATTTAACTTGGCATACCATAATGCTTGCAGAGACCAAAAGTCTCTGCAAGCTATTTTACCAGGGGAGGAAAGACAATGACCACACAGCAACCAAACGCAAAGCTACCTACAACCAATAAAGACAGCTTGGACGAAGGAATTCAACTACTTAAAAAACTTTCGCGGAACCAGCTGATTGAAATTATTGTTGATGATGCCAAAAACTGGCTAGCCCACGATGGCCTCTGGTTTCAGGCAGTCGATGCCCTCTACGGTATGGACGTAGCAATTGAAGCTGACCGGGCGGCATGGAATAAATTCACCGTCATAGAAGCAAAGCGGATCATGGTGCGTCTCGGTCTTAAACCGGGTGGAGGTATTCCAGCCTTGGTTGAATGTCTTAAGCATCGTTTTTATGCTCGCCTCAACCTGCAGCAATCGATCGAGGTCACTGCCACCAGGGCAGTTTTCCAAATGGTTGACTGCCGGGTTCAATCGGCACGTAAACGGAAAGGGCTCCCCGATTTTCCCTGTAAGAGCGTCGGCATTGTTGAGTACACTGAGTTTGCTAAAGCCATCGATCCACGCATCAAGACCCGCTGTATTGCTTGTCCCCCCGATGCACATCCCGATTCTTACTTTTGTGCCTGGGAGTTCACCATAACGCAGGATTAATTCAACAGATAGAGTTCATAAGGGCATGCAATATTACCAGCGGGAAGAAGGAAAAGAGCAACCATATTGGCCATTAGGTCCGTTCAAGGTGCGCCTGCCATTTGTCCATTACCGCTGGGAGATGGTTGAATTTCTTCAGGCGATTGTCATGTTTGTGGTCAGTCTGGCCATGATTCCGTTGCTGGAAAAATATTTGCAACTCCCCTACGATGTGGCAATCGCTTTTGTCTTTGTCTGTGGTATCGGTTTCATGTTGCCGGCACTACTTGGGGTTGCCCACGTCCCCGGCTGGATCGCCCCCGCTATTCCGGTGGTGTTGATCTATCTGGGGCAGTTTGAACCGGGTTCAGACACGATCAAAGCTCTGGTTGCACTACAATTGGAGGTTGGTCTTATCTTCTTCATTTTGGGAGTAACCGGACTCGGCAGCAAAATTGTCCGCTTGATTCCGAATTCTCTTAAAGCGGGGATTCTGATTGGTGCCGGGATTGCCGCCTTAATCGGCGAATTAGAAGCAAACGGACGGGTTGCACAAACACCGATTGCCCTTTCTGTCGGCGCTTCACTCTGTATTTACATGCTGTTTTCGGTTTCGTTCAAAGAGATGGCAGCAAATAATCGAATTGCTAAAATCATTGCTAAATTTGGAATGGTGCCGGCAATAATCATTGCAATGGTAGTCGGGTGGTTGGTTTCTGAATACCCCTCCCCCGACATTCAATTTGGCTTTACCCAGCCGGCTTTTGCCAAAATGTTTAACTACCTCCCCATCCGTCTCGGCATGCCAGGCGCAGATCTTTTTCTGGCGGCGATTCCAACTGCCATAATTGCCTACATCATCGCGTTTGGCGATATTGTCGTCGGTGATGCCTTGATCAATCGTGCTAACGCTGAACGTCTCGATGAAAAAATTGATAACTGCACCAACCGTTTACATCTGGTGACCGCCCTGCGCAATATTATCCATTCCTTTTTTGCCCCTTATCCCGGCTTGTCCGGGCCGGCATGGACTGCCGTTACAGCTACGACGGCGGAACGGTTTCGTTCTAACCAGACCTCAATGCAGTCAATTTACAGTGGTGCTGGCACATTCTGGATATCTGGTTTTTTAGCCCTGCTGATGCTACCGCTAGTCAGCCTGTTCAAGCCCTTTTTGGCCATCGCCCTCTCTTTGACTTTGCTCGTTGCCGGTTATCTATGCCTCAGCATCGGCATGGAACAGGTTACCAACAGTATTCAGCGTGGTGTCGCCGGAGTGGTTGCCATTATGCTGGTAACCAACGGAGCAGCCTGGGGACTGGGTATTGGAGTCGTCCTTTATTTTCTGGTAGAGAAGAAAAATCCATTCGGGAAAAGCTCTGTATCCTCATAAAATATTTATCCTGAAACTAAAATTTTTAAAAAGGAGAATCAATATGTCCCTAAAATTTAAAGCACTGCTGGTTGAACAGCCGGAAAAGAAGGTTTTTACTCGATCTATTGTCACCCGCACCGTCTCCGATCTCCCAGAAGGAGAACTGCTGGTCAAAGTACACTATTCCTCCCTCAATTTTAAGGATGCCCTTTCTTCAGTTGGCAACCCGGGTGTGACCCGTAACTTTCCACATATCCCGGGAATTGACGCTGCGGGTGAAGTCGTGGAGTGCAGTGACGGCACTTTTCAGCCAGGTGAAAAAGTGATCGTTACCAGTTACGACCTGGGGATGGAAACTGATGGTGGCTTCGGCCAGATGATCCGGGTACCAAGCAAATGGGCATTGCAACTGCCAAAAGGGTTGAGTCTACAAGAAAGTATGATGCTCGGCACCGCTGGACTGACCGCAGCGCTGTCGATACAAGAGATTGTCAACAATGGTGTCACTCCAGAATCAGGTCCAGTTCTGGTCACCGGCGCGACCGGCGGGGTCGGAAGCCTGGCGGTCGCAATGTTAAGCAAAGCAGGCTTCAAAGTTGCGGCCGTTACCGGTAAGCTGGATGAAACAGCATACCTGAAAGGGCTCGGTGCCAATCAAGTGATCAGTCGTGAAACCCTGCTGACCGGAAATGATCGGCCGATGTTAAAAAGTACCTGGGCCGGAGTGGTCGATTGCGTAGGTGGTAAAATGTTGGCCGCTACGATCAAATCGTGCTTACCGGGAGGAGTTATCACTTGCTGCGGGCTAGTTGGTTCCCCCGAACTGCCAATCAATGTTTTTCCCTTTATTCTGCGAGGTGTCCGTTTGATCGGTATCGATTCCGCTGAATGCCCGATGGCATTACGCGTCAAACTCTGGGGAAAAATGGCCACCGAATGGAAACTCGACAAGCTGGAGTTGATGGTTGACGAAATCTCACTTGAAGGTCTGGAAGCAAAAATCCAGACAATGCTCAAAGGTGGTTTGAAGCGACGGGCACTAGTGAATTTATTAACAAGCTGATGAACCAAGCGGCTCACTACTGCTCTGTACATTTTACACCTTCGTAAAGTTGCACCGGGATCTTACGTATCAACAAAGCGCAATTTGTTGACGCGTAAAAGGACAAGCAAGAAGCAAAGGATCAAGATGCACAGGGAACCAAGTACTACTTTAGTTTTCATCTTTAAAGTGTCAACTCAACTCACAGGATATGCTTATGAAAATTATTGATTCGGTCGCAGCTGTATTCTGCAATGGTCATAAAATTTTTACGGTGCGCCGCCAGTCATACCTGAAAGCCTTTCCTGGGTATGATTCCTTCCCAGGTGGGAAAATTGATCGTGAAGACTCCAGAGCACAACACCCCGTCAGGTTTCTGTGTAACTGGGATGGCCATGCTATGCATGCACTGGTTCGGGAAGTCCAGGAGGAACTCGATTATGACCTGCCTGCCGAAATTGCTTCGGGGCAAATTGTTTCAGTAAAATATCTTGCTACAGCGTTAGCACCAGCCACGGTTGCAATCCGTTTTCGCCTGCACTTCTTCCGGATAGACCTAAAAACACGCCCGGTGTTTAGTGTAGACCCTGGGGAGATTGCAGACAGCTGCTGGAAAACTCCAATGCAATTGCTCGACAGTTTCCATAAGGGTGACGCCTTGATGGTTCCTCCTCTCTATTGGCTATTGGAAAAGTTGCACCGAGATCCCCAAGGAGACAATTTTGGCGATCTGTCTCCGCGGTTTGATGAAAGCATTTATGTCCCCAGGATAGAAGTTTTGAGTGGCGTGCAAATGCTGCCGATACCTTCCAATACATTCCCACCAGAAAAACGGACCAATGCTTTTTTACTCGGCGACAAAGGATCACCTCAGATACTGGTCGATCCCTCCCCGGCATCACCACAAGTGCTGGAAAAATTACGGTACACTCTGCGACGAGATACCATCGACTCCCTGTTTATAACCCATCACCATCCGGATCACTATGAACATGCACCTGAGTTGGCCAGACACTTGAGCATACCGATAAAGATGAGTGAAGACACCCGCTGCCGCATTACCCAACAACAAGGTAACGACTACTTCTCAGACCTGCAGATTGAGGTCATGCAAGAAGGGACGCGATTGACCGATTGGAAAGGTGAAGCAGTACGAGTGTACTCAATCCCTGGCCACGATGCCGGTCATCTTGGGCTAGCACCAGAATCATTACGATGGTTTCTTGTCGGTGATCTAATCCAAAGTACCGGGACAGTTGTAATAGCAGTACCGGAAGGCGATATGGCGGTCTATTTCCAAACCCTGAAACAAATAATTACACTTGATCCAGCCGTCATCATCCCTTCACATGGGATGCCATCACGAAGTACATATCGCCTACAAGAAACCTTAAATCATCGTCAAAACAGGGAAAAAGAAATTCTTGAACTCTTTCTTAACGGCAAAACACCAGCAGAGATACTAGACATCATCTATCCTGAAATAAATCAACATCTACGCCCGTTCGCAAGACTCAACATCGAATCACACCTGACAAAACTACGGCAGGACGGACAACTTATGACAGTAACAAAACAACACTAGTTTAACGTAATTGGTTCTTTCACTTAAAAACTACCTGACATTTCAATCCTAGCGGTAATTCCAAATTAGGATTGAGCAGATGTAAACGCAGCCAAAAAGTACCACTAACGGCATCAATCAGCTGATCGACAATCACCACTCTAGCTTTATGATTACTGTCGATCGGCGCTTCAAGCAGCACCTGTGCGATGTCACCAAGATTAATCCGTCCAAAACTGGCAACCGGAACAATTAACTCAACCGTTAGGGAATCAAGTTGAGCGATAATTTAAAAGGGCAGCCGAAGTTGAAAGCAGCTTCCCGGTAATTGATTATCTATCAGCTGTAAGGTTCCACCCAACGCTTCGGCGAGAGTGCGAGCCATGTAGAGCCCCAACCCTGTCCCCGTTGATTTTTCCCGAGTTGAGATGCCACGATAGAATTTATCAAAAACCTTGTTGCGTTCTGTATCGTCAATCCCAAGACCGTCATCCTGAACTTGTATCTGAACATATGACGGGTCTTTTTCTACCGATAAAACAACCTGACCGTCCAACAGCGAATGTTTCAGGGCATTATCGAGTAAGCTGGAAAGAATAATTTTTAAACTGATCGGGTGCTGATTGAGTTCCACATTTGTTGAGCAGATAAGTTCCAGATCACAGGCTTTTTGTACCGCTTGCGACTTAAATAGTTGCATAACCTCTGTCAAAAGCTCGTGGAGAACAATCCTCTCACTCTGCAATTGAGCTGAATTTTCCCCCATATTTTGAACCAGCAGATAGTTTTCAGCGAGCCCTCCAAGATAATGTGAACTGGCGGCTATTTGTCCAGCGAACTGAACTGAATTCTCCTGATCCAGATCGGTGGTTGAATCTTGCAGATATTCCGCCATCCCGGAAATGACTGCCAGTTGATTACGCAGCTCATGAAACAAAACGTGTTGCCACTGATCTTGCAGCTCAGCCACCTTCTGTAGCGAACTCATTTTTTCTGTCAGTTTGAGGTGTTCCCGGTGTTGTGATATCAGCTGCTGTGTTTTGATCATCACCTCTTTGATAACATAGGGTTTTGGCAGGTATAGATCCGCTCCCAAGTTATAACCTTTGATTCGATCATCCACAGAGCCAAGGGCGCTGAGTACGATAATCGGAGTTTTCGCGACCTGTCGATCATGATGAGAACGCACCATTCGGCAAATTTCCCAACCATTGAGCAATGGCAACATCAGATCAAGCAGAATCAGATCCGGGTTTTCCCGTCCAATAACCCGGCAGGCTTCGAGACCATCAGTCGCAATCAACACATCATAGCCACGACGAATCAGGTTAAATTCGAGGACTTCAGCCAGTTCGGTCTCGTCTTCAACAATCAGAACCTTTCCACTATTCTCCGTCGCCACTTTCAAAACGCGCTGATGGAATTTTCCTGGTTCGGCTTCCAGCGGTTCTGATAGACTTATTTCTATCTGTCCCATAGTTAAACCTTTTTTTTTCGTAACACTTTTATCAGTTGTTGAAGCGTTTGATCTCATCAACAAGCTCAGCAGCTTTTTGTCTGTTGGTGCGATAGTTAATGAAGCCAAAAGCGGCAAAAATTATCAGGTAAGCGAGAACAAACAAGACATCCATAAAGTACTCCCCCGATCCAAATAATCAGGGACGGTATCCGGGGAATATGAGCAGAGTGTTAAAAATGTGTGTGGATATGATTATTTTGCAAAGTCAGGATTTTTTCAGATTACGTTCACCGGCTTGACGTGATTTGCGTTTGCGCAGGCGTTGTGCTTCGTGCTGCCGTTTTTCTGCCAGTTTGATCAGCTTTTCCTGACAACCTTCCGCCCCTTTTCGGGGATGTGGATTGACCGGTATATAGGAACCATCTGATTGAAGATTCCAGGCACTCACCTTATCATTTAATTGCAATTCCATAAATTCTTGCAACTGCTCCCGCAGCGGTTTGCTTTCGACCGGAACCAGTGCCTCAACCCGATATTCCAGATTGCGTTTCATTGCATCTGCTGAACCGATGAGGAGTTCCTCCTCCCCACCGTTCTGAAAATAATAGATTCGTGTATGCTCCAGGAATCGCCCAATGATTGAAATCACCCGAATATTTTCCGACAATCCGGTGATTCCCGGTCGAATCCGGCAACTGTCTCGAATCAGCAGTTCAACTTTAACCCCCGCCTGTGATGCCCGATAAAGCGCTTTAGCAATATCAACATCCTCCAGAGCATTCATTTTGAAACGAATCAACCCCGGTGATTGTGTAGAGTGGGCTGAGATTTCTCTTTCAATCTTATCAAGCAATGCTTTTTTTAGAATTTTTGGTGCAGGCAGTAATTTTGTGTAGTTTCGTTTAGGGGTAAATCCGGTTGTCAGATAGTTGAATAGTTCTGTTGCATCACGACCAACTGCTTTATCATAGATGAACATCCCCAGGTCTGAATAGAGACGAGCGGTGACCGGGTGATAGTTGCCGGTACCGATATGAACATAACGTCTTAACCCCTTATAATCCTGACGGATGACCAGAATAACTTTTGCGTGAGTTTTCAGTCCGACCACACCATAGGTGACATGGATCCCTGACTCCTCCATCCGGGTCGCCAGGTTGATATTTGATTGTTCATCAAAGCTGGCTTTGAGTTCGACAACGACCGCCACTTGCTTACCATTCTGGGCTGCTCGAATCAGATAGTTGACAATTTCGCTATCGGGATTGGTACGATAGAGGGTCATTTTTATCCCCAGCACCTTGGGGTCGGTTGCCGCTTCATAAAGAAATCGTCCCACGGACGTCATAAATGACTCGTAGGGGTGTTGCAGTAGGATATTCCGGTGTTCGCGGATACTATGAAAGATGCTCCGTTCTTTGGTCAGTAATGGGTGATCGATTGGATAATGGGGGGAATCCTTCAGTTGGGGCAATTCTAAACGGTGCAACTCCCACAGGTCATCTAAACCAAGCATATCGCTTGAGACGAAGACATCTTTTTCTTCATCCAGACCTAACTCAGAAGCTAAGCGCCCACGATGCAGCGGAGTAATATCCCGAGTGACCTGTAAGCGAACAATCGGTGCAATGCGACGATACTGTAAAGTTGTTTCAATGAGTGCCAACAAATCATCAGCATGATCTTCCTCTTTGCTGGTGTTGGCATTGCGGGTGACCCGAAACAGTTCGCAGCTGAGAATTTCCATTCCTGGAAACAAAAGATCCAGATTGTTTTCCATGATATCTTCGAGCAACACAAATCGATAACTATCGGCTGCAATCCGATGAAAACGATTTGCTCCTGCCCCCACAGGAACTTTAACCCGAGCCAGAGAAACGTCCTCCTCTCCCGGATAACGCAGGGTCACAAACAGGTTAAGCGATAAGTTGGAAATAAATGGAAACGGGTGCGCGGGATCAACTGACTGTGGTGTGACTAACGGAAAAATATTATCATAAAAAAAACTTCGAATTTTCCTCTGTTCCTGTTCGGTCAACTCTGCATATTTAAGGATGTCAATGTTCTGTTTGCGTAGATCAGAAAAAATATCTCTGGTCACCTGTTCTTTCTGAGCTTGGAATCCTTTTATAATTGCGCGACATTCATCAAGTTGTTGCTGTGGAGTTCGACCATCGACAGTTGCTTCTTGAATCCCGGCAGCCACCTGTTGCTTGAGGCCCCCAATCCGCTTCATAAAAAATTCGTCCATATTAGAACCGGAAATGGCAAGAAACTTGAGCCGTTCCAGCAACGGGCTTTTTTTGTTTTTAGCCTGATCAAGCACCCGATCATTAAACTGTAACCAGCTGAGTTCCCGATTTAAGTAAAGGGATGGATCATTTAGATTGAATTCTTCTCTATCATGAGCCACAATTATCTCCTGCGCGGGAGGTATCGGCATAATATTGGCGGCAATAGTTTCTTTGGCTGGAATCTGATCCATTTGAATCCCCACATTTTTCTTTTAAAATTATAGAAGACAGCCAATAATGAAGATGAAATGTGAGGATTCTGTTAGCAAGCCCAAAAAATACCCTGATTTGTCAGGATTTTATAGAATTGCAAATTTTGTGTGTTTGAATTGAAGTCTAGCAGGTTTTTTAGGAAAATAGGGGTCTTATCGATAGAGAAGGGATCATTATTTTTTCTCTTTGGTTTTACTTTTTTTTATTTTTAGCTTGACCGGTTGGCAAACCTGATCTTTTTTCTGCACTCGGGCAGAACATTTATCGCAGATAAATTTTGCAGCTTTTTTTTTAACCAGAGATTTTCCTTTCAAACAGTTGCCCATTTCTTTATCCTCAAAAATATTTTACATTTTTACGACACGTCCACATGAAAGCAAATATAACTATAATGGTGACAATTGACAAGGGGTTGTTGTTCTAATGCAAGATATTGTGCTAGCTGACACCAAACTGGGGCCTCCAAGCCAGGAGAAAACCCGGTTGGCAGCGATGGATATTGGCACCAATTCAATCCGCTGTATTATTGTGGAAGCTGACCCACAGGGAAATTTTCGGGTGCTGGATGATGAAAAAGCCATGGTGCGGCTTGGTGAAGGGTTAACTGAAACTGGTTTTATTTCTGAGATGGCAAAAAATCGAGCTATTGATGCACTCCAGAGAATGGCAAAAATCAGCGTTGGACTTAAAGCTGAAGTTGCGGCTGTGGTTGCTACCAGTGCGGTTCGAAAAGCTCTCAATCGAAATGAATTTCTCAGGCAAGTGAAAGATGCAACTGGTCTTGACATCAAAGTTATTTCTGGAGCAGAAGAAGCCGATCTGGCCACATTAAGTGTCCATCATAATTTTGCCATGGATCAGCAACGTTACGGAATGGCCGATATCGGTGGTGGCAGTGTCGAGATAGTTATAGCAACAGGACACCATGCTGAAACGATCATTTCTCTGGAATTAGGTGCCGTCTTCCTGACAGAAAAATATCTTCACAGCGATCCCGGCAGTAGTTCGGAAATAAAAAAACTGCGTAAACACATCCGCAAAGCTTTGAAGAGAAATGGAATCGGTGATGGTTTGCCGGTCACTTGTCTGATCGGTTCCGGGGGAACCATGACCAATATTGGCAGTATGGTGATGGCGATGCGTGGGGAACAATATGAAACAGTTCATCGCTATGAAGTTCTCCACTCTGAAATTATTCACTTACTGGCCATGTTAAGTCGAAAAACCCATAAAGAACGTTTGAATATCCCCGGTCTGAACCCGGAACGTGCTGACATTATTCTGGCCGGAATGATCCTGACTGACGAGCTGATGCGCCAAATGCGAACCAACCAATTACGTATCAATGCCCAGGGGATTCGTGAAGGGCTGATTTTAAAAAGTCTACAAAAGCGTGGACTGATTCCAGTACAGCCGAAATCTCGTGACTGGCGTGATTCTATCCTTGAGTTTGCCAGGTCGTGCCGCTTTGATGAATTACATTCAACTCAGGTTGGTCGGTTGGCGAAAAAAATCTTTTCTGCGGTCGCAAAACAGAATGGCTTGACTGCCAGACACAAACAGCTGTTGGAAGCGGGAGCCCTGCTTCATGATATCGGCTACTTTATCAGTTATAATCAACATCATAAACATTCTTATCATCTGATTCGGCACGCCAATTTATTTGGTTTTACCCCCTGGGAGAAAGAAATTATCGCCAATCTTGCCCGTTACCATCGCAAGGCAAAACCGAAAATATCGCATGATAACTTTTCCTCACTCAGTGCTGAGGATCAGATTCTAGTACGTAAACTCGGCGGAATTTTACGTCTGGCTGACGGTTTGGATCGTTGTCGTAATCGACAGGTCAGTGATATCGAGTGCAAGCTGCGTAAAAATGTTTTTGAGCTTAGATTATTTGGGAACAATGATTTATCGGTGGAACTGTATGGAGCCGAGAGCAAAGGAAATCTGTTTAGATCGGCTTTTAATTGTCGCTTAGTTGCCACCACTGAGGAGCAAAAATGAAACGTCTTACCCTGATTCGTCATGCCAAATCAGACTGGAGCGATGTCTCCCTCTCCGATTTTGATCGTCCCTTGAATGGGCGAGGTAAAAAAGCTGCTCCCAAAATGGGCAAGCGGATGGCCAAGCGTGGTGATATCCCGAACCTTTTGGTCAGTAGTCCGGCCAAGCGGGCAGCTAAAACCGCTCGCCTCATTGCTCAGGAGCTTGAAATTTCAAAGGATAAAATAGTTTACCAGCCGGATATTTTTGCGGCCAAGCTGAAAACTCTCATCGCCTTGATCTGTAACCTTCCAGAGCATAAACACATCGCACTCATTGGGCATAATCCTGGGCTTTCTGAATTGGCTGAATGGTTATGTTCCGATGCTCCCGGGTGGTTACCAACTTGTGCAATTTTAACTATCGATCTGGATATTGGAAGTTGGGAAAAAATCAAGAAGGGCTGTGGACATATTCTTCACTACGATTTTCCAAAAAAATCAGCGTAAAGCAATCTGGAGGTACATCATGGGGAACAAAAAGCAAGAGCGCAGAGAAAAAAGAAAGTTTGATCGGGAAAAAAAATCTCGCAATCACCCCCTAAAAACCATAAGCAAAAAAGACTATAAAAAGGCCTTGGAGACGTTACAGATTGAGCTGGTCAAATTGCAGGAATGGATTAGACATAAGAAGCTTAAAGTTGTAGTGATTTTTGAAGGTCGTGATGCTGCTGGCAAAGGGGGGAGTATCAAACGGATTACCGAATGTCTCAGCCCACGCATCGCCCGGGTTGTCGCATTGCCAGCTCCCACTGAACGGGAGCGCACTCAGTGGTATTTCCAACGCTATATTCAGTATTTGCCCGCTGGTGGAGAAATGATTCTCATGGATCGCAGCTGGTACAATCGAGCCGGTGTCGAACGGGTCATGGGTTTCTGTACTGAAGATGAATATGAAGAATTTATGCACTCCTGTCCTGAATTTGAGAGAATGTTGGTGCGCAGTGGAATTATTTTGATCAAGTACTGGTTTTCAATCTGTAATGAGGAACAGGAACGGCGGTTTCAGGCACGGATTGATGATCCGGTCAAACGTTGGAAGTTGAGTCCAATGGATCTGAAATCTCGTTCCCTCTGGGCCGAATATTCCATGGCCAAAGATCAGATGTTCGCCCACACTGATATCAAACAGGCTCCGTGGTATGTTGTTGATGGCGATGTAAAAAAGCGCGCTCGCCTCAATGTTATCTCGCATCTGTTGAGTTTGATTCCCTATGAAGATCTGACTCCAGAACCGATTGTTCTGCCACCACGGACGCAGGATATCAGTTATGTCCGATCACCTATGGCGGATCAGACTTTTATCCCGGAAGTTTATTGAACCTGTTGCAGATCGCCATCCACCTTTGCCTGGGCTGAAGTGTCCATCAATTCAACAATTGTCAGCGGCCAACCGGGCGGACCGCTGGGGCCTTCGTAGCGGACGAACAAACCATCCGATTTTCGCAGCCAATAGTAACAGCTCCAGAAGGCTGATTTTAAACCGGTCAATTGAATTTTTAGTTTAATAACTGTGCTGGATATCCCATTAAAGTTAAGGATCTCTTCAGCTTCTCTGCTGACTTGTAAGTGATGAACAGCCAGATTATCCGGGCGAATACTCCAGAATTCTGAATGGTTGCGACTTTGGTCGGTAAACTGTCGCAACGAGAGTGACAGTGCCTGGTACCAAGGGGCAGCATCAATCGTACTCGTCTTCTCAATTTTTTCACCCTCGAAAGTTCCAGAAAAAATCAGCTTATTGTCTTTGCGAAAAACCTCCATGTTGGTTTCAGTGCTTGGATTGTCGACACTCCAGGATTGAGTGGAAAAATCGGCAGCCATCCGCGTGATATCCCGCTCTTTACCAAGAGCGGTTGTCAGTTTTAGATCGTCTCCCCGCTCCAGATGCCAGTCGAAAATAATCAACTCAGATCCAGTTTTTTTTAGATACTGATGCTGTTCAATACTTGGAGCAGCAAATACAGGAGCCATCAGCAGAATGGCGATGAAAAGTGCTATGCTGTACTTAAAAATAAGAAACCTCTTGAGACAGTAATTTGTGTTTCAATAATGATTAAATTCGCAGCGATAATTTCAGCGCTGCGTTAGGTCTTTATTGGGTGTTTGTAAGTTTTTTATGAGAAGATTAGACATATTATTTATTTCCGAGCTTGACTTAACCTCTTGATTATTTAGCAATACCTATATACATTATATAGACATTTGCTATGCGTTAAAGTTGGGTATCTTAAATATATGCTAGAAACGGCACCTCAATTTTGTTATCGCCTTCTTACTGAAATTACTCTTCAGGAATTAAGCGAGATTCTACCGAAAAGCTATGTTCTGCACATGGTTACAGGGATTCAAAAGAATTTGACCCTTCTGGATAATTTTGATTGGGATATCTACCAATCAGGATTGTTGTTGCTTCGGGAAGGCAAAAATAAACTGCAACTGTTGGATGCCAGTGGTCGCTTGCTGGCATCTGATTGTATCCATGGCGAAAGCCGCTTCTGGTGGCAGCTTCCAGCAGGAGATCTGGCTGACAAAATAGAAAAACTCAGTCCCCTCCGTGCTTTTATGCCGAAGTATTTTTGCCAGCTTAAAACTGACCACGGTACGATCCTGAATGGAGATGAAAAAATTGTCGTGCGGATGGAACTCTCCACGGTGATCGGTTCAGACGACCAGAAGTCCTATTTTCTCAAAATGTCCCCTTTGCGTGGCTATCAAAAGGACTACGCTCAGATCAGCAAATGTTTTGCTGCGATTCATTCAGCAGAATTGCCGGATATGGGGCTGCGAAACGTGCTGTTACAGAGTGGTCTGGAGATAAATTTTCCAGAGAAGAAACCAATCTTTAACCTGGCCGCAACAGAGCCTGCAGAAGCCGCCATTTCCAGAATGGCTGTCAAAATGGTTCAGTTGGCGCGAGATCAGGAACCGGGGATCATTGCTGATATTGACACTGAATTTGTCCACCAGTATCGGGTTAATATCCGGAAAACCCGTTCGCTGATCAGTTCATTTAAAAAGTCGTTCAGTTCAGAGCGTTATCAGTTATTGAAGAGAGAGTTGAAAATAATCGGCAGTCAAACCAATGAGCTGCGTGATCTGGATGTCTTTTTAATGGATCAGGATTATTATCGTCGTCTGTTGCCAGAAAACCTCTGGCCGGGGCTGAATCAGATTTTCCGGCGAATCAAACGGCGCCGTGCAATCGCGTGGAAAAAGGTGACCAACTCTCTGACTGGCACAGCCTATCAGGAACAAATCGGTCATTTGTTGCTAACCTTGCAACAACAACCAGAATTTGTGGCAAAGCAGTCAGATTCAGGAATTAGACAATTAGCTGGCAGAAAAATTCTTGTCCAATATCAACAGATCTATACTGATGGAATGGCGATCGACAACACTACGCCAGATCAGGCGGTTCATGATTTACGGATTGAATGCAAAAAACTCCGCTATCTATTAGAATTATTTGCCGAGCTCTTTCCTGCAGACAAAGTCAAACAACTGGTAAAACTGCTGAAAGTTCTTCAGGATAATCTGGGTCGTTTTAACGATTTTTCTGTGCAACGTGAGTTTCTGGTTCATTTTGGGCAAGGGAAAAATCTATCTGCTGATCAGTTTGCCAGTATCAACGGACTGGCTGCGGTTCTTTATAACAAACAAGTTTACGAACGTCATCTGGTTGCGGAAAACATTGCTCTTTTTATTGACAAGTCGATTAGAAATCAGTTCAACCACCTATTTAAAATTAATCCCAAGAAGGATTGTGATGTATGAAAATTCTGGCGTGTTACAGCATCAAAGGTGGAGTTGGCAAAACCGCATCTGCGGTAAATATAGCCTACTGGGCTGCTAAATCAGGGCGAAAAACTCTACTTCTGGATCTTGATCCTCAGGGGGCATCTTCCTTTTACTTCAGGATAAAATCCTCCCCAAAGAAAGATTGGGGTGGACGGTTTTTTAAGGCCTATGGGCAGATTTTGAAACAGATCAAGGAGAGCGATTATGACAACCTCGACGTGATTCCCGGTCATCTCTCTTTTCGTAATTTTGATATTCTTCTCCAGCAGATTGGTCAGCGAAAAAATCGGCTGCGGCAAGTTCTGAAAGGGCTGAAAAAAGAATATGATCTGATCATTCTGGATTGTCCGCCATCAATCAGCCAGTTAGCTGAAAATATTTTTACCGCAGCTGACCTTGTCCTGGTTCCAGTCGTCCCAACAACCCTGTCGGAACGCACTTTTGCTCAATTGACCACGTTTTTTAAACATGAAGATTACAACCGGAAAAAGTTGATTCCGTTTTTCACTATGGTTGATAGGCGAAAGCAGTTGCATCGCCAAACGGCTATTTCAATGCGTAAACATTACAAACGTTTTTTACGAAATGCGATCCCTTATTCCACGGATGTAGAAAAAATGGGGATACACCGGACTCCAATCGATATTTTTGCCCGTGGTAAACAGGCGAATAAAGCTTATCTTGCTCTGTGGATGGAAATTGATCAGAAGATGAAGGATAGCTGATGAGACAACAGTTGGAAATTGAACGAAAATTTCTTGTGTCACAATTGCCTGAAGGTCTGCTGGAAAAAGCGGTCGGGGAGGAGATCAAACAGGGCTATTTAATTCTTGAAAACCAACGGGAACTGCGGATCCGGCAGAGGGAGACTCAATGCTGGATGACTTTG
>Ga0256840_1000964_pt1 | contig 28262 bp, 26 predicted proteins | sample 355202metaG_FD_185969 | JGI IMG/M metagenome (GOLD analysis project Ga0256840, IMG submission 185969) | Hydrothermal vent microbial communities from Mid Atlantic Ridge, Atlantic Ocean - 355-202 | ecosystem: Environmental > Aquatic > Marine > Hydrothermal vents | place: Atlantic Ocean: Mid... | reverse complement strand
GAGGATGGGCAGGCGGGCGTACTTCTCCTCTTCTTCCCTGGTCGCGCGCCGTTTGATGACCGACGTCGCCCGCCGCTCCATGTCCGGCCCGGTGACGCTGGCGGCCCGTCCGGCGATCACCGCCGGTTCCGGGCCATGGTCGGTACGGACCATGACCAGTTCGCCATGGGCAAGATCGGCTATCCGCGATTCTGCGGTGAACTCCCGTCCCTGGGGGCGGAAGCGGACCCGGTAGTACCACAGTCGTTCCGGCTGCCGGGACCTGCTGTCGTCACCGTCCGGAGATGCGTCTCCGGACGGTTTTTGCGGTTCATTCATATCCTGCGCATCCCTGTGGCGGATCATGACTGTGAAAATAGGCAATAGTTCACCGCTCTCGGCAACCGGAGAGCGGCTGCCGTTCCCGGCGCGCCGTGCCTTTTGCACGAAATCGACAGCGCGCATCTTAGCAGAAAGCTGGTCCGAATTCCAGCGTTCTCTGTGACAGTTCAGCAGTGGTGATAGTTCACCGCTCCCGGCAACCGTAAAAGTTCAGCAGCACGCCATCCGCAAGCGCTCACGGCTGGCCGCTTACGGAAAAACCGATGGCTGGACATCCCGTGAGGGGGTACGTCGGCACTTCAAGGTAAAAAGAGCTCAAGGAGCAGCACTTCGCAGACAAGGCCGCGGTTACAGTTCCTGGCAAGCGCCTTTTGCGCGGAATCGACAGCGCGTATCCTGGCAGAAAGCTGATCCGGATTCCAGCGCTCCGCTGCCCGGACGATCTCCCCGGCCAGGCTGCTGCCGACAGCCCGGCCGCCGCCTGACAGCGCCACAAGAACATCCCTGAAAAAGATCCGCAGCAGATCGAACGAAACGGCAAGTTCCTCCTTCAGTTCGGCCATGCGCGCCGCCAGGGCCAGGGCGGTTTCGACCTGCTGCGCTTCTCCCCGCGGGGGGGCCACCAGCGCAGCCACCACTTCCCGGTGCAGGGCCAGGGCGCCACCGGCCTCAAGGCGGCCGGCCCGGCCGGGGCAGCCGCCGGTGAGCTCGGCCAGGGCCAGGGCGCCATCCCGGTCAAGCTCCTTATCCTGCCGGGCAATAATCTCCGCAGCCACCGGGATCGGCAGGGGATGAAAGGGAATCACCTGGCAGCGGGAGAGGATGGTGGGCAGGATCGGCTCCGCGTCCGAGGCGACCAGGATCAGCAGGTTGTCCGGGGGCGGCTCCTCCAGCACCTTGAGCAGGGAATTGCCCGCCTCCCGGCGCATGGTCTGCGCATCCTCCAGGATCACCACCCGCAGGCCGGTCTCGAACGGCGGAAAGAAAAGGGTCTTTTTCAGCTCCCGGATCTGGTCGATCCTGATCCCGGTGCCGTCCGGCCGGATGACGAGAAAATCGGGATGGTTGGCCGAGGCAAACTTCAAACAGCCCGGGCAATGGCCGCACGGCCTGGGGTCGGGACCGGTACAGAGCAGGGCCGCGGCCACGGTCCTGGCCATCAGGATCTTGCCCACACCGTCGGGACCGGTGAAGAGGTAGGCATGGGCAAGCCGTCCGCTCTCCAGGGCACGGGAAAGCAGGTTCACCGCCTTGGCCTGCCCCCGGACCTGTGCAAAGTCGTACCTGGTCACGCTCGTACAACCTCCCTCATCGGGACGGCGAAAAATCAGAACAGGGTCTGCTGCCGCTTTTCAAACTCGCTCTTTTCCCGCCGGCCCTGCCGGCTCGGGCCGGCCGGCCGTTGCCGCTCCTGCGCCGCCGGGTTCACGCCTTCCTGCTCCTGTTCCTCATCATCCATGGGACGCAGGTAGAGGAACCGCTCCAGGGGCCGCTGAAAATCAGTCCAGTGGCTGCCCGGCCCGCTGAGCTTTCCCCTGAGCTGGTCGATGTAGTTCATCTTGGCATCCATATCATCGAGATGATGGAGGATCAGGGCCTCGGGCGTCATGGGCAGGACCGGGGCGCCAAAGTCATGGCGGCCGTGGTGGCTGAGCACCATGTGGATCAACTGGTCGAGGCGGTCCGGCGCCAGGTCCGGCACCCGGGCCGCGGCCTGGCGCACCATCTCGGCGCCCAGCACCAGGTGGCCGATCAGGCGGCCGCTGTCGGTATAGTCGAAGGGCAGGCGGGCAAAGGAGAATTCACGGATCTTGGCGATATCGTGCACCAGGGCACCGGCGATCAGCAGGTCACGGTCCAGGCCGGGATAATGGTCCGCGGCGCGGGCCGCCATGCCGGTCACCGACAGGGTGTGCTCCAGCAGGCCGCCCAGATAGGCGTGGTGCATCTTCTTGGCCGCCGGCGCCCGGCAGAACAGCTCCAGGGTCTCGCCGGCAAAAAGCGTCCGCAGCAGGTCATGCAGGGGCCTGTCCTCCAGGCGGGCGATCACCGATTCCAGCTCGGCCACCATCACCTCCCCGGGCCGGTGGCTGGCCGGCATGAAGTCCTCCAGCCGGACCTGGCCCTCGTCCACCCGCTGCAGGGAGCCGATCACCAGTTGCAAACGGTCCCGGTAGGAACGGGCCGTGCCCTGGATCCTGACATAGCTGCCCGCCTCGGCCGCGCCATCGTACTGCTCGGCATTGTCCCACAGCCGGGCCTCGATCTCGCCGGTGCGGTCCATGAGGGCCAGCGCCAGGTAGGGCTTGCCGGCCCTGGTCTCGGCCAGGGTCTTTCTCGAGACCAGGAACAGGTCCTCGACCTGCTGGCCCTCGTGCAACTGGTCGATGAAGATCTTTTTTGCCGCGCTCATATCGTCCTCATACGTTGAAGCGGAAGAGGATGCAGTCGCCGTCGCGGACAATGTACTCCCTGCCCTCGGAGCGGAGCAGCCCCCTGTCGCGGGCCGCGGCCTCGGAGCCGCAGGCCACGTAATCGTCGTAGCTGATCACCTCGGCACGGATGAAGCCCCGTTCGAAATCGGAATGGATCTTTCCTGCCGCGCCCGGTGCCGTGGTCCCCTGCCTGATGGTCCAGGCCTTTGTCTCCTTTTCGCCCACCGTAAAGAAGGTGATCAGCCCCAGCAGCTCGTAACCGGCATGGATCAGCCGGTTGAGCCCCGGTTCCTCCATGCCCATGTCAACCAGGAACTCCTGCCGTTCATCGGCGTCGAGCAGGCTCAGTTCCTGTTCGATGGAACCGGCAATGGTGACCACCGAGGCGTTTTCCGCCGCAGCCGCCTCGCGCAGCGCCGCCACGTGCCGGTTGCCCCGGGCCAGGTCCTCCTCGCTGACATTGGCCACGTAGAGCACCGGCTTGGTGGTGAGCAGGCAGAGCTCGCGCAGGAGCGCCTTTTCCCGGTCACTCTCCGGCGCCGCCATCCGCCCGGGCCGGCCGGAATCGAGGACCCCCTGCAGGCGCTCCAGGAAGGCCACCTCGGCCAGGAACTTCCTGTCCCCGCTCTTGGCCTGGTTGCGGCTCCTGGCCAGCCGTTTCTCCACCGTCTCCAGGTCGGCCAGCACCAGCTCGGTGGAGATCACTTCCACATCCCGCAGCGGATCGATGGAGCCGTCCACGTGGACGATATTGTCATCCTCGAAGCAGCGCACCACGTGCAGAATGGCATCGACCTGGCGGATATGGCCGAGAAACTGGTTGCCCAGCCCCTCGCCCTGGCTGGCGCCCCTGACCAGGCCGGCGATATCGACAAACTCCATCTGGGTGGGCACCTTGTTCCTGGTCCGGACCAGGTCGGCCAGCACGTCGAGCCGCCGGTCCGGCACCGGCACCACACCCACGTTGGGCTCGATGGTGCAGAAGGGATAGTTCTCCGCATCGATGGCGGCGGCGGTCAGGGCATTGAAGATGGTGGACTTGCCCACGTTGGGCAGCCCGACTATTCCACAGCGAAATCCCATGTGATCCTCTTGTCAGAAATGAACAGACTGTTGCAGAAACCGCAAGCCGGAAAGACAGCGGTGCACAAAGCTACTTCTCCCGGCCCGGTTTTTGAGGTATAGTGCGTGGTCGGCAGCCGACACCCGGCCTCGCAGGTGCCACCTGTGATACACCATACCATCATAGGAATGCAAGCAGTTATGGACCTTCTCCTCATCACCGGCACCACCCTGCTGCCGGAACCGGGCCGGGATATGCTCATCGAACATGGTTTTGTCGCCGTCCGCGGCAATACCATTTTCCGCACCGGCCCCATGGAAGAGATCGGCGGGCTGGCGATGGCGGCGACCAGGGTTGTCGACGGCCGGGGACTGCTGACCATGCCGGGGCTCGTCAACGGCCACTGCCACGCCGCCATGACCCTGTTCCGCGGCCTGGCCGACGACCTGGATCTCGCCACCTGGCTGAACAGGTATATCTTCCCGGCCGAGGCCCGCCACGTGCACCCGGAGATGGTCTACCACTGCTCGCTGCTGGCCGCGGCCGAGATGCTGCTCTCCGGCACCACCTGTGTCGCTGACGCCTATTTCCACGAATCCGAGGCGGCCCGCGCCTTTGCCCGGGCCGGCCTGCGCGCCATCGTTGCCCAGGGGATCATCGATTTTCCCGCCCCCGGTGTCCCGGACCCGGCCGACAACGTCAGGGTCGCGGCCGACTTCCTGGAGCAGTGGACGGACCGCTCACCCCGCATCAGCCCGGCCCTCTTTGCCCATGCCCCCTACACCTGCTCGCCCGCTACCCTGAACGGCGCCAGGGATCTGGCACACCGGTTCGGGGTCCCCCTGTTCATCCACGTGGCCGAGACAAGGGGGGAGGCGGCCATGATCGCCGACCCCCTGGGCGACTCGCCGGTACGCCACCTGGACGCCGCGGGCATCCTGGACGGCCGGACCGTCTGCATCCACTGCGTGTGGCTCGACGAACGTGACCTCGACATCCTGGCGAAGCGGGACACGGCCGTCATCACCTGTCCGCAGAGCAATCTCAAGCTGGCCTCGGGCATCGCCGATATACCCGCCATGCGCCGCCACGGGATCAGGGTGGGCCTGGGAACCGACGGCGCGGCCAGCAACAACGGCCTGGATATGTTCCGGGAGATGGATCTCTGCGCCAAGGTACAGAAACTCCACGACCTCGACCCGGTGGCCGTACCGGCGCGCCAGGTACTCGCCATGGCCACTGACAGCCATCCCCTGCCCGGCCTGCCCCGCGGCCTGGGCCGCCTTGCCCCGGGCTGTCCGGCCGACCTGGTCCTGGTCGATCTCGACCAGCCCCGCCTCCAGCCGTTCCACGGCCCGGACCTGCTGGTCTATGCCGCCAGCGGTGGTGACGTCCACACTGTTCTCATCGACGGCCAGCTCGTGGTGGAAGACCGCAAGCTCCTGACCATCGACCTGAAAGAAACCATGGCCCGGGTAAGGGAGCTGGCGCGACAGGTCGCGTGCCGGTAGGCGTTCACCCCTTCTTTCCGGCCACTGTCCGGTAGAGGATGTCGAGCCTGGAGGGCGCAGGGGAAAATATCTTCTCCCGCTCTTCCTGCGAATAGTTGTCGGCAACAAACTTTCGGATATCCATCCGTTCGAACCAGCAGTCCAGGATCCTGCCGCAGGGCAGGCCCTCCTGCATGGTCCGGCAGTAACGGAAGGCGAGTACGTGGCCCAGCATGCGGCAATAGACCTCCCTGGCATCATTGATTGTATCCATTCCCGTCTCCCCGGTTTCCAAAACCGCCTCTATTTGCTATACTCGGACAGAGACCAACGTACAACCGCCACAGGCAGGTAACTATCCAGCCTCCCGGTACCCCGTACCTGGCCCCTGACCCCTGGTACCTGACCCCTGGTACCTGGCACCTGGCCCCTGGTACCTGGCCCCTGGAACCTGGCACCTGAAACCCGACCGCCCATCCGGCACTGCCATGAACTCCATGCCCCCGCATCGCCCCCTGTCGGCCGCCATCGCCATCCTTCTGCCGATCCTCCTCATGCTCCTCCTGCCCGCCGCCGGCCCGGCCCGGGAAAAGCCGGCCCCTGCCGGGGACACGATCAGGGTCGAGGTCAGCCCGAAGGCACGGACAACGATCTACAGCCGGGTCCTGGTCCTGCCCTTTCTCGACCGGGACGGACAGGCCAACACCATGCTGACCCGCGCCTTCTACCAGGCCCTGCAGCAGGCCCGAAAGTATCCCCTCCTGCCGCTGGAAACCGGCCAGGAGTGGTACGACAAGCACATCGACGGCAGCAGGGCCCTCCTGGACCGGGAAACAGCCGTCCGGGCCGGGCGGGAGATCCGCGCCCGGGGTGTGATCACCGGCACATCCACCCTGGAAAGCCACTCCGACAGCAGCAGCACCGTCTGCCGCTACCAGGCGGCGATGACCGACGCCCAGACAGAGAAGCCGGTCTGGTCGCTCTCCTTCAGTGCCCCGCCGGACGCCGCCGGCACATCCTGCGACACCCCGGGACTGCGGGAGATCCTCGACCAGGCCATCAGGAGGCTGGTGGCCGGGATGGTCCGCCAGGGTGATATCTACTCGCCGCTCCTGCCCGATCCCAAGGTCCTCGCCACCCAGGGCGAGATCCGCAAGATCCGCATCGTCCTCCGTCCTGATCCGCCCCATATCTATTCCGCCTATCAGCTCCTGCGGGCCGACAGGCCGGAGGGGGTCTTCCACGTCGTTGCCGGGCCGGTGGCCAACGATCACGCCCCCATTGTGCTCAAGGACGAGAACCTGAAAGACGCCACCACCTACTATTACACCATCATCGGCCTCAATGCCGAGGGCATGGCCAATGTGCCGGCACCACCGCTTGCCATCACCACCACCGGACCGCCAGCGCCTGTCAGCCGGCTCCATGCCTCGGGCAACGGCCTGCGCTCGGTCCGCCTTTTATGGGAACCGTCCCAGGACCCCACCGTCACCGGCTACGTGATCTACCGCAGCAGCAGCCGCAGCGGACCCTATGAGAAGATCGCCGTGGTCAACGGCCATGACCAGCAGACCTACACCGACCTCGGCCGGACCAAGGGCTTCAGCCGCTACGGCAGGCTCAGGGACAATACCGTCTATTACTACATCGTTCGCGCCCGCAACTATGTGAACGTGGAAAGCGCCGACTCCAGGATCGTCTCCGCCCTGACCAAGGGCGCCCCGCCCCCGCCCACCGGCCTCAAGGCCATCGACCACCAGCCGCGCCAGGTGCCCCTGACCTGGAGCGCCTCCCCGGACCCGGACGTCAAGGGCTATGCCATCTTCCGGAGCGAACGTGAAGACGGGCCGTTCACCCAGATCGATTTCGTCTCCGGCCGTCTGCGCCAGGAGTTCGTGGACCAGGGAACCTGGGGTCAGCCCCTGGCCGACAACACCCGCTACTTCTACCGGCTGCAGGCGGTCAACGTGGTGGATGTCAACTCCGAGAACTCGGCCACGGTCTCCGCCACCACCAAGCCCGTGCCGACAGCCGTCACCGGCGTGCGCGCCAGCCACAATCTCTACCGCAGCGTGGAGCTCTCGTGGCAGCCCAATCCCGAACCCGACATCACCCGCTACGAGATCTTCCGCGGCACCATCGAGGACAACACCACCCGCAAGGTGGGAACGGTACCGGCACCGGCCACCCGCTTCACCGATACCTATCTGCCGGACGGCGCCATCTACTGGTACCGCATCCGGGCCATCGATGTGGACGGGCTGGAAGGCGCCATGTCCCGGGTGATCCAGGCGACCACCAAGCCGGTGCCGGCGCCGCCCGCCGGCCTCTCCGCGCGGCTGACCGCAGATGGCATCCTGCTTGAATGGCAGAAGAACCCGGAACAGGATATCCAGCGTTACGAGATCGTCACTGCCGGCTTCCTGGCCACCCAGGTCGGCCAGACCGCCGAGCCTTCCTTCCTGTACCGCATCACGCCCGAACCGGGCCAGGAGTTCCGCTTCCAGGTCCGGGCCGTGGATTCCGACGGCCTGAAAAGCCCCTATTCGGCACCGGTGGCCATCAGGGTTCCGGGCGGTCCGGAACGGAAGTAAAAGTTCAGGAATCGGAAAGAAGAGAGCGCAGGGTGGCCAGGTTCATCCTGTCCTCGGCCAGATCCTTGCCCTTGGGCGTCTCCAGGGTCATGGCATGGTCGCGGAAGCGGGGATCGCCAAGCAGGCAGCGGAACCCTTCCAGGCCGATGGCACCCCGGCCGATGTGCTCGTGCCGGTCCACCCGGCTGCCGAGTTCCTTTCTGGAATCGTTGAGGTGAAAGAAGCGGACCCGGTCGCAGCCGATGATCCGGTCCAGCTCGGCCATGGTGGCCCTGTAGGCCTCCGGAGTGCGGATATCGTAGCCGGCGGCAAAGATATGGCAGGTATCCACACAGATGCCGAGCGCATCTCCATGGCGGGCATGTTCCAGGACAAAGGCCAGCTCCTCGAACCGGTGGCCCAGGCCGGTGCCCTGGCCGGCGGTGGTCTCGAGCAGGACCATGGTCACTGCCCCCTGCGCCTGCGCCGCGTCCATGGCCAGGTCGAGGTTCTTCACCACCTCGGCAAGCCCCCTCTCCACTCCTGCCCCGCCGTGACTGCCCGGATGGAGCACCACCTGGCCGATGCCGAGCCGGTGGCAGCGCACCAGCTCGTCGGCAAAGGCGGCCACGGATTTTTCAGCCTGCTCCTTTTTCGCGCTCCCCAGGTTGATCAGGTAGGAGGCGTGCGCGGCCACGGGCATGTGGCCGGCCTCGGCCCAGCTTTGCCGGAACAGGGCCGCCTCCTCGTCGGTCACCGGGGGCGCCTTCCACTGGCGCTGGTTGCGGGTGAAGATCTGCAGGGATTCGCCGCCGACCTGCCGGATCCGGTCAAAGGCCAGGTGCAGGCCGCCGGCCACTGATTCATGGGCACCAAGATAGGGCATGGTCACATCGTCCATCTGTTTCTGAGAAACTCGAGTCCCTCGTGGTTGGTCAGGTCGAGCTGGATCGGGGTCACGGAGATGAACCCCTGCCGCAGCGCGCTCTCGTCGGTGTTGTTACCGCCGGACCAGTGCACGGTGCCGCCGCCGATCCAGTAGTACTTCCGGCCCCAGGGATCACGGGTCTCCTGGATGGCGTCACGGTAGATCCGCCGTCCCTGGCGGGTGAAACGGATGCCCCGGATGGCGCCGGCATCGCGGTCCGGCACGTTGACGTTGAGCAGGGTGTCGTCGGGCAGGCCGAAGGACAGCGCCATGGACGCCAGCTTCCAGGCCACCGAGGCCGCGACCTCGAAATCATACGGCGGCCCGCCGGCAAGGGAAAAGGCCATCGAGGGCACCCCGTACATGGTGCCCTCGATGGCCGCGGACACGGTGCCGGAATAGGAGATGTCGTCGCCCAGGTTGGGACCGGGATTGATGCCGGAGACCAGCAGGTCGGGTCGGCGCGGCAGGACCTTGTTCATGCCGATGGTCACGCAGTCGGTGGGCGTGCCGTCGATGGTATGGATGTCCGGTTCCAGTTCGTGTACCCGCAGGGGCCGGTTCATGGTCAGGGAATGGCTGACCGCGGAGTTGTCCCGCTCGGGCGCGACGATGACCGCCCGCCCCAGGGACCGGACCGCCTCGAACAGGGCGCGGATGCCCGGCGCGTGCACACCGTCGTCATTGGTCACCAGGATCAGCGGCCTCTCCGTCATCCATCACCTCCCTTTTATTCCGGGGACACCATACTCAACTCCCCCTCTCCTGCCAGGTCTACAGGCCATATTTATCGCCGTATCCCCGCGGGGTCACCATCCGGCCGTTGCGGACAAAGGTGGCGGAATTGCCGATGATGATGGTGGTCTGCATGTTGATCTCGTGCTCCAGCATGGACGCGAGGCTCGCCAGGCGCACACACTCGTGCGGCCGGGTGGCGCCGGAGACGATGCCCACCGGCGTGGCCGGGTCCCGGTGCTCGAGCATGATCTCGCGGGCGCGGACGATCTGGGTGGTCCGTTTCTTTGAGCGCGGATTGTACACCACGGTGACAAAATCCGCCATGGCCGCGGCAGCGAGCCGTTTTTCGATCACCTCCCAGGGGGTCATCAGGTCGGACAGGCTGATGGCGGCAAAATCGTGCATGAGCGGCGCGCCCAGGATGGCGGCGCAACTGTTGAGGGCGGCGATGCCGGGGATGATGTCGATATCCACCCCGGAACCGTTCCCGAATGCCAGCTCGTACACCAGTCCCGCCATGGCATAGATGCCCGGATCACCGCCGCAGACCAGGGCCACCGTTTTCCCGCCTTCCGCCAGGTCCAGGGCCTTGCGGCAGCGGTCGATCTCCTGCATCATTGCCGAGGAGAGCACCTCCTGGTCCGGAGAGAGGATGTCCCGCACCAGGTCCAGGTAGGTCCGGTAGCCGACCACCACGTCGGCCTCGCCGATGGCCCGGCGGGCGCGGGGGGTTACCAGGTCGAGGGCGCCAGGCCCGGTTCCGACCACGGCGAGACGACCTCGGCGATCGCCACTGTCACGTTGTTCCATTTCCTTTTCCTTACAAGCAGACGCTGCCCGCCGCTGGAGAGCAGGGCAGCCGGCTCGGCCACCCCCCTGGCGCCGGTGGCCCGGAGGACGGCTGCCGAGCTTTCGATCCCTTCCACGCGATTGAGCAGATCACGGTGATAAAAATCCATGGCCAGTCCGTGTGATTCGGCAAGGGCCAGCAGTCCTTCTTCATCCTGTTTCAGGTCAATGGAGGCCAGACGGCAGACCGAGGCCAGGGCCAGGCCGTGTTCCCTGCAGGTCGCGGCGAGGGCGGCGCCGATCTCTTCGGACCCGGTGCCACGGTTGCACCCTATGCCGGCCACAAGCACCGGCGGATGCAGCAGCACGCCACGACAGGGCGCTGTTCTCGCCGTGATCACCAGGTCGGCTTCGGCGGCCGTGTCCACTGGCCGGATATCAGGCGGCAAAGCCGGCAGGCAGTAGTCGCTGTACACGCTGACCCGGCCACGATCAACCAGCCGTCCCATGGCCCGGGTCAGGGCCGGCCGGTCGGCCACCTGCAGTCCCAGGTCCCGGGCCCAGAGATCAAGCGGCGTCCTGCCCAGCACGTCCGATGCGGTGGTCACCACGGCCCGGCCGCCGGTCAGCCCGGCGATCCGGATGGCAAGTTCGTTACCGCCGCCCAGGTGACCGGAAAGAAGCGGGATCACGAACCCGCCCTGTTCGTCACAGACCAGCACCGCCGGGTCGGTGCGCTTGTCCTCCAGAAGCGGCGCTATGGAGCGGACAACGATACCTGCGGCCATGATGCAGACCAGGGCATCATACTCCTGCCAGCAGCGGTGTATCTCCGCCCGCACCCGGCCTCGGCAGGGGAAAAAACCGGCACCGCCCAGGTCCACGGCAAGGCGCCGGCCCAGGCGGCAGCCGCCTTCGGTTAGTGCAAGAATGGCTGAACGTGTCATGGCCGGCGCCCGCCTTTGCAATAGTTCACCGCTATCGACAACAACATGAAAATACCGATACTTTTACTGCCGGTAGCCGTGGCTGAATCCCTCGTCGTAGAGGCGCGAGACAGTGCCGTCGTCCTGCCCCAGGGCCCGGCCGACCAGGATCATGGCCGTTCTGCGGATCTCTGCCCCTCGGACCCGGTCACCGATGGTGGCCAGGGTACCGCGCACGATCCGCTCGTCGGGCCAGGAGACCTTCTCCACCACCGCCACCGGGGTCTCTTCAGGGTAACCGCCGGCAACCAGTTCCGCAACCACTGTGTCGATCATGGAAACGCTTAAAAAGATACACATCGAGGCCCGGATGGCGGCGAGGTTGCGCAGGGATTCCCGCTCCGGCACCGGGGTGCGTCCCGACTGGCGGGTAAAGATCACGGTCTGGGTGACCTCGGGTACGGTGAGTTCGGCCTTGACGGCCGCGGCCGCGGCAAGGGCCGAACTGACGCCGGGGACGACCTGGCTGGGAATCCCCAGTGCGTCCAGCCGCTGCATCTGTTCACGGATGGCGCCATAGATGGCCGGATCGCCGGTGTGGAGACGGACCACCCGTTTCCCCGCCTTCCAGGCACGGGCCAGGATGTCGATGATGGCGTCCAGGTCCAGCCCGGCGGAATCATGGATCTCGGCCCGCACGCCATCGAGCAGGGCCGGATTAACCAGGCTGCCGGCATAGACGATGACATCGGCCCCGTCCAGCAACCGCCGCCCCTTGAGGGTGATCAGTTCAGGATCGCCGGCACCGGCGCCGACAAAGAAGATCGGATCGTTCACAACACGTCCTCCGGTGATCTCCTGCGCACCAGCATGGTGGAGAAGTAGTGCAGTTCCCGGCCCACGGCCTGCCGGACATCGGTATAGATCCGCTGCTCGTCCAGGCCGCAGCGCTCGATGAGCACCGCCGAACCGGTGAGCCCCAGTTCGTCCAGGAGACGGACGATCTGTGCCATTCTGCGGTGGACCTTCATCAGGACCACGGCGTCAAAGGTGGTCAGGATACTGCGGAGTCGATCATCGTCAAAGGCGGCCGGGACAATGGTGACCACATCATCGCCCAGGCCCAGGGGCTGGCCGATCCTGGCCGAACAGGCGGCCATGGCGGTGATCCCCGGCACGATGGTGGCCCGGATCCGCGGACGCCGCTGCTGCAGGGTGGCGAGCAGATAGAAGGCCGTGGAGTAGAGGGTCGGATCGCCCAGGGTGGGGAAGGCCACGTCCTGCCCCCGATCCAGCCGATCCAGGACCGCCCCGGCGGCCTCCTGCCAGAGGCGGCTCACCTCGGGATCGGCCTGTTGGCCAAGCCTGATCTTCTTCATGGAAAAACGCAGTTCCAGGACCTCCCTGCCCTCGACGCCCACCTGGGCGGCGGCGATCTGCAGGGCGCTGGAGCTGCCGTTGACCCGGGCCTTGGGCGCAATCCAGACCGGGGCGTTCTCCAGGACACGAACCGCCTTGCAGGTCATCAGTTCCGGGTCGCCCGGACCGACGCCCACGAGATAGAGGCGTCCTTGCTGTGGTGTTGTCATATCGTTGCGGTGATAATGGTTATGGGATTCAATTTCTGCCAGTCCCTGTCCATCTCCTCTTTCCGTTCCACCTGCAGGCGGCGGATATCGACGGCCAGGCCGTTTTCGGCCAGCCAGCGGGGAGCCTCTCCGGCGGTGGCGGCAAGAACGGCATTGACCACGAGGCGGCCGCCGGGCCTGAGGCGTCCGGCGCAGGCGGCAATGATCTCCCGCAGCCGCCCGCCGGAGCCGCCGATGAAGATCCGGTCCGGGTCCGGCAGCTCCGCCAGCACGCCGGGCGCCTCGCCCGGCACCAGGCACAGGTTGTAGACCCGGTGGCGAACGATGTTGGCACGGATATTCTCCTGTTCCCCGGCCCTCCGCTCCACGGCAAGAACCCGCAGGTCCGGGCAGGAGCGGGCCGCCTCCACCGACACCGAGCCGGAGCCGGCGCCCACATCCCAGAAGACCCCCTGTCGCGGCAGCCGCAACCGGTGGAGGAGCACGGCCCGCACCTCATCCTTGGTGATCAGGCCCCGGCTGTGAATGATCTCGGCCTCGGTAAGCCCGGGGGCAAATCCGCTCACCGGAAAGCGGCCCTCCTGCTCGATCAGCAGCATGTTGAGCGGTCCGAAGCGGCTGGCCGCTATCTCTGCCAGACTGCCGCTCGTCAACCGTTCGTCGGCCAGGCCCAGGTTTTCGGCCACCCGCAACCGGAGGCTGTCTATCCGCCGCCGGTCGTCCAGGGCCTCGAGGGTCTGCAGCAGGGTGGCGGCGACACGGTCCGGGGTGTTGCGGTGATCGGTGAACAGCATCACCCGGGGATACGGCAGGATGCGGGCCGCCAGTTCACCGGCCTCCCTGCCGTGCAGACTGAGAAAGACCATGTCGTCCCAGGGCACCCGGAACCGGGCACAGGCGAGCTGGACAGCGGACAGGGCAGGATGAAACATGATCCGCCGGCGACCGAAGCGGCGGATCAGGGTCCGGCCGATGCCGAAAAAGAGCGGGTCGCCCGAGGCCAGCACGGCAACATCACCCCCGGCCAGGGCCGCGGCCAGGTCATCCAGCATGGCCGGCAGCGGTGTGACGGGCAGGATTTCGCGGCCCAGTCCCTCCACCAGCGGCGTGAGCCGTTGCGAGGCAACCACCGCCCTGCAGGCGGAGATGCGTTGCCGCTGTTCCCGATCCAGGCCCCCGGGGCCGACGCCGATGACGATGATCCGATGCCACGTCTCCTTGCTCATGCCTGGTCCACCACTCCATCTTCCGAGGTGACGAGATAGACGGTCACATCCAGGCCGGAGCGTTTGCCCGCATATTCCCGGGCCCGGACACAAACCGCGTGGATAATATCGGCCCGGCCCGCTTCGCGCAGGCGCTGGAAGATCTCGCGCGCCGTGTTGGCCCGGGCCATGACGCGGCAGCTCTCCGCATCCAGGCCCAGGCGGACGAGGAGTTCCGCCGCCTGCTCCACCTCCAGGGCGCCGTGCCGGACATGGGTCTGCGGGATGCCGAGGGCGCATTTGAGTATCTTGGCCCACATACCGGCCAGGTGGATCTTCACGAACCCGTGCCGACGTGCCGCCTTGAGGCCATAGGCCAGGTAATCGCCCATCATCACCCCGGCCTCTTCGGGCAGCCCGAGCAATCGCTCCACTGCCGCCTCCGAGGTGCGGCCGGTGGAGAGGATCACCTCGTCGAGACCGGCGGCGCGGGCGACCTTCATGGAGGCATCGATGGTATCGGTCCAGGCCCTGGCCGAAATGGGCCGGACAATACCGGTGGTGCCGAGGATGGACAGGCCGCCGACGATCCCCAGGCGGCTGTTGAGGGTCTTTTCCGCCAGTATCTCGCCATCAGTGACACAGATGGTAACCACCAGGCGGACACCACCGGCACCGCTCCCGGCCACGGCCTCGGCCACGGCCTCCCGGATCATGCGCCGCGGCACCGGGTTGATGGCCGCCTCACCCACGGCCACCGGCAGACCGGGTTTGGTGACCCGGCCCACTCCCGGACCGCCGTGCAGGGCACAGGGATCCGCATCGTCCTGCCGGGGATCGGCCTGCTCCACCACGGCGATGATCTCGGCGCCGTTGGTGACATCCGGGTCGTCGCCCGCGTCCTTGATCACCGAGGCGGTCACCTGGCCGTCCTGGCTGCAGCAGGAATGGAGCCGGAAACAGTGACGGTCACCACCGGGAAACGGAATGTCCACCAGCTCCACCACCTGTCCGGTGAGCAGGGTCAAGGCCGCCCCCTTGGCAGCGGCAGCGGCACAGGCGCCGGTGGTGAAGCCGGAACGGAGTTTTTTCTTCTTCTCTTCAGCCACGCCAATGCCCACGGGCTGTGGGACGCAGGAGCGCCCCGGAATACGTTCCACCGCAAGAGCGGTGCAACGAGGAAAAGCAACGGAACGGGAAAACGAAAAATAGAGCAGCGGAACAGAAAATTTCTCGATTTCTCGTTCCACCGCTCCCGCGGTGGAACGCCTCTTCGGACGCTCTGCGTCCGCAGCTCACCACGAGGTGACAACCTCGATACACCCCTCCATCCCGGCATAATTACGAGCACTTGACCAGCGCCAATGTTCGGCCCTGTCAACATAGCCCCGTTTGACCGGATTAAGATGAATATACTCAAGTTTCTGCCGGAGCATCTCCTCGCCGGAAATAGCCTGTGGATGGGAACCTTCCTGCCAGAACTGGTACTGCCGGTCTTCCCTGAATGCCCGCCGGGAAAAGCGCATCCGCTTCAGAAAAACCACCACTGCCCTGTCAGTCAGCATGCTGATCAACTGCCGGGCAGAGTACGACTTGAAATTTCTCCAGGTGGCCGGCAGGTTCCCTGCCCGGGTGACCGCATGGAGATGGTTTTCAAGGAGAACATAGCCAAATATCTGCAACCCCTGCCTCTGCTGCAGGAATCGCCAGGTATCAAAAATGATCTCCGCCGCCTCCGGCCGGGTGAAGACCGGCAGCCACTCTACCACGGTACAGGTCAGGAAATGGGGCTGATCCGGTTCTCCGAAGGTATAGCGACTCCTGGACATTGACTGGTCCTCTCAAGGCTTTGGGGCGCGGGAGCGATGGAACGAGAAATAGAACAAGAAAAGCGGCGGGACGGGTTTCATTCCTGCTCCCCGGCCAGCCTGAGCAGCGCGTTCACGGCGGCCACGGCTACCGGGGTGCCGCCCTTGCGGCCCAGGGCCGTGATGAAGGGGTACTCCTGCCGCGCCAGGATCTCCTTGGACTCCGCCGCATTAACGAAGCCAACCGGCACGCCGACCACCAGGTCCGGGGCCAGCCCGCCCGTCCGGATCAGCTCCATGGCCCTGAGCAGGGCCGTGGGGGCGTTGCCGACAGCGATGATGCCGATGTCGTCGTTCGCGGCCCGCTCGAAGGCGGCCTCGGAACGGGTCATATTGCCGGCACGGGCCAGCCGGGCCGTCTCCGGCTCGCCGATGCGGCAGATCACCCGTCCGCCGAACCTCTCGAGCAGGCTGCGCGAGATGCCGCTGGCCGCCATGTTCACATCCACCAGGATGTTTCGGCCCGCGCGGATCGCTGCCAGGCCGGCATCCATGGCCCGGGGGTGAAAGCGCATGGTCTCGGCAAAACTGAAGTCACCGGTGGCGTGGATACAGCGCCGGACCACGGCAAACTCCCGGCTGCCGAAGCCGGTGGGCCCCAGCTCCTGCTCAATGATACGAAAACTCTCTGCCTCGATCTCGCCGGGCGCGATCCGGCGTATCTCCGGTCTGTTCATACGGTTCTTCCCTGCCCGCAGGATCGAACAAACTGCCGGGCACATTCCGGGGTCCTGCCCCAGTGGAGATGAATGTAGCCGGCCATGGTCCGGCCATGGATCACATAGCCCTCGCCGCGGCCGTCTTCGAGCTGCCAGGCCCGGGGCACGGTCGCGGGCATGGACTCGATATCCGAGTAATGGAACTCATGGCCGTGCAGCGCCTGCCCCGTGACCGACAGGATGGTGGTATGCCGGCTCCTGACCCGGCGATACCCCAGGCGGCGCAGGCGGAGATGCATCCGTGTCGTCACCGGATAGATCCCGGCCATGGGATAGCTGGTGCCGTCCTGGTCGACGAGGGCGCGGGTCAGGTACATGAAGCCGCCGCACTCGCCATACACCGGCCGGCCGGACGATGAAAACGCCCTGACCTGGCGGCGCATCTCCTCATTGTCGCTCAAGCGGTGCGCATACAGCTCAGGATAGCCACCACCCAGATACAGGCCATCCAGGCGCGGCGGCAGGCCCCCATCGTGCAGGGGGCTGAAAAAGACCAGCTCGGCACCGCAGGCAACCAGCATGTCCAGGTTGTCCTGGTAATAGAAACAGAAGGCCGCGTCCCGGGCCACACCGATCCGGATTTTTTTTGCACCCGATACACCCGCGTCGGCCCGGCCGTCGGGAGAGCCGACCCCGTCCGCATCGGCCACGGGCCCGGCCTCACCGGCCAGGAGCAGCAGCCGGTCCAGGTCCAGGTGCTCTTCAGCCAGCTCCGCCAGCCGCTGCAGATCCAGGGTGACTTCCCCGCCCATGTGCAGGCCCAGGTGGCGCGACGGCAGGCTGACCTCCGCCTCCCGCGGCAGAACACCGAGTATCTCCGCCCGGCAGTGCCTGTGCACCGCATCGGCCACAAGCTGCCGGTGCCGCTCACTGCCCACCCGGTTCAGCACCACTCCGGCCACCCGTACCCGCGCATCCAGGTTCTCGAACCCGTGCACCACCGCGGCCACGCTCTCGGCCGCCGAACGGACATCCACCACCAGCACCACAGGCACGTCCAGCAGCGTGGCCAGGCGGGCGGCCGACCCCTCGCCTCCGTCAAAGAGCCCCATCACTCCCTCGATCACCGCAACCCCTGCTGCCGGGGCGTGGCGGACAAAGGTGGCGCGAACGAAATCCCTGCCGCACATGCGGACGTCCAGGTTGCGCGAGATCCTGCCGGTCACGGCCCGGTGCAGGGTGGGATCGATGAAATCCGGCCCGCACTTGAAGGGCTGCACCCTGAGGCCGCGCCGGCACAGGGCGGCCATGACAGAGAGGGTCACCGTGGTCTTGCCGCACCCGGAACGGGTGCCGGCAATCAGGACCGCGGGCCGGGCCGCATGTTCAGTCCCGGCCACGGGAACCGCTCCCCCCGTCCCGGGCGCCGACCTCGGGATAGAGAATGTCAAAAACTCTCCTGATCCCCTCGATCAGGCCCAGGGTGGGCCGGGAGACCAGCTTCTCGTCCACCAGAAAGACCTGGTGATTCTTCACCGCCCTGATCACCTGGAAGCCGGGCTCCCGCACGATCATCTCCACGGTGACCGGGTTCATCCGTCCCTTCTGGGCCAGGAAGACGTCGATCTCGTCCGCCCTGGCCAGGATATGCTCCTTGCCATAGGCGGCGATATTGGTGTTGCGGACCTGGCGGGCGTCGGTGGCCACGTTGATGCCGCCGGCCGAGGTGAGAACGAAGATGGCCATGGAGGAGGGGGCAAAGGTCTTCATCCGTTTGTGGATGGATTCAAAGTAGACATGCTTGCGGTCCGCCGGCGGAATATGGTCCACCAGGCGGGAGACCTCGGCCAGCTCGCGGCCGAAACGGCCGATCATGGCCCGGGCTTCCTTTTCATGGCCGGTCAGCCTGCCCAGGTCCTCCCAGTAGGGAAAGAGCTGGTCCATGGACGAGGGCTGCAGGGAAACCACGCGGACACCGCTGGCCTCCAGCCGCCGGACCAGTTGCGGATAGCCGCGGCTGATCATGGGCCGGATCAGGACCAGGTCCGGTTTCAGGGCCAGGAGCCGTTCGGGATCATCGCGGAAACTGACCCTGGGCCGGTCCGGCAACTGGCGGTCGCTGCGGCCCACGGCAATGATCTCGCGATCCAGGCCCATGTCCAGCAGGTTGCGGGTATGGGCCGGGTAGAGCGAGATGATCCGGCTGAAGGGATGATCGAAGACGATCACCCGGCCGTCGCTGTCCGTGATGCTCCCGGCCCGGGCCGGCAGGGCGTACAGCAGGATACACAGGAGCAGAAGCAGTTTTTTCATTGGCTATTCCTCGGTATTGTCTCCCCTGCCGTAACTGATCACAGGGTATACAAGGTCATGATATATCAACCTCGTTTTTGTAAGCGGTCTCAGGTGCTGCAGGTTCGTGCGGTCGCTCCTGGCCGCTATAGCCTACTATGCGGCCAGGAGCGACCGTGCGAAGATGCGGTACCTGTGACCGCTTACCCCCTGCCTCCAGGCGGAAGCTCACCTGGCGGCAGCCGGAGAAATCGTCGGCCCGTACCTGCGAGCGGACGCCGTAGACCCGGTCGATGACCCCTGCCTCCATGACCTCGTCCGTGGCGCCCCGGCAGAACACCTTTCCCTTATGGAGAAAGATCAGTTCATCACAGAAGCATGCGGCCAGGTTCAGGTCGTGGATGGCGGCCACCACGGTCAGCCCCTGCTCGCGCACCCGTCTGCGGATCACCGCAAGGATGGCCAGGGAATGGTAGACATCCAGGTTGGAGGTGGCCTCGTCCAGGAACAGGGTATGCGGCTGCTGCACCAGGGCCCGGGCCACGGCGACCCGCTGTTTCTCGCCGCCGGAGAGCCGGGTCACCGGCCGGCCGGCAAGGTCGGCGATGCCCAGTTCCTCCATCACCCGGTCCACCAGCCGGTGATCGTCCACGCCCAGAGTGGCGAACCGGTGCAGGTGCGGATGCCGTCCCATCTCCACCACCTCGCGCACCGTGAACCCGAAGCGGATGACAAAATCCTGCGGCACCAGGGCCAGCATCCGGGCCCGGTCCCGGCCTTGCCACCGCGCCACGGATCTCCCCTTGAGGAGGATGGTGCCCCGGTCCGGAACCAGCAGGCCGCAGAGCAGGTCCAGCAGGGTGGTCTTGCCGGAACCGTTGGGTCCGAGAATGCCGTAACTGCGGCCGGCATCAAGGCGCAGGTCGATTCCCCGCAGCACCGGCCGGGAACCATAGGCAAAGGCAAGGCCTCTGATGGCCCAGGGAACTTCAGAGGAGCCGGTCATGACGCTGCCGCCGCTTGAAGATGAAACAGAAAAACGGCCCGCCGATGAGCGCGGTCAGTACCCCGATGGGCACCTCGGCGGGCAGCACGGCCCTGGTCAGGGTATCTGCAGAGAGCAGGAGCAGGCCGCCGCCGAGAAAGGAAAGCGGCACAAGCCAGCGGTTGTCCGGGCCCACCAGGTAACGCAGCAGGTGCGGCACGATCAGGCCGACAAAACCGATGATTCCGGCCACGGACACGCAGACCGCGGTTACCAGCGAACAGGTGATCAGCAGGATCTTGCGCAGCCGCACCGTGTCCACACCGAGCGTCACCGCTGCCCGCTCACCGGTGGCCATGATGTTGAGATCACGGCTGTAGAGAAACGAGACCGCAAGACCCGCCGCAGTCACCGGCACCAGCACGGAAAAATCCTGCCACGAGGCACCCGACAGGCTGCCCATGAGCCAGAAGATGATGATCCCCACCTGTTCGTCGGCCAGGAACTTCAGGAAGCCGATGGCCGCCGACAGGATGGCCGCCACGATCACGCCGGACAGGATCAGGCTGGTGGAAGAGAGCCGCCGGTCGTCCGCAGCCAGGGCAAGGACCACGAACAGGGTGGCCACGGCACCGAAAAAGGCGAACAGGGGGACCCCCAGGGAAGTGGGCAGCATGAGGCCGAAGACCTGGAGGACAATGACCAGCGAGGCCCCGAAAGCGGCACCCGAGGAAATGCCCAGGGTGTAGGGATCGGCAAGCGGATTGAGGAGGATGGCCTGGAACACGGCCCCGCACACGGCCAGGCCGCCACCGACCAGTACCGCGGCAAGGATGCGCGGCAGACGCACGTCGCGGACCACGGCCCCGACCACCGGATCCAGGCCGTTCTCCCGGCCGGACAGGCCGGACAGGAGAACAGCCAGCACCTCCCGGGCCGGGACCTTCATAAAGCCCATGGTGGCGGAGGCCACCACGCCCGCGCAGAGCAGCAGCGCCAGCAGCAGCGCCAGGGCGGCGGAAGGTCCCGGCCGGCCGGTCATCTACTTCAGATCGATGCCGGCATCAGCCGCGGCATCACCGGCGTGACGGACAAAGATCTCGGCAAAGGCGTCATTCTCGCCAAGGCCTTCCAGGACCGGCACCACCGCGATACCTTCCTTCTCGAGCACGGACTTCCAGGAATCCGGCTCCGGTCCGGCCATGTCATTATGGGCATGATCACCGGCCACGACCATGAAGGCGCGGATCACGACCTTTTTGACACCGGCATGCCTGAGCTGCGCCACCACGTGCCCGAGGGAGGGAAAGCCTTCCACCGTCCCGATCACCGTCAGCACGTCCGGGTACATGGTCCGCATTGCATCCTCGAACTGCAGATAGGAGCCGCCGGAGGGGAAATAATCATTGCCGTGTCCCATGTAGACCAGGGCCGCGCCCTCCCTGCGGGCCCGTTCCACGTCTTCCTTCATGGCCCTGGCCGCCACCTTGATATCCTCGCCATAGGGATGTTTCGGGCCAAAGGTGCCCAGGGCGGGACGGCCGATGACCAGCTTGTGGAACGGCTTGAATTTTTTCTTTATCGTGTCAATGGATGCCAGGGCATCGACATAGGAGCTCAGGTCCAGGAACTCCTCGGCCGGTGCAATGTGGGTGGGCTGGACCACGATGGTGTCGTAGCCCGCGTCCTGCAGGTTGGCGATGGTGGCCAGAGGGCCCTGCACATGCAGGATATCGGCCGGCACCCCGGGATGCGCCTTGGCATAGTTCGGGTCCTTGGCCCGTTTCTGCCAGATGCGGCGGATGATGTTGGAGGTAAAGGCGATGCGCACCGGGGTGTGCGGGTATTGCTCTTCCAGCCGGGTGCGGATATTGAGCAGGGCCTTGAGCGCCGGCTCCACCGTGGTGCCGAACATGGCCAGGACAACCGCGTTTTTGTGTTCCACCTTGTGCTCCTCCGCCTGAACCGCCTGGACCGTGAAAAGAACTGCCAGGACAACCACGAAAAAAATCGATCTTAACTGCATAAGATCCTCCTTCTTTCATGGCCCGGAATAAAAAAATCCCGGACCAATTGACAATTGATCCAGGATGTCCCGTCTTTATCCCAGAAACGCTTCCTTCCGCCCCCTCCCTTGCCACAGGAGGCCGGGCTCATTTTTTCAGGCAGGTCTTCTGACTTCCGGATCATCCTCCCTCCGCGCCTTCCCATCCAAGCAAGGACAGTGACATTGTTGCGGAGTTCGTCCCCGGTTACAGCGGCGGGCCCGTCCCGGACTTGCACCGGGTTCCCTTTTCATCCGCATGCGCGGACACCTGAAAACCGACTACAGCGCCTTTTACCCAAATACCGGCCTGAAGTCAAGGGAGGGAGTAGTGCAGCCGTTTCCTTATCTCTGCCAGGTTGCCGGCAATCTGCATGAAGCTGGCCCAGGTAATCGCGTAATTGTTGCGGGCCTTCTGGTAATCGTTTTTGGCCGCAAAGTAGTCCTTCTGCACATTGAGGACATCGAGCATGGTCTGCAGCCCCTCCTGGTAACCGGCCTCCTTGATCCGCAGGGACTTCTCATTGGCCGCAACCGCCTCCCTGTAGAAGCGGATGCTCTCCAGGGTCCGCTGCAGGCTGTTCCAGTTGGCCCTTGTCTGGCGGCGGACGGAACGACGGACGGCAATGGCCCGCTGCCTGGCTGCCCTGTACGTGCGGTCACGGGCAACAACATCAGCGAGATCCCGGCCGCCGCTGAGGAATTCCATCTGCAGTCTGAGGCCGAAATCGGTGCGATCCCTGTCCCATCCGTAGCCGATGGAATCATTATCCGGGCTGTTGTGCCCGTATTCGACGTACATGCTCAGGGCAGGCAGAAAACGGCCGGTGATGATCCTGCCATCCAGCCGCGCAGCCTCGGCCCGGGCAAGACTGAGACGCAGATCGATATTGTTTTTCTCGGCCTGCCTGAGCCAGTGGCCGATATCATGGCCGGGCCCGGGAAAGACCCGTTCCAGGTCCACCATCTCCACCTCGCCGGTCAGCTCCTGGCCGAGCACCTCGACCAGGGCGGCACGGGCGTCGACCAGGCGGGCCTCGAGCAGGGCCAGGGCGGCACGGGTCCCCTGGTACCGTCCCTGGATATCGTAAAGATCCGACTGATCTCCCAGGCCCAGCTCGTGGCCGGCGCGGGCCGTCTCGAGCTGGCGCGTGAGAAAAGCGAGCTTGGCCCGGGCCAGGGCAACCTCGTCACGGGCCGTCAGGAAACCAAAATACCTCTCCACCACCCGGACAAACAGTTCCTCGTCCGCCTTGACCCGTTCCAGGGCCGCAATCTCCATCTCGCAGCGTCCCCGGCGGGCGGTATAGATTTTCTCCATGTCCAGCAGTGGCTGCTCCACCAGCAGGTTCAACTCGGAATCACTGAAGGTGAGATCCCTGTCCCCTGCCTCTGCCTCGCTGTCCGGGGCATAATCGAGCCGGCTGCGCATGGCCCTGGCCGACACCGTACCCCGGGGCCCCATGGAGGCTATCCGGGACCATCCCGTGGCATGCCTGGCCCGGGCCTCCAGGACATCGGCCCTGAAGCCGGCATCGTTTGCCCTGGCCAAAGCCAGGGCCGTGGCCAGGTCCAGACACAGGGCCCCATGGGCCGGCACCAGCAGCCAGGCCAGGGCCACGGCCGTGGCGACCCGCCAGGCACGGCTAATGGACGGATTCATCGCCATTGCCCTCTTTCTCCCCTCCTTCCCCGTTCTCCAGTGGTCTGAGCCGACGGACCCTGACGCCGCCGCTCTCCGGATCAGGCACGGCCAGCGAGATCTCGCGGCCCGGAAACTCCCTGGTCCGCAGATCCCGCAGCATGCTGTCCACGCCGCCAAAAGGGGCCACCAGATCGATAATCCAGAGCCGGTCACCCCGCTTCCAGTCCTCCGGCCGCAGCCTGCCGCCACCGGCAAGCAGATTCTTTTCCGCCTCCTCGTCCAGGAAGGCCCAGCTCACAAAGGAAAGCGGATATTCTCCCTTCATGTAGAGCTTGCACTGCCCGGCCAGGAGCGGTGGCAGAAGCAGCCATTCCAGGTCGGCAATAAACCGGAACCGCCGGTGGGGCGAGTGCATGTACAGCAGCAGTACCGGTCCCAGGGCCGGAAGCCGCTTGAGCAACTGCCCGGCGCGCTCGTGGATCGTTTTGTCCGACTCCGCTGCCGCAGCCGTCTCACCGCCGGAAACATTCTCTGTCTCTCTGTCCATATCACAACTCCCGCAGGCTTCGGTCCCGGTAGCGCAGAATCGGTCCGAGAAAATAGTGGATCACCCTTCTCTTTCCCACCTTGATATCGGTTGTCACCGTCATGCCGGGCAGGATCACGCCGCGCTGGCCATTGACCCGGTTGGGCAGACGGTAGCTGGCAACAGTGATCCGCACCGGGTAGACCGGACCCAGTTGCTTGTCCATCACCGCGTCCCGGCCCACCCATTCGATCGTGCCGACAAGGTCGCCATGCCGGGTGAAGGGATAGGCGGCCACCTTGACCGAAACCTGCTGCCCAGGCCGGATGAAACCGATATCCTTGTTGAGGATCCTGGCCTCAACCTCGAGACCGGCGTCCGTGGGCACGATGGTCATCAACGGCTGCGCCGCGGTGACCACGCCGCCCACCGTGTTAACGGCAAGCTGCTGGACAATTCCGTTCACCGGCGCCCGAAGTTCCCGGTTCCGCATCCTGTTTCTGGCCTTGGCAAGCTGCTGCACCAGTCCCTCCTGGCGCTTGCGCATCTCGGTCAACTCCTCAAGCAGGTTCTGGCGGTACTCGCTCTCCTCCAGCTGCATCTCCTCCCGTGCCGCGGCCAGGCCGAGTTCCTGTTCCCGCAGCCGGGTCCGCGCCAGTTCCAGGTTCTGCCGGGACTCGTTGATCTCCATCCGCGCCTGCAGAAACTGGCCGCTTGCCATCATCTGTTTCCTGGCCATGGCTCTCTTCTTGGCATAGAGCTTTTCCGCCAGGGGCAGTGATTTTTCCAGCCAGGTGACCCGGGCCTGTGTCGAGGCCAGCTCGGCCTCGGCCCGGCTGATGTTCTGTTCCATGGCCCTGCGCTTTTCCCGCCGTGTGCCGAGCGACTGGACAAGGAGGTTGCGCTGCAGTTCCACTTCTGCCGGATCATCGTCTCTGGCAGATGTGAACCGGCCGGGATCCCCGGCCAATTGCGCCTCCAGGCGGGAGACCGTGAGCCGGGTGATGCTCAGCTCGCGCCGCAGCCGTTCGAGATCGGCCCCCGGACCGGTGGTATCCATACGCACCAGCAGGTCCCCCTTTCTGACCTGCTGCCCTTCGCTGACCACGATGGCGGTGACGATCCCGGTCTCCAGGGGCTGCACCACCTTGACCTTACCCCGTGGCACAACCATCCCGGTTCCCGAAACCACGATATCCATCCGGGCCAGGCAGGCCCAGGCAAGAAAAAACAGGGCCAGGGCGCCGATGACGAGCACCACAACCCTGGAGAGCGGCGCAGGCGGGCTGGCAAGGACCTCGATGGCGGCGGGCATGAACTCGTACTCCCGCCGGAGACGATTCTGTTCCCTGTAGCGGCGCAGCAGATCAACCATAACTCCCCTCGTGAATGCTGCTGAGCAGGGCAAACCTGCCACCGGCCGCGAGCAGGGCGTCCGGGGTATCGTTCTCCACGATCCTTCCCTGCTCCAGGGTGATGATCCGGTCGGCGTGCCGGACCGTGGACAGCCGGTGGGCGATGATGAAGACCGTGCGCCCCCGGCAGATCTGCCGCATGTTGTTCTGCACCTGCTGCTCTGACTCGTAATCGAGGCTGCTGGTGGCCTCGTCCAGAATCAGCATCCTCGGGTCCGTGGTCAGGGCGCGGGCAATGGCCAGCCGCTGGCGCTGTCCCGTGGAAAGGCGGCAGCCCCTTTCGCCGACCAGGGTGTCATATCCTTCCGGCAGCTCCAGGATGAACTCGTGGGCCCCGGCCAGTTTCGCGGCCGCCATCACCTCTTCCATGGCAAGCCCCGGGGCATTGAGGGCGATGTTGTCGCGGATGGAACTGTTGAACAGCACGCCGTCCTGGATCACCACGCCGATCTGCCGCCGCAGCCAGGTGGCGTCCACCATTGCCAGATCCATGCCGTCCACCAGGACCCGTCCTTTTTCCGGTACATAGAGGCGCTGCAGCAGTTTGACCAGGGTGGTCTTGCCGGAACCGGTGCTGCCGACGATGCCGACCACCTCGCCAGGCTCCACGGCAAAGGAGATATCGCGGAGGATCTCGCGGCCGTCGGGATGGTAACGGAAACAGACATGTTCAAAACGGACCTCTCCCCGTATGGGCGGCAGGCTGACCCGGCCGGGCTCGAATCCCGGCTCCGCTGGCGCGGTGAAGATATCACCGATCCGCGCCACCGAGACATTGACCTGCTGGAACTCCTCCCAGATCCTCGACAACCGCATGATCGGCGCAATGACCCGCGAGGAGAGCATGTTGAAGGCCACGAGCTGGCCCACGGTCAGGTTTCCGGCCAGGACCTCCCGGGCGCCGAACCAGAGCAGCAGGACCGACAGCACCTTGCTGATGATGCCGGTGATCTGGCTGATCAGGTTGGCCAGATGGCCGCTGGAGAAACCGAGCCTGGCATGCTCGCTCAATCGTCCCTCCCATTTTTCCCGGATCCTGGGCTCCGACGCCGTGGCCTTGATGGTCTCCATCCCGGCCAGGGTCTCCACAAGGAAGGACTGCTTGTCCGCGCCGGAACGGTAATGATCCTCGATCCTGCCCCGCAGAAGCGGGGTCAGGAAAAAGGAGACTCCGAAGAGAAAGGGCAGGGCAATGACCACCAGCAGACTGAGAAAGGGACTGAACAGGAACATGACCGCCAGGAACACAACCACGAAGAAAAGATCCAGAAAGAGCATCAGCCCGGTGCCGGTGATGAACCGGCGCACATTCTCCAGCTCCCGCATCCGGGCAATGGTATCCCCAACCTGGCGGGACTCGAAATAACTCAGCGGCAGCCGCAGCAGGTGCCGGAAGACCTGCAGGCCGAGCATCAGGTCGATGCGGTTGGCGGTATGGGACATGAGATAGGTCCGCAGGCCGCTGAGCAGGATCTCGAACAAGGAGACCACCACCAGGGCGAAGACCAGCACATCCAGGGTGGAGAGGCTGTTGTTGGACAGAACCTTGTCGATGACGATCATGAAGACCAGGGGCGAGAGCAGGGCAAAGACCTGGACGAAAAAGGAGGCCAGCAGGCAGTCCCGGAGCACGGGCCAGTATCTGCGGGCGGAACGGAGGAACCAGCCCAGGCCGAACTGTTCGCCGCCGGCCCCCGCCGACCCCTTGTCCAGCTTCAGCAGCAGCACCTGGCCGCTGAGCAGGGATTCCAGCTCGTCCGTCTCCATCCACCGGCCCCGTCCTTCGCCGGCGCGCTGGACCAGGATCCTGTCCTCTTCCTTGTTGCGGGCGGCCAGCAGGACAAAGTCTCCGTCCCCGGTTTCGGCGATCAACGGGAACAGGCCCGGTTTCAGCCGCCCCGCACGCCGGCGTTCCAGGCTGACCTTGAACCCCAGCTCCCGCATCATCCTGGCCAGCTCCATGGCCTGCAAATGCTGGTTCTCACGCCCGAACAGGTGGTTCAGCTGCGCCATCTCGACGGGCGCGCCGTGCAGTTTCGCCATCATTGCGGCACAGAACAGGCCGCTGCCGAGGTTGCTGATTCCGGCCTTATTGCTCATGGAGAAACTCAGGCGATGGCAAGCAGGTCATCGGGGGTGTCGTCGGCAGGGAGGATATCGTCATGAACAGCCACCCCCGGATGCAGGTCCACGCTGCAGACATCCGCGTCCATCACCGGCATGGGCTCACCGGCAGCCGGACCGGCCGCGACATCAGACTGGAGCTGATGGGCCAGCCGGTCGACCTCGGCCGGATCCAGGGCCGGTACCTCCCCTGGCCCGGCTTCTCCGGCCGGGCCCGTCGCTACCGGAGTACCGTCCGGCACCTCCGGAACAGGGCCCCTTCCGCCATCGACATCTCCGCCATGGTTTTCCGCAACGGAACTTTCGGTGGCAGAGGCTCCATCGTCACCAGGGGCGGCCAGGCTCCCGGCATCCGTGCCCTGTTCCCGATCCGGGGGCGGTGTTCTCGCCGCTGTTCTCCGCATTCGCCGTAATATCCCCCCCGGCCGCGTTCCCTTCCTCCAGCCGGACGAACCTGATCTCCTCGCCCCGCAGGGCCACGTCGCCTGCCTCGGCCGTGGAGCCGTCCTCCAGATGGTACACGGTATGCCCATGCACAGTGTTGCCCGCAACAAGCTCTTCCCGGTTGTCACTGGTCAGCTCGATGGCGGTGATGCCGAGTTCATCGAGCCTGTGGAACTCATTGTCCTCACAGACGCCGTTGCCAT
>Ga0256840_1000963_pt1 | contig 28270 bp, 28 predicted proteins | sample 355202metaG_FD_185969 | JGI IMG/M metagenome (GOLD analysis project Ga0256840, IMG submission 185969) | Hydrothermal vent microbial communities from Mid Atlantic Ridge, Atlantic Ocean - 355-202 | ecosystem: Environmental > Aquatic > Marine > Hydrothermal vents | place: Atlantic Ocean: Mid... | reverse complement strand
GGATCCGTGTTCCAAAAGCAAATTTTGGGCGTAGTAGGGGATCTAGTTCTGGCAGTTCCCCTGTCATTGTATAAAGCAAAATCACACCAAGCATATTTGATGGATTTGCAGGACAAGCAGGGATATTGACTATAGGTTTTCCTGAAACTACATTCATAACCCCTTTTGCTCCTGTAGGATTTGGTGCAGCAGAAGGGACTCCCCCAAATGTAGCACAACTCCCAACAGCGACAATAGCAGCACAATCTTGAGCAAGTCGTGTTATATGATCTACATAGGTTTCCCCGCTTGAACCTATTGTTCCATAGACACCATTGTCAGCAGTTGGGATAGAGCCTTCAACAAAAAGGAGATACTCTCCTTTAAAGGTTACCATTGCATCTGCGAGCTGTGCTTCAGCATGCTCTCCTGATGGTGCCATTAAAAGTTCATGGAACTCTAAAGAGATAATGTCAAGGATCAATTCATCAATAGTGGGTCCATCTGTTCGAAGAAAAGCTTCACTGTTTCCAGCACAATCTTGAAAATTAGCCCAAATAACTGGCGTTCTGTTTATCACTTCTATGGTCTGGGCAACAAGAGGTTCAAAAAAACCAGGAAGCATAAGCGCAGCAGTTGTTGCACTTACCCATTTTAAGAAGTCTCTTCTTTGAATTCCCTCTTCCTCCATTCGGTCATAAAACTCCTCTTGAGCAAAAGGCTCTTTGCCTTGAAGCGTTTTTAAGCGTTTTTGACACTTGGTGTATAAAGTGTCGTAATACTCTTGCCCTTTGTTTGTATCTACGCCAACTGTTTGCTTGAGTGTATTTTCATTATTGTGAAACATGATTAAGCCTCCTTGTTTGTTATATCTAACTCTAACATGTACAAATGAAGATTTGATGAAGATATTTGAAAATCAAATATCTTGTCAGGCACTTATAATCCTATGAAAATATTTTTATTTATTCTGTAAACTTCGGAAAACTCAAATTCCACTTCCAGCATAAGCTTGCATCTGCCTAAACATCTCATCGGAGATATTGTTTAATAGTTTTACATCTATATAATTTGAATTTTGTAAGCCCATCGCTATTAGAATTGGATATTCAAGATTAGAATTTATCGCATTTTGACTATAGCCACTACGAGGTAGCCAAGAAGAAAGTAAGTTTTTATCATGACACATGAGCATATAGAGATAAAGTTAAAATTCTAATCTCATTGTTAAAGTTTAATGCAAGCTGTTCTTTTTTATAAGAATGGAACTTATAGTTTTTTATAGCTTATGTTCTAAAATGTTTATCGTGTTGACAAAGTTAAGTCCTGAGTCCAAAATAACACTAACTCCAATCTAATCCAACTTTTCCCAAGCTTCATCTACACTCTTCGCATTTTCAGTTACAAAAAGATAGACTGCTGCATTTAGTTTTGCTAGTTTTACATACTCATCTGATGGATGTAAGAGTTGTTCTAAAGACTCCTCTTTCGTGATTTTTTCCCATGATTTTGTATAATCTATGCCATAAAACTCTGGGTCAACTAAAAACTCTTCCAATTCACCACCATTTGAAATCCAAAGCCTCCCTTTTGAAAACAGCTCAGGTGTCCCTTCATTTCCTTGAATGAGTGCAAATCTTTTATAGCGGTCTGAAAAAATTTCTACATATTTTTTTACATATGGCTTGTGAAAAACACCCGTGATAGCATATTCACTATTGGAAACATGAGGGAGCTTTTCTATAGTGTTAAAACCGCTTCTTAGTCCCAACTTCATGCGAAGATCAGTTATATCACTCATTTTTTTAAAAAAGTTCTCACGATCAAAATAGTGAATATTTTCATTAAGTTCTATTGTGCTGCATATATCTTTTATGGTTATCCCGCCCTTTGCAGGTGCCAGCTTATCACCAATCACAACTAAACTAAGTCCTGATTCTTCAAGAACCTTAGCAACAAGTGGAAAAATATAGGGATTTTTTGCTTTGCCGTCAAATGGATACCCGAGCTCTAGTGAGTTGGGAATTGTAGTTCTTTGTATAAATGAATCACAAGCCTCAATAGCTCCACGAAATTCAGTAACTGTTTCAGGCTTGAGTCTCCACCCTAGCAAAAATGCTGCTGCTTGCTCACTTGGGATACTTTGATTTAAAATTTGCAACATCATATCTTTTGATTCGTCAAAGCTCAAATCTCTATTACCTTTTGGTCCCGTTCCTACTGCATGTATATATTTAAAAAAATCCATTTACTTTCCCTTATATTATAAAATCTTATTGATATAAATCTATTTTTTTTACTATTTGATATGATATACTCTTAGCCTTAAGTTTGAATAAGGGGGAAGCTTATGCGTTATTTTATACTTTTAATTATAATTATTTTACCATCATTAGCTGGAGATTTATTAAGACAAAAAGCATTAGACAAAGGATTACAATCCATTCCTAAAGATTTTCAAACACTAAAGTCTCAAGTTGATGATCCAAAAAATCCAATGACAATCCCTAAAATACTGCTTGGAAAAAAACTTTTTTTTGATAAAAATCTCTCTAAAGACAGAACTATCGCTTGTGCCACTTGTCATGATATAAAAAAAGGTGGAGAGGATGGAAAACCTACAGCCATTGGATATAAAAAACTTCCAAATCCAAACCACCTAAACTCCCCTACTGTTTTAAATACTGCTTTTTCAAAGCATCTTTTTTGGGATGGCAGAGCCACCTCTCTACGAGAGCAGGCAAAAGGTCCACTACAAGCTCATTTTGAGATGGCTTCAACACCTGAGTTAGTTGAACAACGAGTAAAAGAAAAAAAAGAATACATAGATGCATTTCAAGAAATTTTCGGAGAAGATTCTATCACCTTTGAAAACATTACGGCATCCATTGCAGTGTATGAAAAAACTCTTGTTACAAGAGGGAGATATGATCACTTTTTAGATGGGGATAATCAAGCGCTTAATAACTTAGAAAAAAGAGGGCTCAACCTTTTTATAGATATGGGGTGCAAAGGGTGCCATTTTGGTTCAGCAATCGGCGGACAAAGAGTTCAAAAATTTCCTCTGCGGGACTATAATAGTTTTTTAAATCTCACCACAACCTTTAATGAAGAAACTAAAGGGAGGAGTATAAAAGATATCAGTTTTAACTTTGAGATGTACCATCCATACCCTTTTCAAAACAAAGGTGGCTTTATGGGTAAAAATGGGGAGCGGATGTTTAGAGTTCCTATACTAAGAGATATATCAAGAACAGCACCCTACTTTCATAATGGTATAATCAAAACACTTCGTGAAGCTATTGAGATTATGAGTAAATATCAAATAGGTGTCGATATGTCAAAAGAGCAATTAGATGCGATGGAAGCATTTCTAAAATCTCTTGATGGTGAATTAGTTGAGTATCATCTCTCAAAAGAGAGATAATTTAGTGTGTTGCAGTGTTGCTACTGAGTTCCTCTTTTATAGCATCACGAAGGTCTGAGGTGTCATCGTTATTTGAAAACTCTACATACCCGTGAGAAAAACAAACTGATGAGGAAATTGTATCTTCAGCCTCTGTTTTTTCAGCTAAAACTTCATTGCTTTTAAATTCTGTAATTTTCCAACCTGTTTTCTTAGCAGCTTTTTTTATCGCTTTTGAAAGTTTTTCATTATCGTGTACTCCAACATAGAGTGCTTCTTTTGAAACTTTCGCATCACGCACCTCTTGAGGTTCTACAGGTGTCACTGATGAACCATCCTTACATCCAGATGAAATCATTACAGTAATGATTGAGATTAAAGTTATCGTTAAGATTTTTTTCATTTTCACTTCCTTGAAGAAATTTAGTAAATCAATGATATAATAAGAACCCTATTATTAAGTTGATGTATATCAATTTATTTCAATTATTATAAAAAAAAGGCAACATGTAATGCAAGATATTGTTATCATACTTGTAATGACCCTTCCTATGCTCCTCTTTAGTGTTTATCCTGGACTAAAGCTAGGTGACTACCTTGAAGAGAAATACAATATAGAAGAAACTACTAAAAGAAAAGTAGTAATTATCACTACTATAGTGTTTACACTTACCCTCTCCTCACTCCTCTATTATTTATAAATACAATGAAGCAAAATTTTACTTTTTGCTTGTTGTTTCATAAAGTTACACTAAATATAAAACTTTCCTTAAATATTTAATTAATTTCATAAATTGATTTATATCAATTCTTTTTACTCAAAATAGGACTAAACTACCCTTGATTCTGAAAAACTATCACACTCAAAAGGAGATACAAATGATTGAAGAAGTGGTTATGAGACAAGATATTCCATTAGATGATTTCTTACCGATTTTTGTCTCTTCTGCACTTGTAATGGTATTTGGAGGATTCTATGTCGGTATATTTACCGCTGTAAAAGTAAATCTGCTAAAGAAATGGGCTATGCCAATCGCATACATATTTTGGATGCTAACTGCTTATTGTTTGTATCTAATGGGCAGTTTAATGATGGTAGGTGACTTTACAGCGAAAGCACTAGTTGTTGCGGGGATTGGATTACTTCTTCTCCCTCACGCAGTTTACTATATGCAACATCAAGTTCACGAAGAGAATGAACATTGATGTATTGTAATTTATGCAAACAGCAATTTATAGGAGGGTACAGTGGCTAACAAATCTGTATGGAGTGATAATCGTTTCTGGCAGCGTTCAGCGGCGTGGATTACAGGGTTTGCAGCAGTTTTACTTATTTGGCTAACATTTGACACTATGGGTCAAATATCAATGGGTAATGATGCAGATTTCAAAAACGGCGTAACTAAAAGGGTTCCAGGACCGACAGTTATTAACTATAAAATCACTTACGAAATGAGTACAAAGCGTGGACATGAAGTACCTATCATTGGTGGCAATGATGGACAAGGGATGTCTTTATTTCAAGAAAAGGAGAAGTTTTTTGGAAGGGATGACTGGTCTGAGGAAGAAGCAGGTGCTTTACTTCACTTAGGGAAGCTAGGAAGTCAAACTAAAAACTGTATGAACTGCCATACACTTTTAGGAAATGGAGCATATTATGCACCAGACTTAACTAAGGCTTGGCTAGATCCAGCATGGGGACCAGAAGGTTCAATGCAAGCTATGACAGGTAAAGATACAAAAGAAGAAGCGATGGCTGAATTTTTAATGCATCCATCAACTTACCCTACTCATGCTCGTATGATGCCCGATCTTGGTATTACAGCAGATGAAGCGAAAGGTTTAGTTGCTTTCTTGAAACATATGTCATCAATAGATACAAATGGTTTCCCAAGAAACTTTGGAAAAATACAAGGAGCAGTTCATGGCAAGTAATCACTTAACAGGTATCGGAAGTGAGTCAAGACAATTAGCAACATGGTATTTTACTTTTGCTGCTATTATCTTTGGTGCACAATTATTATTTGGTTTGGTTTCAGCGATTCAATACGTAATGCCAGGCTTTTTGTTTGAAATATTAGATTTCTCAGTTGCAAGAATGTTACATATCAATGCACTAATTGTATGGATGGTATTTGCAATGTTTGGTTCAGTTTATTGGTTATTACCTGATGAGACTGGAATTGAAACTGTTGGTATCAAAATTGGTAAATTATTATACTGGGTATTTGTAGCAGCCATAGTTGTGGTAATCTTAGTATATCTATTTATTCAGGTTGGACCAGCTGATGAGATGTCTATCTGGTTTATCCATGAAGGTCGAGAGTATATTGAAGCTCCTCGTTGGGCTGACTTCGGCATTGTTGTAGTTGCTCTCGGATTTGTCGCTAACCTTTTCTTAACGGGGATTAAAGGAAACCGCTCAGGTATCGTTACAGTTCTAATGGCAGATATGATCGCTTTTGCTGGTCTTTATTTATGTGGTATGTTCTTTACAGATAATATCTCTATGGATCAGTATTGGTGGTGGTGGGTAATTCACTTATGGGTTGAAGCAACTTGGGAAGTTTTTGTTGGTTCTTTAGCTGCATACGGTCTTATTCAAATGATTGGCGCAAGTAGAAAAGTTGTTGAGATGTGGTTATGGATTGAAGTAGCTATGCTATTTGGTTCAGGGATACTCGGGATTGGACACCACTATTTCTGGATTGGGACACCTGAGTACTGGTGGGAAATTGGAGCATTATTTTCTGCACTAGAACCTTTACCGCTTGTAGCGATGTTCATCCATGTCATGTATGACTGGGGGAAACAGCAAGGGAAACAAGCTGCTAGTGGTAGTGAAGAATCAGTTGTAAACAACAAACCTGCTTTTGTATGGTTTTGGATGAATGCATTTGGTAACTTCTTAGGTGCTGGTATATGGGGCTTTTTCCATACACTACCACAAGTAAACCTATACACACATGGGACACAATTTACATCTGCACACGGACACTTAGCGTTCTTTGGTGCATATGCGACTATTCTTATCGGTATGATGTATCTTGCCATTCAAGGTACAAATGGTATAAAAGTTTTAAAAAACACCAAAGCCTCTATCTGGGCGGTAAGCCTTTTAGTTGGTGGTATGATGGGTATGACAATAGCACTTACTATTGCCGGTTATGTTCAAGTTCTTGTAAGTCGTGCTCAAATGGGTGCTACTTGGGCGGCATACTTTGATGGTCAAAGTGGTATGTGGTTTGCACAAGCGATGGATTGGAGACTATTAATGGGTGGAGTTATGTTCATAGGCTTCCTACTCTTAATAAAAGATTTAGTAACTACTGGTAAAAATCCAGTACATCTAAGATAAGGAGAATATCATGTTTGAACCGTTCACAGATGTTGTGCCAAGTTTTTTTGGTTGGTTAAATCAAGGTCCTTTGACTTTGACTATCTTTTTACACTCTGTAATTTTACTTCCAATGCTTTGGATTTATAAACAAGAAAAAGCTCGCTTAGATAGCGAAGGTTAAACAATCAACTAGTCGGCAGACCTTAGGGTCTGCTTAATCTTAATTTTAGAAGGAGATATAAAATGAGATTCAATACATTAGTTATGTCAGTTGCTGCAATGGCGGTAATGAGTTCAGGTCTATTTGCCGGTACATCCAACATGGATGTAGAAAAAGTTTTTGAGAGAGAATGTCAAGGTTGTCACGGTCCAAATCACGAAGGTGGTGTTGGTTCTGATTTACGCCCAAAAGTAATTTCTAAGAAAAACACTTATATTCTTTCAGATGTAGTATTAAATGGTAGAGCTGGTACTGCAATGCCTCCATTTAAAGAAAAGTTTTCTAAAGCAGATGCTGATAAAATGGTTGATTATCTTCAACATTTTAAAGGTAGAAAAATCAAGCAACTTACACTTCAAACAGTTAAAGATGGCTGGAAACCTCTAAATGATAGAATGGAATTCTATAAGAAATATCCAACAGCTGTTGATGTTAAGAAAAATACAGACATATGTTTCGTAACAGAAAGAGATGCAGAAAGAGTTGCATTTGTCGATGGAACAAGCGGTAAAATTTTATCTAAGCACCCAGCAGGTTTTGCTGTTCATGTAACAGTTACAAACAAGCGTCAACCTCGTTACGCTTACTCAATCTCTCGTTCAGGTCTAGTAACAATGTTCGACCTTAACACTCCAGGTCAGCAAAAAATTGCTCAAACTCAAGTTGGTTCAGATTCTCGTGGTCTAGCGGTATCTCCAGATGGTAAATATATTATGGCTGGAAATTATGTACCAGGTGGTGCGGTATTAATGGATGCGATGACATTAGAACCACTTAAAGTTTATCCAACTTCAAGTGTAATCGACCCAGATGGTAATATCAATTCTTCTCGTGTAGCTGGTATTTTCGACACACCATACGGTCCATATATAGCATTTGCACTCAAAGACGGTGGTCATGTATATATAGTTGACTACTCTAAGCCTGATTTTCCAATCGTAGGTGATATCCCTAACATCGGTAAAATTCTACACGATGGCTTCTTAAATGAGGGTAAAGAGATTGGTAGATACCTATTTATAGCATCTCAAGGATCTGATGTAATTGGTGTTGTTGATTTTAAAACTAAATCTTTAGTAACTAAAATCTATACAGGACCTTCAGCAAAACCACACCCAGGGCAAGGTTCTTCATGGTATAACGAGCATCTAGGTCAACAACTTGGTGCTACTGTTAACATGAATCTTGGTCAAGTAACTATTTGGGATGATAATTTTGATGTAATTCGTCAAATCCCAACTGGTGGTGGCGGACTATTTATTGGTACTTCTGAGCATACACCTTACCTTTGGGCTGATAATGTACTCGGTGGAGCTTCTAACTGGAATAAAGTTCACTTGATCAACAAGCAAACTTTGGAGTTAGATAGAATCATTACAGTGGGTAAAAAACAAGGTACAGTTACAGATCCTGTAACTCACAAAGTTCTTTACAAATGGAAAGTTCCAACGGTTAAAGATGCTAAAGGGAATGCTATCACTCCTAGAATCCTTCATGCTGAACCAGCAAATCACGGTCACTGGACTATGATTTCTGAGTGGAATGCAGGTCGTATCGGTATCTATGAAGCAAAAACTGGTAAATTTGTTAAATATATCAAAGGTTTAACAACTCCTACTTTTACTTACTCTATCGAGCATAGACAAACGATTCCAGGCGCATAGCCCCTATTTCTCTCCCTTTTGGGAGAGATTTTATTACTTCACAAACATTAAATAAAAGACAAATTTATCGGCTTTATAAGCTTTATTTCAAGCTTATTTTTGTTAGACTATTAAATCAAATGAAAGAGTTATTATGAAAAAAATTATTATTATTACACTAGTTTTTTCATCTGTTTTATTAGCTAGTTCCCTTGATGGGAAAAAAGTTTTTGAAACATATTGTTGGGGTTGTCATCATCAAAGTGCAGTTGCCTTTGGACCACCATTTACAGAGATAGCAGCGAAGCGTTCAATAGCTGAAGTGAAAGCTTATATAAAAGAGCCTAAGGCAATGTATCAAACTTTTGGATATAAACGAACAGTTATGACTCAACTAGAGCTCAGTGACAATGAATTAGACGCTATTACTCGATATATCTTTTCTTATAAAGGCAAATAATGTTTAGACTTACAAACTTAATATCCTCTGTTATTGAAAATAAACCAGAGCGTATTCTCAATGGTTCTATCGCGATATGGAACTTTACAAACAGATGCAATTTATCATGTCTGCATTGCTACTCTAAATCAACTTTGGATGAAGTTGACACTTTAACAACGCCACAAATTAAGAAGACCATTTTAGAGATGAAAGATAATGGCGTAAAGTTCATTATATTTTCAGGTGGGGAACCCTTAACAAGAAAAGACCTCTTTGAGATAGCTGATTTTTGTAAAGAAAACGGCATTATCACTTACCTTTCAAGCAATGGGCTTTACTTCACTAAAGGGAATGTTGAGCGTATTGTAGATACTTTTAACTATGTTGGAGTAAGTATAGATGGAGATGAACCTACACACGATTACTTTCGCGGTTTAAAAGGTGCTTTTAAAGAGACGCTTAAAGCTGTGCAACTTGCAAATGCAACAGGAGCTAAAGTAGGTATCCGTTTTACAATAACAAAAGAGACTATAAACTCTTTAGAATATATTTTTGACTTGGTTGAGAAAGAGAATATTCCTAAGATATACATCTCACACCTAGTATATTCTGGGCGTGGCTTAGACAATCTAAAAATGGATTTAACAAAAGAGCAAAGAAGAAAGAGTGTTGAGTTTATCCTCAAAAAAGCGTTTGAGTATTATCAAACAGGTAGAGATATTGAGATAGTAACTGGCAATATGGAGATGGATGCTGTTTTATTTTTGAATGAATTCGGATTAAGATACCCTAAGCTTAAAGAAACTATGAGAAAAAGACTTGTAGCTTGGGGCGGAAATTCTGCTGGGCGTAAACTGCTAAACATTAACAGCGAGGGGGATGTAAGAGCAGATCCATTTTTCCCTTTCACTATTGGAAATATTTTAAAGCAAGATTTTGGCGAAATATGGCAAAGTGGAGAACTGCTCAAGCAACTAAGAACACATCCACGAACTCAAATAAGTGGCATATGTGCTAATTGCAAACAGATTGATATTTGTAATGGTGGCTCACGAGCTCGTGCTTATGCAATCACTGGTGATTTATGGAGCGAAGACCCATCATGCTATCTAACGAAAGAAGAAAGAGAGGCTAATTATGTTTAAACAATTATTATTAAGTGTAACAATCGCTACATTTTTATTTTCAAGTGCAAGCGCATCAGGAGTGAATCCAGTTCTCTCAACGCTAAATACTGATGAAAAAATTTTTGTAGTAGAGAGAGAAAATAGCTCTTTAGCTATTATAGAAAAAGGGCTACCAAAAGGACGCATAGAAAATATGCACAACATGAACCATGGTGTTGTAAAATTTGAGGGCAAAGATGGTTATGTAATCAGCCGTGATGGGTGGGTTGTTAAATTTGACCCAGAGACTGAGGTTAAACTCAAAGAGATTAAAACCAGTGATAGTGCCATTGGTTTTACTATAACAAAAAATTTCCTTGCAGTTGCTAACTATGCTAAAAAAAGTGTTGACATATTAGATAGAGACCTCAACCCTCTTCAGTCGTTTGAGACAGGAAGTAAAAATGTTGGTATAAAAGTTTATAAAGAGTATCTCATATTTTCACAAATGGATAATGACAAAATAACAGTACTAAAAGATACAAACTACGGCAAAGCTCTTCCAAACTTCGTAATTCACAAAGAGTTTGAAGATGTTGGTGTTATGCCCTTTGATGCGATGATAAAAGACAACAATTTCATCACTGGCTTTTTCCAAAGTCCATTTTTTGGTGTTGTTGATTTAGACACTATGCAATACAAAAAAATCGATATTTTACTCCAAGACAGAAAACCTGTACTCAAAGTGCCACATTTTGGTTTTTGGAGTATTGGTGGTGGGTATGTATTTATTCCTGCTGTTGGAAATAACAAAGTATTAGTATATACACCTGACTTTGAATTTGTTACAAACATAGAGACTGAGGGCTTACCAGTTTTTACCGCACTCAGTCCCGATAAAAAATATCTAGCTGTAACATTCAGCGGTAAAAAATTTCCAGTTATTCAAATCATAGATACTCAAACTTTAAAAATTATTAAAAGATTTGAGTTTAATGGAAAAGTTCTCCATGTGAGATGGTCAAACATAAAACCAAATCTTTATGTATCTGTAAATGATGCCAATACTGTTGCTGTTATCAACACCAAAGAGTGGTATTTAAGTAGAGAGATTTTTCAAATTAAAAAACCATCAGGTATATTTATATATGAAGGATTGAAAAAATGAGTAGAGTATATTTAACGGGTGCAGGTCCTGGAGATGTTGAACTATTAACCCTCAAAGCATATAAAGTGATAAAAGAAGCAGATGTTATTATCTATGATCGTCTTGCCAATCCAGATATTTTAGAGATGGCAAAAGATGGATGTCAATTTGTTTATGTAGGCAAAGAGGATGGTCGTCATGTCCTGCCACAAGATGAGATAAATGAGGTAATCTATCAAAATGCACTTAAGCACGCCATTGTCGTTCGTCTTAAAGGTGGTGACCCATTTGTATTTGGTCGAGGTGGAGAAGAAGCAGCCTACCTTTATGAACGAAATGTAAAATTTGAGATTATTCCAGGTATCACATCTGCTATCTCTGCACCTGCATACGCTGGCATCCCAGTTACTCAGCGTGGAGTGGCTGTAAGCTTTAGAGTTGTAACAGGACATGAATCTCCAAACAAAAAAATATCCCAAATACCTTGGGAAAACTACAAAACAGATGACACAATTATATTTTTAATGGGTCTTCATAATATTGCTAAAATAAGTCAAAAACTGATAGAGATTGGAAAGTCAAAAGAGTACCCTGTCGCAGTAATCTCAAGGGGAACAACAAAAGATCAAAAAGTTGTAATCGGAACGCTTGAAGATATTGTGCAAAAAGTTGAAGGGCTTCCAACCCCCGCTCTTATAGTTGTCGGTCAAGTAGTAAACTTAAGAGAACAACTCCAATGGTTTGAGGGGGATAAGTAAGGGTGAAATTAATATTTTTCTAAATTATACTTTAGCCATAAAAGCTCTGCATCTGAATTACCAAGATTTTTGGATTTTTCAGCCCATTTCTTTGCTTGTGTAAATTCCTCTTGAGAGCAATAAATCTCTGCTAAAAGATAATAAGCATTTGCATCTCCATCTTCTGCGTTTATCTTCAACCACTTTAGCGCCTTGTCAAACTTTAAAAGTTGCATATATATGCGGCCTACATTTTGTTTAGCAGATTCATGCCCTTGAAGCGCTGCACTATTTAACAACTCTGCCGCTTTGGTAACATTTTGATCTACGCTATCCCCTCTATAATACATAAGTGCCAAATTATACTGCGCATTTGCATTCCCTAAATCTGCTGCACTATCTAGCCAAGTTAATGCTAAATGTGAGTCCTGTGTAACATTATTTCCAAGCAGATACATCATCGCTAAATCATATTGAGCAATTGGATCCATATTATGAGCAGCTTTTTTGAGCCAAACTAAGCCTTCTTGTGCATTTTTTTGAGTTCCTAAGCCATTAAAGTATAAATAACTTAGTGCATTTTGAGCACTCGTATTGCCAGATTTTGCACTCTTTTTATAGAGCTCAAATGCAGATTTATAATCTTTTTTCTTAAATGCCTCAAGAGCTTTACCATTATCTCCCCATAGAGAAACACTAATATATATCAAACATAAAATATACTTCATCATCGCATTCATTCCTTCTTAAAATAATCCCACATATAGTAGTAAATTATTACTTAGTAAAATATATTTTTAAATTGTTTATTTTTTAATCATATGTTTTAAACAAAAAATTAAAAACTTATCAATAATCTGACCTTAATCATATTTTAATCATAAATATCAATTTATTAACCTACAATATGATTAAGATTTATACATTTAGATGGTTGATTAATTTTTTATTTTATATTAAAATTATAATGTTAGTTTGTTTTTTTAATAAAAATTAAGGAGAAATGATGGCAGATTCACTAGATGTCTTAAGTACATTAAAACTAGTCTATACAATCTACGCTATTGTCGCTATATCACTTATAGCTTGGTATGCTTATAGCATTACACAAAAAGGGGGAGAGATTAAAACTGCAAGCAAAGGGATTTTTTGGAGTTATGTTGCAGTTTTAATAGTTATGGGAACAGGTCTTCACTTTCTTACATTCAATCTTGTTCCTTGGGTACCAATGGATTTAGACAGAGCAAACATAAAAGCTGAAAAGACTTTTAAAATCACTTATAAAGATCATGTTATTACTTTAGATGAAAATCCTATGAGAGTTCCATGTAACAAGTATGTTATTTTTGATGCTGATAGTGAAGATTTAACCTATGGTTTTGGAATATTCAGACAAAACCATACACTAGTAACACAGATGCAGGTTGTTCCAAATAACGGCAATGATTTAATGTGGAAGTTTGGAAAAAATGGTACTTACTATATTCGTTCAACTGAGTATTCTGGGCCAAAAGGTGCACACATGATTATAGAAGATGCAGTAATTGTTAGCGGATGTAGTGAAGATGACATCCACTCAATAAAATAGAAGGGGGAAATAATATGAGTTATTTAAATAAACTTATGGATGGACACGATGGTGGTCTAAAACATGAGGGGATGACACCTATGCAAAAAATTGCTATGCGATTTGTTGTAATTGGTCTTCTTTATTATGGTTTAGCTGCCTTAGAGGGTATGATAATGAGAGCATATGAAATCACACCTCTCCCTTTTATAGATGAAACACATTTTTTCTCAATTATGACGGTTCACCCTATGGTTGGAATTTTTGGTTCATCATATATGATAGTTTTTGGAGCTTTTCTCTTCTTGACACCATTTTTGATGGAGAAGCCTATCTATTCACTGAAGATGGCAAACGGCTCTTGGATGTTTATTGGTGGAGGTGTACTTATTATGTGGCTTGCAGGATTTTTATTCTCTTACGCTCCATTATACACTCTGTACTGGCCTCTTCCAGCAGACACAGAACAATTTACCGCTATTGGTGGTATAGTGTATATAGTTGGTGTTGTTGGTATCATGATAGGAACTTTCCTTTATACCTATAATGTTTTTAAAACTATAGTTTATACTCCTAAAGGATGGGAAAAACAGCCATCAGGTGCATTATTGCGTTCAGCTTTAGGTTTAACAGCGATAGCAAACTTTTTTAGAAAAAAAGAGACTAAACACCTTGTTCCACTCCCTATTGCCGCTATAGCTCGTGGTACTATCGATGTTGGACTTAATGCTATAGTTATTAGTACAGCTGGTGTTTTAATCCTTATCTATCTTGTTGGAAACGGTCTTTTTTCTATGGACTTACAAGATACATGGGTGGATGCACTTCTGTATAAAAATATATTTTGGTGGGGTCTTGACTTAGTTGCTGATGGGCTTGTTCTAGTTTTTGTAGCAGGTACTTGGTACTTACTTGCAATGATGATAAGTGGAAAAGACTTATACATGCAAAATGTAGCTCGTGCTGCACTTTTTGTTGAGATGGTAGTTTCATGGACTGTTTGGTCTCACCACCTAATGAGTGATCAAGGTCAATCAAATGCTTTAAAAGTTCTATCTGGTGAAGTGGTAACTGCTTTTGAACTTGTAACTCAAGGTATCGCTGTATTTATCGTCCTCACTACACTTTATAAAGCAAAGCCTATAAAGATGACAAATGAACTGAAGTTTCTTCTAGGTGGTATTTTAGGTTTTATGTTAGCAGTTCCAGCTGGAATTATCCAAGCTGACCTAGGGATGAATAGAATTTTGCACAATACGCAGTGGATTATTGGTAATCATGTGCATGTAGCTATTTTAGTTGGTCTTACCATGACTCTTTACAGTGCCATCTATGTTCTTTTTCCTATTTTAACTAACGGTGTAAAACTTTACTCTCAAAAACTTGCAAGTGCTCACTTCTGGCTCCATCTTGTTGGTGGTATCGGTATGGGTGCATTTATGGGAATGGCAGGAATAGATGGAATGCTTCGACGCACTATCTACTATAACGGTGAATACAACACTTACATGATACTAGCAGGTATTTGTGGTGCGATGATGATGCTCGCATTTATACTATTTCTTTATAACATCATTATGAGTATAGGTCTTAAAGGGCTTCTAGGTATTTACCAGCCATCAAAAATTGATACTCACGATTGTTTAGTTCAGGAAAAGGATAAATAATGAGATACTTCATAATCATACTTGGTTTAATCGTTGTTGCTTTAGCCGCTTTATTTATCATAAAAGATAACGATCTACTTCTTATTGGTGCTATAATAGCTGTAATAACTGGGTTTTGGATTGCAGTTTTTCAAATCCCAAAAGAGAAAGATTCTTAAAAATAAACCAATATGGATTTATCCATATTGGCTCATACTGTTTAGATAAGTATGAAGTTTCTTATCTACTATGTCTATTTTTTAATCAACATACTGCTCTAAATTATACAAACAGATATTATAATTACATCAATAATTAATCAGAGGAGATTTTATGGCAGGATTTAGAGACTTAAAAGGACAGGGGCATACACCAACGCTGTTTATGGCTTTTTTATATTTTGATATGAGTTTTATGGTGTGGACCATGTTAGGGCCACTTTCAACAGAGATTACAGAGGCATTGGCACTTGCTGGTCATATGATGACAGCTGGAGAAAAAGCCACCTTACTTTCACTCCCTATTCTTTCAGGAGCATTACTAAGAATTGTACTAGGTTTTGGTGTTGATAAGTTTGGAGCTAAAAAAACAGCTCTTGTTTCCCAACTAGTTGTAATATCTGCTCTTTTAATGGCTTATTTTCTTGGGAATACAATTACTTACAATCAACTTCTTATTGTAGCGCTTGGTCTTGGTTTCGCTGGTGCTTCATTTGCTGTTGCTCTTCCACAAGCTGGTCAGTGGTATCCGCCAAAGTCTCAAGGAATTGTTCTTGGGATTGCAGGTGCTGGTAATATTGGGGTTGTAATAGACTTCTTATTTGCTCCAAAAATCGCTGAATTATGGGGATGGGAATCAGTGTTTTTGGTTGGTGCTGTAATGGCTATAGTAACATTTGTTGCATACTTATTTATTGCTAAAGATGCTCCATCTGAAGTTTATACAGTAAGACCTAAAAAACTTAAAGATTACGGAAAACTTCTTAAAGATAGAGATACATGGTGGTTCTCACTGTTTTACGCTATCTCTTTTGGTGGATTTGTAGGGTTTGCAGGATATATGAAAGTTTATCTTATGAACACATACCAAGCTGATATGAGTGCCTTTGGTCTGGATGTATTAGATGAGAGCAATGTAAAAGTAATTGCTGGTTATTTTGGTGCACTGTGTATTTTTGCTGGTGCTATTCTTCGTCCATTTGGTGGCGCAACTGCCGATAAACTTGGTGGTATCAAATCACTTTATATATTCTTTGGTATGGTTGCTCTCTTAGCGATTATAAATGCAACGATAACACTTCCATTTTGGCTTGCGATAGTAGTTCTGTTTCTAATCATGGCTAATCTGGGTATGGCAAACGGTGCAGTTTTCCAACTTGTTCCACAAAGATTTGGTAAAGATATTGGAATTATGACAGGACTTGTAGGAGCAGCTGGTGGTATTGGTGGTACTCTACTTATCAAAACACTTGGTTGGTCTAAAGGGACATTTGATGGTTACTCAGCAGGTTTCATGATATTTGCAGGTTTAGTTTTAGTAGCTCTTATGGGGATCTCTTTAGTAAAAACAAGATGGAGAACTACTTGGGGTGTTCAAGCTGGTGGTAAAATCTAATAAAATACAATCTTCTAAATAGCTAGATGGTGAAATTCTCACCATCTAGCTATTATCTACTTCATTCTTCACAAATAATCAATTTATATTTAATATATTCTTAATAATCTATAGCAACTAAAGCTATTTCTTTTGCTTAAATTACGAGAACTCATCATCTAAATTTTTATCATAACAATAAATGAAGCACTGATAAACAGCTGTAGATTTATAAGTATATTAAAGAACCAATATATTGTATATTTTTTAATCATAAAGTTGTGACTTTATTACTACTCTTAGTATATAATTTTCATATAACAAATAAATTTAAGGAAAGTTTCATGCTAAAAAAACTAGTAGGTATCGGATTAGGCTTATCATTGGTTGCAACTTCATTATTGGCTGTAGAATTAGAAAAAAAAGAGTTAACAATTGGGTTTATAGCCCTAACAGACTGTGCACCAATTGTAATAGCTGAAGAAAAAGGTTTCTTTGACAAGTATGGTCTGGATGTTCATGTTGTAAAAGAGGGTGGCGGATGGCCGGGTATCCAGCAAAAAGTTATAAGTGGACAGTATGATTTTTCTCATGCACTAGCTGGTATGCCAATCGCAGCTACTTTAGGAATCAACGGTAACGCTAATCTTCAAGCAGTTCTTAGCCTTGACTTTAATGGTAATGCTATTACCTTTGGTAATGACATTATTGAAAAAATGAAAGACTACGGCATGGATGAGACTAAACGCCCTCTTGGTTCTGAATCTCTAAAGAGATATATTGATGCAAAACATAAAGCTGAAGGAAATAAATACCAACCACTTTCATTTGGTATGGTACACCCTGTTTCTACTCACAACTACGAACTAAGATACTGGATGGCAACTTCTGGAATCCAGCCTGACCGTGATACTACGATTAAACCTTTCCCACCACCAACAATGCCATCTAACCTCATCGCAGGAAACATCGAAGGTTATTGTGTTGGTGAGCCTTGGAATGAAAGAATCGTACTTAAAGGCAAAGGGAGTGCTTTAGTTACTAACTATGATATTTGGAATAATAATCCTGAAAAAGTGCTTCAAGCTAGAGCTGATTTTATTGAAAAAAATCCTGAAACTACAAAAGCTGTAATGAAAGCTATCTTAGAAGCTCAAATGTGGCTAGATGCTTCATGGGAAAACCGTGATGAAGCAGCAAAAATTCTTTCTAAAAGAAACTATGTGAATGCTCCTGTTAAAGTTCTTAAAAAATCTATGTCAGGAACTTTTCAATACTTAAAAGGTAAAAAATCAGAAGCAAATCCAATGTTTAATGTTTTTGCTAACTACTATGCAGCGTACCCTTACTATTCACATGGTATGTGGTTTATAACTCAGATGTACAGATGGGGTCAAATTGACAAAGCTGTAGATATGAAAGAAGTTATCGAGTCTGTGTATAGACCAGATCTTTTTGCTCAAGTTGCAAAGGAAGTTGGCTACTCACTGCCTCCAAGTGCATGGAAAAAAGATGGTGTAGATAAATACAATATGTTTATGGATTCAAAAGTTTGGGATCCGAACAAAGCTGTTGAGTATATCTTTGATAACAAAGCTAATAATTCAAAAGTTTCAAAAGAGGCTCTTTTGAAAGTCAATACTTGGACAGTTAAAACTGAACAACCAAATTATGTATGCCCTTACGGACCAGCTGGATGTGCTGATCCTAAGTATGTGACAAAATAGATGCACTTTGACATAAAGGCGACCCCTTTATGTCACTTAAATTGATAATTTACAGATATAAGTACCTATAAATCCAAGACAAAGAACTTCCTGCTCTAGTCTCCTTACTTTCTAGGTACTTTTATGTGTAAATTAAACACAAAAGGAAGTTCAAAATGAATAAAGAGTTAGTTAAAAAGATATTCTTACCTCTCATAGTGCTAGTAGTTATCATTCAAGTATGGGCAGGTATTGCTATGGTTGTAGATGAGTTCCCAACACCGTCTCAGACTTATACTGCCGCTTTTGGTGGAGTAGATGCAGATGGTGATGAAGTAATCGGTGTATTATCAGATCCATTCTACATAGAAAATCAAGATGACAAGGGTCTGTTTTGGCAAATTGTAGAGTCTTTAAAAAGAGTATTTGCTGGTTTTGCCTTAGCAATATTAGTTGGTGTTCCATTTGGCTTAATGCTTGGTATGAGCAAAACAGCACAGTATGCGTTTGATCCATTCATTCAGATATTTAAGCCTATTTCACCACTTGCTTGGTTACCACTACTTCTGTTTATATTTCAAGATATAAATATGACAGCAATTTCCACCATATTTATTACATCAATTTGGCCTATAATTATCAATACAGCACTTGGTGTTAAAAGTGTTAGTGAAGATTATATGAATGTTGCAAAAGTGTTGAGATTTACACATTTTGAAAAAATTATTCAAATTATTTTACCAGTATCAGTTCCATATATTTTTACCGGTATGAGACTATCACTTGGGATTGCTTGGTTAGTAATCGTTGCTGCTGAGATGCTAACTGGTGGTATTGGTATCGGATTTTGGATTTGGGATGAGTATAACAACTTAAACTATCATAACATTATCATAGGTATCATAATCGTTGGTCTAGTAGGGTATCTGCTTGACTTGATTATGGGGAAAATCTCAGATTATTTTGATTACACAAAGAAAGGTAGAGCATAATGAGTGAAAAATTTTTAAGTTTAGAAAAAATTGAAAAAAGATTTCCGATTCCAGGAAAAGATGACTATGTAGCCGTTACAGATATAAATCTTGAAATAAAAAGAAATGAAATCATATCCATTATCGGACATAGTGGTTGTGGTAAAAGTACACTTTTAAATATGATTTCTGGTTTAGATTCTCAAACAGAGGGGAATATAGTTCTTGAAGGAAAAGATATTAAAGGTCCAGGACCCGATCGTGCAGTTGTTTTTCAAAACCATTCACTACTACCTTGGTTAAGTGTATATAATAACATAGAGATGGCTGTTAAAAAAGTTATGCCTGACCTCTCACCCATAGAACTAAGAGAGAGAGTTGAAAAATTTATAAGTATGGTAAATCTTGACCATGCAAAAGATAAACTCCCTGATGAAATAAGTGGTGGTATGAAACAGCGTGTCGGTATTGCAAGAGCATTATCTATAACGCCTAAAGTTCTTCTTATGGATGAGCCTTTTGGTGCACTTGATAGTTTAACGCGCGCAAACCTTCAAGAGCATCTTATGAGAATTCAGCAAAAAGTTAAAAATACTGTAATAATCATTACGCATGATATTGATGAAGCTGTACTTTTAAGTGATAGAGTTATAATGATGACAAATGGTCCCGATGCAACAATCGGTGAGATTTTAGAAGTTAAACTAGAGCATCCAAGAAATAGAGTTGAGTTGCAGCATGATCCAGAGTACATCCGATGTAGAGAAGCGATACTAAGCTTTTTATACGAAAAATTTGCAAAAGAAGATGAGTAAAAATTAACCAACTGTTATGTTGATATATTGCTAAAATATGTTAGCATAATAGATCTAACTAAAAGATATGAAATGAGTCAAAATAATATAAAAACTTCTGGTTTTTCCCTTGCAAAAAGAAAAGAACTAACAGGTGATGATTTTTACGATATACATACTATCGGGAACTTAAGTGTTGCTATAGTTTGCGATGGGGTTGGAAGTGCTCAAGAGGGTGCAGACGCAGCAAAAAGAACTACTAACTACCTCATAAACAACTTTAAAATTCGTCCAAAAACATGGTCTATAGAAAAATCTATCAAAAAATTTATAAGTTCTATCAACTCCATACTTTATCAAGAATCACTCATCAACTATGAAAGACCTGAGCTAGTAACCACACTGACTATTGTAGTTATTGAGGGTAATCGTCTCTATGGTGCAAATGTCGGAGACAGTAGAGTTTATCTATATAGGGATAACAAGATAAATCAGCTCTCCTTTGATCATGCAATGAATGAAGTAGGATTTGAAAATGTTTTGACTCAAGCTATTGGGATAGCTGAGGATGTTGATCCATATTATTTTGAAAATATTTTGCAAAAAGATGACAAAATCTTACTATGTAGTGATGGGCTCTACTCAATTATGAGTGAAAACAGACTTGAGACAGGTATAAAGTTGGGGGCGCATTCTCTAGTTAAAAAAGCAAGTGCACTTATGGAGGATAATCTTCCAGATGATACGACTGCAGTGGTAATTGAAATCTTAGAAGCAAATGAACTTGAGATACTCAAACAACAAAAACTTACCATTCCCGAGAGTTTGAAAAAAAATCAGGTAATTGACGGCTATAAATTAGAAAAGTCACTTATACAAAACGACAGAACATGGCTTTGTTCTAAAAAAACAAAACAGTATGTTATTAAATTTGCACCCCTAGAAACAGTAGAAGATGCTATACAGTTAGACCTTTTCGTTAAAGAGGCATGGAATGCAAAAAGATTAAAGGCAAACTATTTCCCAAAAGCCGTCATCCCAAAAAATAGAACTCACAGATACTATGTTATGCAACTCTTTAACGGTGAGGACTTAAACGAATACCTCTCCCACAAACACATAACCATAGATGATACCGTTGAATTAGCATCGACACTTTTAAAAATGTCACAATTTTTACTAAAATACGATTTAATACATGGAGATATCAAGCCTCACAATATCATGATTGCAAAGGATGAGGAAGAAAATCTTGAATTTAAAATTATAGACTTTGGTAGCATCACGGAGATATTTTCAAATGACTCCAAAGCTGGAACTCCAAGTTTTTTATCTCCCGAGAGATTTAAAAATGAAGCTATTAGTGAATCAAGCGAGATATTTGCTATTGGAGTTACACTCTATCTTGCCCTCACTGGTAAATACCCCTATGGTGAGATAGAACCGTTTCAAAATCCAACCTTTAAAGAAGCCAAAAAACCAAGTACATACAACAACAATATCCCTGACTGGCTAGACAGTGTCATTTTAAGAGCTATCGCAATAGATAAAAAACATAGATACGAGCATTATTCTGAAATGGACTATGAGCTTAAACGACCAACAAAGGTAAAACCATTTTTTCCAAAAAACGCTTCTCTCATAGAACGCTCACCATTGGCTTTTTATAAGGGTGGATTCATTATAATGACGATAATAAATTTTATACTACTTATATGGATGAATGCATAAATTTAGTATCTTAAAGTGACTGCATGAGCTGGCTAAATTTTTTTGAAACTAAAACACCACTAAAACATCCATTTGGAAGAGGGATAAATGCTACTATCTCTCCAAATGAAGAAGATTTTTTCAATAAATCTTCTGAAGCATTTGAAAATAAAGAGATTTTAAATGCTTATGAATACTTTTTTAAATCCTTAGAAAACTATACAAATAAAATATCAAATAATAATATCACTACCCATAGAGAAAATGAAAAACTAAACTTTGAAATATTTCAAGGTACTGCTAGAATTAGTGGCTATATCACAAAAGAGCATCTCTATGCAGAATCTATACTTACAAAAAAAGAGTTCGCTAATGTTGCTCTAAAGAGATATATTTTAGAGAGGAATTATCAGTTAACATATGCCTATTACTTTAGTGATGATACCCATATAAAACTAAAGCTTTACCATGATAACATCACTATGACTCCTCAGAAAATATTTTTCCCTTTAAGAGAGATAGCCTTAAATGCTGACTTTGATAAAGAGTATGCTAGATGCGAGTTCTTGGATGTAACACTCGACGATATACAACATTTAACTCCAATCAATCAAGATGAATTACAAATAAAATATGATTTTCTACGCCAATGGATAACAAGTTCAAATGATATAATCAATACCCTTCCATCAAACGACAATGCAGGGATGCAAGCCTTTATATATCTTGAACTTTTATTTAAAATTGACTATATGCTAGTCCCAAAATATGAAATTTACCAAAAAATGAGTAAAAGAGTTCAAGAATATTTTAGTGATGAGAACTCTTCAATAGAAACTAAAAATGAAGAACTAAGGATATATGTTGATTCCCTTCAAAAAATGAGTTTTGAAGAGTTCTCTACAAAGTTTTATGATGCTAAATACACTTTCAATCCAACCGACAGAACATCAAACGAAGAGATAAATAGATTTATTAGTGACTCATTAAATAAAATTAGATGGTATAAAAATAATCGTTACAACAAAATCATCCCTACCATTTATCGCTATATCTCTTTTTCAGTTCTTTACAACTATGGGCTCCATCCAGTTACAAGAGAACTTCTTCACACCTTAGTGGAGATACAAAACCCTAAATTTTTCAAAGCACTTGAATATTCAATACTATACGATGAAGAGCATGAGTCTTTAACAAAAAAAATAATTATTTCTAGAATTGAAAATATTATAGAGCCATATACTAAACGCTTTAAAGAGCTTAAACCTTTTGGTGATAAACTAAACTTTAGTAGCTTAAATGAATTTAGTAACAGCTTTTATCTGCAAATACAAAACCTAAATTTCGAGGAGATATGATGAACACTCAAATTATACTCGAAACTTATATAGAAAGCATCATACAAGTTATGACACCCTATGGAACTGGCACGGGTTTTATTATAGATGGTTTAATCATAACTAACTCTCATGTGGTTGGTGGACTAAGTGAAGTGGTCGTATCTGCTAAAAAAATTAAAAGAAGTATTGCAAAAGTAATTTATGATGATCCATACTACGACTTAGCCTTTATCTCACTAGATATGAAAAATCCTCTTGCTCCATTACAACTCTCTCAGGAGAATGCAGAAGATGGAGATACAACAATTGCAATAGGCCATCCATACGGCTTAAACTATACCGCTACAGAGGGGATAATCTCAAAAGCTTCAAGACTTCAGGGTGATTTGGAGTATATCCAGATAGACGCAGCAATAAATCCAGGAAACAGCGGAGGGCCACTTTTAAATATTGCAGGTGATGTGATAGGGGTAAATACTTTTATCATCCAAAATGCAAATAACTTAGGGTTTGCCCTCCCATATTTTTATGTTCAAGAAGCGATAAAAGGATTTCACGCAACAAATAAGCAAAACATTATAAAATGCCCTTCATGCAAAAATCTAATCAGCGAAGAGAATATAAAAAATGATTACTGCCCCTCTTGTGGAGTTAAACTCGAAGTTGCTAGACTTAGAAGAAGAGGATATAATCCAACAGGACCAACAAAACTAATAGAAGAGATTCTCTCCTCTTTAGATATCAATGTAACACTTGCAAGGCGTTCACAATCAACATGGAGGGTCGATTTTGGAAGCGCTAGAATAGAGATTAATTATTATGAAAACGGCATAATTATTGGAGATACAAAACTCTGTGGCATCCCCAGTAAAAATATAGAAGAACTTTATGAATACCTACTAAAGGAAAATAAAAAGCTTTCTTATCTGCAACTATCCATCAATGAAAACAATATATACCTCTCTTATCTGATAGTTGATTCGTCATTGACACTAAAAGAGGGTAAAATTGCATTTCAAAGGTTATTTACCAATTCAAATAAATATGATGACATTTTAATTACTAAATTCAATGCCATAAAACTAAAACGAGACGAGGAAGATGAATGAATGAATTTTTAAAGTTCGATGTAGATTTAGATAATTTTTTACAAACACTACAAAAAAAACTAGAGCAAAATAATGCAAAGTTATCTACTCTTTTAAATCAAGAAGATAAAACTTATGCCTCTTTTGCAAAACCACTTCAGATGTTAGAAGAATATTTAGAACAATTTTTCACGCCACTTTCGCACTTAAATTCTGTAAGCAACTCAGATAAAACACAAAAAATATATGCTGAAAGCTTACCAATAATAACTGAGTACTCTACCAAACTATCTCAAAACATAGATATTTATAATGCTTATAAAGAGATACAGAAAAATGAGAAAAAAACTCTTAATTTTGAGCAGAACAAAGTAGTAGAGTTAAATATTTTACACTTTGAACTGAGTGGTGCTCACTTGGATGAAAAATCAAAAGAGAGGCTTCAAGAGATAAACATTAAAAAAAGTGAACTCTCAAATAACTTTTCTCAAAATTTATTGGATGCTACAAATACATATGAATATATCACCGATGATGCAAAAGATGTAGAGGGCTTACCAAAAAGCGATATAGAGAGTGCAAAAATAGAAGAAGATGGAAAAACAAAATATAAATTTACACTTCAAATGCCATCTTATATAGCCTATATGACATATGGAGCAAATGCTAAGATTAGAGAAGAGCTTTATAAAGCCTATGTAACAAGAGCTCCTGAAAATGCAAAAATAATAGATGAATTACTATCTTTAAAAAATGAGATGAGTAAAATCTTAGGATTTGACAACTATGCTGAGTATTCATTGGCTTCTAAAATGGCAAAAGATACAAAGAGTGTGGAAAACTTTTTGCAAACACTCCTAAGCAAATCTAAGCGTCAGGCTAAAGAGGAGTTAAAAGAGGTTCAAGAGATGGCAAAAGAGCCTCTGCAAAGCTTTGATAGTGCCTATTATAGTGAACTGCTTAAAAAAGCAAAATATGACCTAGATGAAGAACTATACCGCCCATATTTTGAACAAAAAAGTGTAGTTAATGGGATGTTTGAATTTTTACATTCTCTCTTTGGAATACGATTTGAAAAAGTAGAAGAGAAGCTATGGGATGAAAAAGCATCTTCTTTTAATCTATTTGTAAATAATGAACTAAAAGCAAGGCTTTATCTTGACCTTGAAGCTAGAAAAAGTAAACGAGGTGGTGCATGGATGCACAACTGGCAAACACACTGTCTTGATGAAAACCAACAAGAGATACTTGCATCTGCATTTGTGGTTTGTAACTTTCCTCCATCTAGCTTAAAACAAGCTTCTCTTCTTAAGCACGATGATGTAGTTACACTATTTCATGAGATGGGACATGCTATTCACCATCTTCTTAGTAGTGTTAATGAAAATGAGGTAAGTGGTGTAAACGGTGTTGAGTGGGATGCTGTTGAATTCCCTTCACAATTTTTAGAAAATTTTGCATATGAGCCAAGTGTGTTAAAACTTTTTGCAGCTCACTATAAAACTGGTGAAATAATTCCTGATGATATGATTGAGAAACTTGTAAGAAGTAAAAATTTCTTATCTGCTTCAGGAATGCTTAGACAATTAGAATTTTCTATCTTTGATTTTAAACTTCATACTCAACTCTATCAAGGTGAGGAAGTTCAAAATCTACTAGATGAGATAAGAAAAGAAACAGCCCTAATAAAAACTCCATCTTACAATAAGTTTCAAAATGGATTCGCACATATATTTGCTGGTGGTTATTCAGCTGGATACTACAGCTATAAATGGGCAGAAGTGTTAAGTGCAGATCTCTTTTTTAGTGTTGTTGATGAGGGTATTTTCAAGTCTAAAACTGCTCAAAAATATTTAAATATAATCCTAAATGGCGGTGGTGCCAAAAGTATGGACAACTATTTTAAAGAGCTCATGGCAAGAGAAGTAAATCCAGAAAATCTACTTAGATTAAACGGCATCAAATAGTGAAAATAGTATTTATTTTATTTGTATTTATCACTTTAGTATTTGGGGAGAAAACAGTGACTATAGCATCATACAATGTTGAAAATCTATTTGATTTACACAGAAGTGGGTATGAGTATTATGAGTATATCCCAAATGGTGTATCAAACTGGAATGCAAAAAATTATAAAATTAAATTAAAAAACCTCTCTCGAGTGATTATTGATATTGATGCAGATATCATTGCACTGCAAGAGATAGAGTCTTTAAGAGCTCTGAAAGATTTAAGAAAAACTTTAAAACAAAATGGCCTATACTACAAATACTATAAAATTGCAGATAGAAAAAATACTACTATAAAAGTGGCTATTTTAAGTAAAATACCTTTTACAGCAACTAGAGAAATAAGCGTACAATCATCACTAAAATATAGAAATATATTAGAAACAAAATTTTCAATAGATAATAATGACTTCTATATATTTACAAATCACTGGAAGTCAAAAGGTGGTCCGGAGAGTATGAGAATTGTCTCTGCAAAAGCACTTTTAAAAAGAATCAAACAAATAGGCTATGATAAAAACATCATATTATTGGGTGATTTTAATTCAGATTATGAAGAGTATATAAAATTTAAAAGAAAAAGAAGACATAATGACACAAATGGGAAAACTGGTATTAACCATGTATTAAAAACCATAAAACAAACCACTAGGTCTTCAGATGTAAAATACGAAAAAAATAATTTTTATAATCTTTGGTATGATATTGATAAAAAAAATAGATACACATATATATATAGAGGCAAAAAAGAAACCCTGGACAATATAATAATATCTCAATCATTACTAAATAAAAGCGGTATGTACTATAAAGAAAATAGTTTAAATACTTTGAATAAAGATTATCTCTTTAGAGGTAATAAAATCAACAGATGGTACACATCTGGTAGAAAACCTCGTAAACATAAAGGAAAAGGATATTCAGATCACTTACCACTTATAGCAACATTTGTTATAGCTAATTAAGGCACCAATCTATCTCTTGCTTGCCATGTTTTTTTAAGTACTTATTAGTTTGAGAGAATGGCTTAGAGCCAAAAAAACCTCTATATGCAGATAATGGTGATGGATGGGGAGCTTTTAAGATACAGTGCTTAGAGTTATCAATAAGTGACTCTTTTTTTTGAGACGGATTACCCCAAAGAATAAAAACTATATTTTCACCCTCTTGCGATAGCTTTTTAATGACGGCATCTGTAAAAATTTCCCATCCTAACCCTTTATGAGAGTTCGCCTTAGACTCTTCAACCGTTAAAATACTATTGATTAACAGCACACCATTTTCAGCCCATTTTGTAAGATTTCCATTCAAAGGGGCACTACATCCAATATCATCTTGTAACTCTTTAAATATATTTTTTAAAGATGGGGGAATTTCACACTCATCACATACAGAAAATGCCAATCCATTTGCTTGGTTCACTCTATGATAAGGGTCTTGACCAATAATAATAACTTTAACATCCTCTACATGAATTAAATTAAAGGCTCTAAAAATATTATTGTATTGCGGAAAAATAATTTTTGTTTTATATTCTGAAACTATATGTTTATCAAGTATTATAAAATACTCTTTTGTAAGTTCATTTTTTAAAAAAATAGACCAATTATCGTTTAAAGTCATAGATATCCTATTCTAAATATAAGTAGATATGTAAAATATATTAGTAAAATATAATAGATTCAAATAAAAGGAGTTAAAGTAAAGTTAAAATTGACGAACTAGGCAGCGACCTACATTCCCACAAATGAAATCTGCAGTATTATCAGCGATGAGAGGCTTAGCTTCTGGGTTCGGAATGGGACCAGGCGTTTCCCTCTCTCTAT
>Ga0256840_1000962_pt1 | contig 28312 bp, 31 predicted proteins | sample 355202metaG_FD_185969 | JGI IMG/M metagenome (GOLD analysis project Ga0256840, IMG submission 185969) | Hydrothermal vent microbial communities from Mid Atlantic Ridge, Atlantic Ocean - 355-202 | ecosystem: Environmental > Aquatic > Marine > Hydrothermal vents | place: Atlantic Ocean: Mid... | reverse complement strand
CTATTCTCTTTCCAATAAATTTCGTTTTAGGGTAAACGTTTTTTATCAAAACAGTTCTTTAGCCTTGGTTATGCGTAAATTACCTTCAAAAGTGCCTTCTATTGAAGAGTTAAAATTGCCAGACACCTTTAAAAGAATTGCTCAGGAACGTTACGGTTTAATTTTGGTTACAGGGGGAACGGGTACGGGTAAATCTACTTCTCTGGCTGCAGTAATTAGAGAGATCAATGAAAAGTTTGCCAAACACATCATTACCTTAGAAGATCCCATTGAGTTTTTTCATGCCCATCAAAAGAGCATTGTCAACCAAAGAGAATTGGGAGAAGATTTTGTTGATTTTAACTCTGGCCTTAGAGCTGCCTTACGTCAGGCTCCTCACGTTATTTTGGTTGGTGAAATTAGGGATAAAGAAACCATAATTACTGCCTTAGAAGCGGCTGAAACCGGGCACTTGGTCTTGGGGACTTTACATACTTCTGATGCGGGACAAACTATTAATCGTATAATTGGGTTGTTTAGTTTAGAGGAAGAAAAAATTATTAGAGAAAGATTGGGGGCTAGTTTGAAATTTGTTGTTTCTCAGAGATTGTTACCCAAGGTTGGAGGAGGAAGAATTGCTGCCTTTGAAGTGATGGTAAAAAATTTGCGGATTAGAGATCTTATTTTGCATGGAGAAAGAGAAGATAGAACCTTTTACGACATTATCTTTAATAGTGAGTCTTATGGTATGTTTACCTTTGATCAATGTTTGGCCTCTTATTACGAACAAGGGCTAATTACCGAACAGGTTGCCTTGGAATTTTGTTCGGATCGTTCGCGTTTAAAAATGCTTTTAGATAAGATTAAGGCCAAACGTGGTGAAAAACTGTCCAATATAGAAGGATTGGAGTTGGACGTAAGTGATGATTACTCAAGAGGTTGGCAATGATCGTTAAGTGTCAGCAATGTCAAAAAGAAATTAACATTCCAGACGAAAAGGTCAAAAACGTCCAGAGGTTTGTGGTCAAGTGCCCTAGCTGTTCAGCTAGGATTTTGGTTGACAAAAACAAGCTTAGTTCAAATTCAGCCTTTGAGCAAGAACCTGCTCCCCCTCAAGATGGAGCTAGGTTAGACTATGCCCCGGACAATGTGCCTTTAGGTAAAAAGTTAGCCTTATTATTTTTGGAAAATAAAGCTTTGTCCAAGGAATTATCAGCCTATCTTCAGTCAAAAGAATTTGTTTGCAGGGAAGTCAAAGACGTAGAAGAGGCTCTGGGTAGGTTGTTGGTCAATAATTACGACTTTATCGTTTTAGAAGATTCTAAAGAAGGTGCACAGGTTTTAACTGAGCTAAATACCTGGCCCCTTAAACAAAGAAGAAGAGTATGTGTTATTTTATTGATTGAAAAAGGAGAAGATTTTGATCAGCGCTTGGCATTTGAAAAGAGTGTTAATTTTTGTCTTTGTCCTGGGGCGAATTTTTTGTTAAAAGTAGATCAATGTCTTAGAGAATACAATAGTTATTTGCAATATTGGGAATAGATAATGCAGCATTCAGAAGGTGAGCTTAAATTTAGGCTTAAAAATTGTTTGGAAACTTTTTTGGAATTTGATTTTTTTTTAAATCAACTTCAACAAAATTGCTTATGGAATAATAAAAACTTTATTCAAAAAGAGATGGATTTTATTAAAGAGATGTTAATAAAAATTGATCGTATAGATTTCTCTTTAGATGATTTAAAGCGTATTGAAAATTATATGAAGATATTTTTAAAAGAAATGTCTTCTTTGACCGGCAAACCAAAAATAAATATAACCTGGACTGTGGAGAAGAATAAACTGCAATGATATTTACTTTTAGGAATTTATGTTTTTTTTTAATTAGTCTGTTTAGTTGTTATTTAATATATCAAATTTGTTGTTCAGATCATAGTTTTGACAAGTATTTTAAGCTCAAGAACAGTATTTTGAAGATAAATAAAGAATTAACCACAATTCATCACAAAAACGTGGTTTTATCGCGAAATATTTTAAAGTTAAAAAAAAATCAAGATTACTTGAAATTTGTGATTAGAAAAAGATTAGGTTACGTTAGTGATGGAGAAAAGTTATTTTTAATCCATTAAAAAAGGGGGCTGTTATGAAAGAAGAAAAAGCCATTTTAGAAGAAGCGTTAAAGTTAGATCCTAGGTCCAAAATTTACTTGGCCTTGGCCAAATTGTACATTCAGGACGGAGAGTATGAACAAGCCCGTCAGGTTTTGGAAAAGGGTCTAGAGTATTATCCTGATTCTATAGATACGTTGCTCAAACTCGTTTCTGTCTATGCCAAGATGGATAATCTTGAGCAAGCCTTGGATAAGGCCAAGTTGGTTTTTAATAAACTAACTTCTGATCCTGTTTTTTGGGAATTATTATTAGATGAAGCCAAAGATAATAATTTGAAGTTAGCCCTGGCCTTTTTAGTCAAGGCCTTAAAAGGAGAGAAAATTAACTGGGAACAAATTATCTGGAGCGGGTTGCAGGCAGAGATTGATCTATCCATGGAAGAAGAAAAAGAATTAAAGGTAGAGTCTGACTTAGCTACTCCTTCGTTAGGAGCAGTTTTAGAAGAACAGGGCGAGTTAAACAAGGCCTTGGAAGTGTATCAACAGCTAGAATCAGGGTCTAGTTCGTCAGAAGATAAGCAAAAGTGGCAAAAAAAGATTGCTGAGCTAAAAGCTAAAATAAATCAACAAGACGTGGGCGTTGAACATAAACAACCTGAAGGTGGCCCTGAAGTAGAATCTGAGCAGAGGGTGGCAGATACTTCAGCTGAGCAAGAACAGGAGAAAGGAACTTCTAAAGAGGAAGTAGTGGAATTACTAGAAGAACTTGCTGATGCCTTGGAAAATAAATAATCTATTGTAACTACCTAAATTTTATTTTTTACAGCTAGGTTTAAAAAGATGCCTCTGCAAAAAGTGTTTTTGGGAGAAATTGACAAAGTTTAATGTATAAAAATTCAAATAATTTCAGTTTATTACGAGCGAACGGTTTTGTCAAAAAACACAATTTGTGATTTTGACAGTTATGTCTAAAAACGTAACCAAGTAAAAATATGAACCATTTTGGGGATCAAATAAAGATTTTTTGCAGTTAAGTTTTTGGGGAGCGTTTGTTTTGGTGGGAGGGCCCTGCGATGCCATAAGGTTATGATTAATAAGTATGAGTCCTGAACGTAAGGAGTTTTAGCTCCAAATTTGTGGGATAAAGAAAAAAGCATGGCTTATGGTGGTTCGAATTGGAGCAATCAGAGCTTCAGCCTGGAAAGAGAGTAAGTTTATGGCACTTCACAAGGAAGCGTTAGTTATTCCCCGTTGACGCCGGAACATCTTGGTTTATCTTTGGAGATGAGGAAACAACCTTCCCTCAGAAGTTTTGTCCATAAGGTTGGAGTATTTTACTAAGATTTGTTTTCCGTTTCCAGTTTTCTAAATTTTTCTTCCAATTTTTTTAAGCGTTGTTTAAGTTCTTCTTTTTGTTTTTCCAATGCAGATATTTTGTTGGTGAGTTTAGCCTTGGTTATACCGACTTCATTTTTTTTGGCTAAAAGGATGTTGTTTTGTCTTATGTAAAAAAAACCAACTATCCAAAAAGAGATAACTGCCAAAAATAGAGTGTAATAAATTAAAAAGCTCAATATTCTCTCCTTATTTTTTCTTTAATCTCTTGGGCCGTTGCTGGATCAAGGATTTCCAATAAAACCAAGGTGTCAAACACAGAAAGATTGGTATTAGTTTTCTTGACGTATTCTTCAGCTCTTTTAATATCTTTTTCAGGAACGATCTTTTTTTGGCGAATGTATTCCAGAGGATCTGTGATCAAAGATTGTTCTTCTGGTTTAGACGTGGATTTTGTTTTGGCCTGAAATTCTTTTTCTTTGATCTCATCTTCTAAGGAGTTAATTTTTTGCTGGATTTCTTTGACTTCTTGTTTTAATTGGTTGTACCTCTGTTCTAGACTAGTTTTGTCTTCTCGAAGAAGCTTAAGCTCTTGCTTGGTTTTTTCTCTTATATGTCTTATAAGCAAGCTGTCTAGAACAGAAAAAAACAGTAAAATAAAAAGATATCCTGCAAGTTCCATATATTTAAAACTAACTGGTTTTGGATAAAATTGCAATCTTGGAAATGTGTGTTTTGAGGGTTTTAATCATATTATCTGCTTGACTTTGTTTGTCTCGTTGTCGCATTTGAGGAAATAACGAATTTATTTAGGCAAATTGGCTGGTTAAAAAATTGTTTGGTTTTGATGTAGTTTTAAGATCTGGAGGGTTAGAGTGAAAATATTTTATAAAAAGGAAGTGTTATTATTAGGGGTGTTGTTTGTTTTGGGGTGCGGTTTTTTACATAAGGCTAACTTGTTTTATAAAAAATATATATACCCGGTAGCTAAAGTAGATCTTAAATTTTATCAAAATCTTGAACCGTGTGAACAGAAGTTTATAGATACTATTTATGAGATTGATTCCAAGTTGACTTTACTCTTGCCGAATTTTTTAGGTAGAGAACGTTTTCCTAGTGATTCTTGGTCTAGTTTTTTATTAAGTCATAATAATTGGGTCAGTGGAATAACAGTGTTATCAAAGCAAGGAGAAGTAGTTTATCAGTATCCCCAACAACTTGGATTAAAAAAAATAAACTGGAGAGATTGGAGTAAGAGTTTAAAGTCGGTGGATCCTTTTGATTGTGTTGTCTTGAGACACTCTTTAGGTCCGGAAGTCGTTTTGGATAAGGTTATATACTCTAAGGACGACGAACCATTATTGTTGGTAGTGCATTTTGACTTGCGTACTTTTTTGGCAATCAACTCTAATAGTGAGCTAAAAAAAGGCTTGGTTGTTTATTTGGTGGGGAAAAAAGAGGAAATGCGTATTTGGCCTAACGATCTAAATAGAGCAATAAAATTAAACGTAACTTGGAATAACTTGTTAAAAAACAGGACTTATGGCAAGTTAAAGGTTATGACCCAATCTTGGGTGTGGATGGCCAGAAAACTTGGCCGAAAGTGGTTGATATACGCCTATCACTGTAGGAGGTAGTTATGCGTCAACTAACAGTAATTGAACATTTATTATTGCAGCAAAAAGAAAATCCTTTGGCTACAGGAAATTTTACCCAGTTGTTAAACGAACTTATTTTGGCTGCCAAAATTATATCTAGGGCAGTAAATAAGGCTGGGCTTATAGACGTCTTGGGGGAGACGGGCGAGATAAACGTGCAAGGAGAAAACGTCCAAAAATTAGATGAGTTTGCCAATATGGTCATTACGAGTAGGTTGCAAAGATCTGGGGTTTTATGCGCCATGGCCTCAGAAGAAAATGCGGATTTAATTCCAGTGCTCGAAAAGTACGGCAAGGGTAAGTATTTTTTGGTTTTTGATCCCTTAGATGGCTCATCAAACATAGACGTTAACGTAAATATCGGGACTATTTTTTCCATTTATCGCATAGAAGATGCAAACGATACGCCGGTTTTGAGTGACTTGCTTCAGCCCGGAATAAATCAAGTAGCTGCAGGGTACTTTTTGTATGGTTCTTCTACCATGCTGGTTTTAAGTACAGGCAAAGGAGTCGATGGTTTTACTTTAGATCCTAGCGTAGGGGAATTTTTGCTTTCTCATCCTGATATTAAGATCCCAGAAAAAGGCAAAATTTATTCAATAAACGAAGCCTATTTTGACTTTTGGGACGAAAACACGCAAAAACTGGTTTCCTTTTTTAAGGATTCTAAACACAAACCAAACTATAGTTTGCGCTACATTGGTTCTATGGTGGCCGACGTCCACAGGACTTTGCTCTATGGCGGGATTTTTATGTATCCTAAAGATAAAAAAGATCCTAAAAAACCACAAGGTAAATTGCGTTTGCTCTACGAGGCAAACCCCATGGCTTTTATCGTGGAGCAGGCAGGCGGTATGGCCGTAGATGGGAGACAGAGGATTTTGGAGGTAGTTCCAGAAGACTTACATCAAAGGGTTCCTTTGTTTATAGGCTCTCCTTACGAGGTCAACAAGGTCCTAGAGTTTTATCACCAATAAAATGCTTACCTTGGGCATTGAGACGTCTTGTGACGATACTGGCTTGGCTTTGGTGGAAAGTGGGCAAGTTTTGGCTCAAGTCTTGGCGAGTCAAGAAGACCTGCACGCTGTTTTTGGAGGAGTTGTTCCAGAAATAGCTTCGCGTGAACACTTACGCGTTTTGCCTAAATTATTCAAACTGGTTTTAAAGCGAGCAGGATGTGGTTTAAAAGATATTGAACTCATAGCAGTAACCAGAGGTCCTGGTTTGTTGGCAAGCTTGCTTATGGGCATAAGTTTTGCCAAAGGGCTTTGTGTGGGTGGAGATAAGGACTTGATTGGGGTTGACCATCTGCAGGCCCACTTGGCTGTGGCTAATTTAGAAAACTCTATAGAGTTTCCTGCTTTGGGACTGGTTTTATCTGGAGGTCATACTAATTTATACAGACTTAACTCGCTTTTTGAACTAGAATTATTAGGCAGAACTTTGGACGATGCCATTGGAGAGGCCTTTGACAAGGTAGCCAAGCTGGTTAATTTGCCTTATCCAGGCGGAAAGTTTATAGACCTGCTAGCCCGAGAAGGCGAGGTGGATCCAGGACTTTTGCCTAAACCTTATATTGATAATACCAATTTGGACTTTAGTTTTAGTGGAATTAAAACCGCTGTGCTTAACTTGGTTCGCAAGCATCCTGATTTGGTTTTGTCTAAAGTTAAGAACAAAAGAGATGACCAGTTAAAAGAATTGGCTTGTGTAGAATTAAAAAATTTGTGCGCTTCTTTTTGTTACACCTTGACCGAAACCTTAAAAATAAAAATTCGACGCGCCTGGAAAAAGAACAAAGATATTCAGTCATTAGTGTTAGCTGGAGGAGTGGCCTCTAATTCTTTTATTCGCAATGGCATTGGAAAATTGGCTAAAGAGCTCGGGCTTAGAATGATTGTTCCTAAGCCCGAGTTGTGTACGGATAATGGAGTAATGATTGCTTATTTGGGAGAAAAGTTAAGAGCAAAGGGTTGGCAACATACTTTAAGTTTGGATGCAATTCCCAGGGGACGATCTGTTCCCTGGGATTTTATTTCAAAAAAGGGATCAAAATCCTATCTTGACATGCAGGAAAGACGTAAGGTAGATTAAATTTATATGCTGGTTAGTTAAACTAAATTTTAAATTTAAAAAAAGGAGAAGAATAATGGCAGGTCAAGTTACTGACAGCAATTTTGAGGCAGAGGTACTTCAAAGCTCTCAACCCGTATTAGTTGATTTTTGGGCGCCTTGGTGTGGGCCATGTAGGGCAATTGCTCCGGTTATTGATGAATTGGCCAATGAGTATGCTGGACAAGTGAAGATCGTTAAAATGAACGTAGATGAAAATACTGCTACTCCAAGCAAGTATGGGATTAGAGCTATTCCTACCTTGATCTTGTTTAAGAATGGAGAAGTGGTCGAACAGATAACTGGAGCTGTGTCCAAGTCTAGTTTAAAACAAATGTTGGAAGACAAGGCCCTTTAAGATGCTTAAAACAGAAGCCGTTGTTATCGGGGGAGGACCAGCAGGGCTTACGGCTTGTTTGTATTTGTTACGAGCCAAGCGAGAAGTTGTTTTGATAGAAAAACTAACCCCAGGAGGGCAGGTCTTACTTACAGAAAAAATTGAAAATTACCCTGGTTTTCCTAAAGGCATTGCAGGATATGAACTGGCGGATAGGATAAACGAGCAGGTTGAGGCATACAAACCTAATAGAATGAGCGGAGAAGTAAAAGGCATAACTATTGGTTCTCCTTGGCACAGGGTAATTTTAGAGAATGAAGAAATAGAAACCAAGGTAATTATTGTAGCCAGTGGAGCTCGTTGGAAGTCCCTAGGTGTTCCTGGGGAGAAAGAACTAACGGGTAAAGGTGTTTCCTACTGTGCCATTTGTGATGGCAATTTTTTTCGCGGACAAGATGTGGTTTGTATTGGCGGAGGAGATACTGCTTTAGAAGAATCTTTATACCTTTCTAATATCGTCAACAAAATTTATCTGGTGCATCGGAGAGATAAATTCCGAGGGACTAAAATTTATCAAGATAAAGTGTTGGATAATCCAAAGATTGAGGTGGTTTGGGACAGTGTGGTCAAAGAGTTTAACGGAACGGATGGATTGGAAAAAGTAAAGATCGTCAATGTGAAGACAGGAGAGGAAAAGGACTTAAAGGTAAGTGGAGCCTTTGTTTTTATTGGTTTTGATCCCAATAGTGATTTTTTGCCTGCAGAGATTAAAAAAGATGAACGTGGTTTTGTGCTTACTGATGCGGAGATGCGAACCAATGTAGATGGTATTTTTGCGGCAGGGGATATTCGTTCCAAGTTGTGCAGGCAGGTAGCTACGGCGGTTGGTGATGGGGCGTGTGCTGGTTTTAATGCCTTTAATTATTTGGAACAACTAGATGATTAAGAAATGGACGTTTTATTTTTTGGTTTGTATGTCTTTAGTTTTTAGCGGTTGTGGACTAGTTGACTATTATTTTTTGCCTACTCCCCAAGATACTCCTCAGGAGCTTGCCCAAGCAGGTTATGATGCTTTAAGCAATAAAAATTATGAACAGGCCATAGAGTTTTTTTCTAAATTAAAGGATCGTTATCCCTTTTCTCCTTATACGCCAAAGGCAGAGATTGGCTTGGGCGATGCTTATTTTTTAAATCAAGAGTACAAGGCGGCTGCTGAGGTTTATAAAGAATTTGTTGATTTACATCCTAGGGATGAGGCCGTGCCTTACGCCTTATTTAAAATCGGAGTTGCAGAATACTTGCAGTTTGACTCTTTGGATAAACCTTATGACATCTTAGACGATGCCTTGTCTTTTTTTAAAAGAGTGTTGGCTGAATATCCCGAGTCTAAATATGCTTTTCTTAGCAAGCAATACATTGTAAAGTGTAGAAGGTTGATGGCAGAGCATGAAATTTTTGTGGCTGATTTTTATTTTAAAAGGGGTGAGTATTTAGCGGCTTGGAAAAGATATGAATACGTGCAAAAACACTTTGCAAAATTGCCACAAGTTAGGGGATACGCGCAAAAGAAAGCAAAATTGGCTTATTTTTATTATTTAAAAAAACACGGTGAAAAAGAAAGAAAAAAGGAACAAGGTTCTTGGAAGGACTGGTTTGATTGGTTATAAGGGTTTTAAGATGCGCTTGCAAAAACTTTATTTTTACTTGTTCCTCTTACAATTGCAAAATAAACGTTCAATCATTTAAACAAGTTGCAATTAGACTTCTTGAGAAAAAACGCAAGTTTTTATTTTTTGCAGTTATGTCTTTTGATTTAATGTTAGAAGATGGAAAAATATTTGGGAGCAAGGAGAAGGTGGATTTTTTTATTTTTAGATAAAAAGCGGCGGATAGCCGCTTTTTTTTGTTGGGATGATTTATGTGGAATGATTTTTTTAGCTTATATGGAGTGAGAGAGCAGCTTTTCGAGAAAGCATACACAATGACCAATGATTTGCAAAAAAGCTGGTTTAAGCAGCAAATAGCAGACTTGACTTATTTATATGGTTTTTTTCGACCCACATCCAAAATACATACTAAGGTGTTTGATACTTTTACGCTGAGTTGTAAACAAGAAAATAAAACAAAGGCCGTTTGTATTGTAGATGTTGATTTTTGGGCCACTAATCAAATTTTAGCCGTGGTTTTGCCTTTGTTCCTTAGTCAGGTAGATGTTGGAGTTATCTTTTTGTCACGGTTACTCTTTAAGCAAAGATATTTTCTTTTAACAGGTCTGGATTTAGCAGGAGTGTTAAATATAGCCTGTGCATCTTTAAAAGAAGTTAAATCTTTTTTAAATCAAGTAGATTTAGGGGCGATTTTTTGGTTTGGATTTTGTAGGCGTAAGATGTTTAAGATTGATTCGTGGCGTATATTAAATTGGAAAGTTCCTTCTATGCAAAAAGCCATTATTTCTTCTCAAAGACTGAGATTAGATGGGCAACAGATTAAGCTTGCTCATCCTCATGTGGTTTTTAGTTTTGATGGTTGTAAGCAGGATAAAAATACATTTTGGTTAGCTCTAGGAGAAGACGTAGTTCCAGAAGAGATAGATATTGATTTAACTTTGGGAGTTGGTAAAGAAAGTAGTTGGCTTTGGCCTGGGATAGAAAAGTTTATTCCCTGCAGGGAATATCTTTGTAAGACAAGTAAGTATTTAGGGTAGAGAATAGGCCAATTTATTTTTTATATATAAAATTCTTACAACGAGATTATTAAGACGTAACTGCAAAAACAAAAATTAAAAAACAAAAATTTGAATTTTCTTTCAAAACGTCGAACTATAACCAGCTTAAATAATTAAATATTTGTTTTAAGATTTTATAAATCGAAACGAGAAAAGTAAAGTTTTTACAGAAATATTTATAAGATGCTTCTGCAAAAACTATTTTTTTGTAGAGTGCGAATAGGATTAAACGAAAAATATTTAGTTATTCCAGTGTATTACAAATAAGCTATTTCATTAAAAAGTACAACTTTTGACTTTTTGCAGTTGCGTCTTTATAAACAAATAGAAAAAAAGCTTGTCAAGTTTTTTCTTTTATATTATGCTTCTCGTAAAACAGGAGGGAGTTTAAATGAGAGAATTAAAAAAAATTTTATGTGCTGTTGATTTTTCAGATATGAGCAAGGTCGTTGCTAGTTATGCCAATGCATTTGGAGAGAAGTTTGGTTCCGAAGTAATTGTTTTGTATGTAGCTCCTTCTTTGACCCAGTACGTTGGTTTTCATGTCCCTCCGGCCTCAATAGAAACGTTTGTGGGTGAAATTGTAAGTGGAGCTGAAAAGAAAATGGACGTTTTTGTCCAGGAAAATTTTGAAAAGGTTAAGGCTAGAGGGGTCGTAAGGACTGGTTATCCTGCCGAAGAAATTTTAGACTTGGCTGAAAGTGAAAAGGTAGATATGATAGTTATGGGTACTCATGGCAGGACTGGAATAGATAAAATTTTGTTTGGTTCTGTGGCGGAAAAGGTGGTTAAATCTTCCAATGTGCCTGTGCTTACCATTAGGCCCGAGCAAAACAAAGATTAATTTTTAAGGTTAGTAAGGTGTTGAAGAAAAAGTCTGTTGGACTAGACATTGGCTATCGTTGGATTAGGCTTGTTGGTGTGAGAAAGTCTTCTTCGAGGATTTTTTTGGATAAGGTTGTTTTTTTAGTAGAAAAAAAACAATTGTCTTATTCTGAGGATTTGGGGCTGCGTTTAAAGACCGTTTTAAAGTCTTTAGGTTTGTCTTCTGCTAGAATAATTGTTGGGGTTTGTGGACAAGGAATTTTGATTAAAAGGTTAAATGTAAAGGTAAAGGCTGCAGATGAGGAGGAATTGGAAGAAGTAGTTTTTAAAGAGGCAAAGCAGCATATCCCTTTTGAGCTTAAAGACGTGGTTATGGACTATGCAGTAGTAAAACGTGATCAAAAGAAAGGAGAGTACGTTGTTTTTTTAGTGGTTTGCAAGGATAGTGTGGTTGAGCCTGTTGGAAAAATGATAAGTGGAGTTAAGTTAAAATTAGATGTTGTTGACGTGGATGTGTTTGCCTTGGCCAACGTTTTTGAATTTAACTACCCTGAACGCAAGCAGGATGTTTCTTGCTTGCTTGATGTTGGTGAGAACAGGAGTATTTTAGAGTTGTATGGGAAAGGAGAATTGCTTTTTTTTAGGGAGATGCCCTTTGGTTGGTCCAAGCTGGTAGAAAAGGTGGCAACTGTTTGTGGAGAGAATTATGCTGGAGTAGAAAAAATTTTGCTTCAAGGCGATGACTATCATGGTCCAAATAAAGACAAAATTGTAGAGGTTGTGGATAAGGAAATAAATTTTTGGAGTTTAGAGCTAAAAAAGGTTTTTGCCTTTGTTCAAAGTAATTACGTAGAGTGGAGTGAGGTGGAAGTTTTATTTCTTTCTGGTATTGGCGTAAATTTAAAGACAATTATTGCTCAAAAAATAGGTCAAGAATTTAACTTAAAATTAGAAAACTTGGATCCTTGGCGGAAAATAGAAAAAGACGTAAGACAATTTGACTTTAAATATCTAGATTTGATTAAATCTCAAATGGCCATAGCCACGGGATTGGCTTTACGAGGGGTTTTGTAAAAAGTGTTAAAGATCAATTTATTTTCTAAAAAAGCTAAACCTCGAGGTTTGTTTAAACCTGATTTCTGGATTTTTTTGATAGTGTTGTTGCTGGTGATTGGAGCTGGTATTGGCTATACTATGGTTTTGGATATGCAAATACAGTCCTTGCAAGCTGTTTTGACCGTCAAACAGAAAAAAGTAAAAAAGATGGGAACTTATCAGAAAAAAATCAAAGAACTTGAGAAAAAGGTTACAGCTTTTAAGCAGCGGATAGAAGTTATTAAAAATATAAGGCAAAAACAAAATTTACCGGTTATTTATTTAGACGTTTTGGTTAGTCATTTACCTAAGCGTAAGCTTTGGTTTAATAATCTCCAATTAAATGGGGACAAAATTAGATTTAAAGGTGTTGCCCTAGATAATCAAGTGTTGGCTCGATATATAGAAGTTCTGAGACGATCTCGTTACGTTCAAAAGGCAGCAATTGTTTTTACGAGTAGAAAAAAGGTCGATAAATATGATTTGGTAAATTTTGAGTGTTTTGTGGTTATGGGAAAAAATATAAGTGAAATGCCTAAAGATAAAAATATTAAAAAATGAAAAGTTTATTGGAGAGTTTTTTTAATTTAGTCTTGTGGCAGAGGGTTTTGGTTTACCTGTTGATCTTGGGAGTGCTCAGTGGAGGCTGGTATTATTTGGGATTGGCATCTAGATTTGAACAGCAAGATAAGATTGCTCAACAAATTAAACAGTTAGACAAGAAGCTGGCCAATGTAAAAAAACTTAAAAAAAAGTTAAAACAATTTGAAGAACGTTTTGATTTTTATCAAAAACAGTTTATTCTGGCCAAACAGTTGTTGCCAGAGGACACCAAGGCTTTAGAAAGATTGTTGGCTTCTTTTGAGGCCAAAGGTATAGAAAGAGGCATAGAATTTGTTTATTTTAAGCCGCTTAACGAGGTTAAATACGACTTTTATGCTGCCCGGAACGTAGATATTAAATTGCGGGGTAGTTTTAACAATATTTTAAGATACCTGGACGATCTTACTCATTTTAATAGACTGGTTACTATTTCCAGTTTAAATTTTAAACCGCGAGGCAAGCAAGAAATAGTTAGTAATTTGGACGTAGATTGCAAGCTTCAGGTGTATAGGTCGTTGACTGAAGCTGAAATTAAAGCTATGCAAGAACAAAAAAAGAAAAGAAGAAAACGATAATAAAGTTTTTTGAGATGAGCATAAAAAAAGAGCTAATAATTTTTATTTTCTTGTTGTTTTTGGTAATGCAGGGAATTGGGGCCCAAGGAAAAACTAATCAGGACAATTGGGAACAGCTAAATAAGACTATTGAGGGAAACTCCACGTTTTTAAAAGAGTTTCCTTTGTGGCTAAAACCTTCTTCTTATAGGTATGACCCTGTAGGCAAAGTAGATCCGTTTGTGCCTTTTATCAATCTGCAAGTCTTGGCTAGTCGTAAAAAGAAACATAAGAGCAACGCTCTTTTGTCCAACTTTGAGGTTACTCAATTGCGGGTGGTTGGAATTTTATGGAATCCTAAAAATCCGGAGCAGGCTAGAGCCATGATCGAATTACCTGATGGAAAAGGATTTATTTTAAAACTGGGAATGGTGATAGGTAGGGGTGAAGGTAAAGTAATAAAAATTACTCCAGATAGTGTAGTGGTCGAGGAAGAAATATTAGATATATTTGGCAAGGTTAATAAAAAACAGATTGTTTTAAAACTTCACCCCAAAAAGGGAGAAGAGTAAATGAATAAAAAACGTTATCTTATTTTGTTAGGGGTAGTTTTATTTTTTCTTGGCGGCTGTGCAGGAAAAGAGAAAGTTGGTTTAAGAAGTACAAACCAGTTAACGTCTGCTGCTAACACTGGACAAGGGACAAAAACAAAACGTTTAGAAGCTAAAATTTACGTTCAGGGCGATCAAACCGTAGTTAGTTTGCCTTGTCCTGCTGATCAAACCATTAAAACGAAAATGAGGGGGAAACACTTTGAGCTTTACTTTGAGACCAAGGTTCGCAAAGCCAAATTGCCTATGGGATTTGGTTTGATTGAGGACATTTATTACATTCCTGCTAATGGTAATTATGCAGAACTTTTAAAGATTGACTTAAAACGATCCGCACAATTTTTGTTGTTTAGGGACAGAACCAAAGATTTGCTTACTATTTCTTTTGTACCTGTTCAAGAAATTAAGACTAAATCTATTTATTCTAAAAAAAGTAGGCAGATAAAGAAAATAAGTTTTTTTAAAGATGAGCAAGGAAACTTAATTTTGCAAACAGATCTAACCAAGAGTGTGGATGTTATTCCTCTTCCAAGTGAGTCAGAGGAGATGATTTTGGCTATGCCAAGGGTAAAGGTAACTCCTGAGTATGTAAAGATTTTTCGTTTAGACAAGTTTCATTTACCTATTAAAAGCGTATTTTTTCAAAATGATCATAATAAACTGAAGATTATCCTTAAAACTTCTGCAATGATTCCTTTTAACGTAAAAAAAATAGACGGTAAATTGGCTTTGGTTTTTTTAACCTCAATGGTTGCTAACAGTTCCCCAGACTCTCAAAAAAGAAAAAATGCTATTTCTGTTGATGGAGTAGAATTCCCTGCTAGTGATATGATTTTGCCGGGAATGAAAAAGAAGTATACTGGTAAAAAAATATCCATAGATTTGCAGGACGCAGATTTAGAACACGTGTTGCGTTTAATTACTTCTGTTACCAATTACAACTTGATCATTGACGATGACGTTAAGGGTAAAATTTCTTTGAAGTTGTACAACATTCCTTGGGACCAGGCTCTAGATTTGGTTTTGGCTCAAAAGAAGTTGGGAATGATTGTTCAGGGCAATATCATGCGCATAGCCACTCAAAAAACCTTAGAAGAGGAAAGAAATGCTATCCGTAAGGCTCGGGAAGAGAGGTTAAAGGCCAAGGAAAGTCTTAAAGAATTAGAACCACTGGTTCGGGAATATATTCAGATAAATTATACTTCGGCTGCTGAATTAGAGCCTAAGGTCAAAGAATTTTTATCGAAAAGGGGCAAAATTACCACAGATCAAAGAACAAATCAGCTAATTGTAGAAGACATTCCCGCAAATATTGCCAAGATCAAAGCAATAATTTCCAAGTTAGATCGGCCAGAAAAGCAGGTTCTAATTGAAGCGAGAATTATCTATGCTACTGATGATTTTAAAAAAGCTTTGGGTATTAAATGGGGGGCAAATAACCCGGGGGAAAAATACATGGATGAAACGTTATCTAAAAGGTATGGTATATCTGGAATGAATTATCCTGCAAGTGGAGGTGCCCCTACCCTATCTCTATCAGGAGAAGTGGCTAAGCTTATGGGAAAGGATCTTTTTACTTTGGATGCTGAAATAAAGTTAGCTGAAAGTCAAAATTTGGCCAAAACCATATCTTCTCCAAGAATAGTTACTTTAAACAATCAACCGGCAGAAATTACTCAAGGTACGAAAATAGCTGTTCCAACAGAGTCCTCTAGTGGAGGAACTACGGTTCAGTATCAAAATGCCATTTTAAAGTTAAAGGTTACTCCGCACGTTACACCTGATAATAAAATCGTACTGGATTTAGACATATCAGACGATGCTCCCGTCCCAGGTGGTAGGGGAGACATAGAAACCAAAACTGCTAAAACTAAGCTTATTGTGAATGATGGGGAGACAATAGTTATTGGAGGGGTGCGAAAGGTTATTACAACACGAGCCCAAGATAGAGTCCCTGGAATGTACAAAATTCCTATTTTAGGTTGGTTGTTTAAAAATGACTCTAGGTATACTCAAAAACAGGAGTTATTGATTTTTATACGACCAAAGGTGCTGAGCGAATAAGTAGCCAATGGTTGCTATATACGGTATAGGCTTATCTTAAAAAGTCAAAAGTCTTCTTGTCCTTGGATAGAGTTTTTATTTTTTATACATATTTTAATTGTTTGATTACCCTGCCTGCAAGAAGTAAATTTTGTTTGCCTAACTTGGAAAGTCCTGATATTTAATTCACGTCTCTTACGTCTTTTGTCAAATGTTTGTTTTTTGGGTTTAGTTAAAAGACGTTTCTGCAAAAATTATTTTCATAGAACATTAATCAGGGTTAAACGAAAAATATTTAATTATTTCAAAGTGTTGTCAATAGGCTGTTTTGTTGGAAAATGCAATTTTTAACTGTTTGCAATTGCGTATTAAAAACGAAGAAAATTTAGCTTTTGTTTGATTAACGTTTATTTTTTAATGACACTTAAAATTCACGGTTTTAAGTTTTTTGTTTGCTTGGAAAACGATTTAAAGAAAGTCTAGGTAGTTTGCCCTCTAAGGGTTATTTTTAATTGCTTGTCTTAGTCAATTGCAAAAAGTTATAAAGTGTAGCTTTTAATAAAATAGCCTGTTTGCAATTGTATGTAATTATTGAATATTTTTAAGATTTGTGGATATTTGCAAAAAAGGTTTTTACAGACGCATCCTATCTTGTTTTGGAGTTAGAGATGAAAGAATATTTACGCCCCCATCTTTTTTCTTTTAAAGCTTATTCGCCAGGCTTAACTATTGAGGAGGTTAAAGATCGCTATAATTTGGGACAGGTGATCAAGCTGGCTAGCAATGAAAATCCATTAGGCGTTTCTCCGCTAGTTAAAGATGCCCTAGATAAGTATAGGGATTACGTATTTCGCTACCCTTATGCAGGCAATGAGCCTTTAAGGCAAGAGTTGGCCAGATTTTTAAATGTTCCCAAATCTAATATTATTATTGGTAATGGTTCAGATGAGATAATTGATCTTGTCTTACAATTATTGGTAGATCCTGAAAAAGATTCGGTTTTAAGTTTTAGGCCGTGTTTTAGCATTTATAAAACCCAGTCCAGATTACATCAAATTGATCTCATTCAGGTTGATTTAGAAGCTGACTTTAAAATGGATCTGCAAAAGCTAGCGGCTAAGGTTACTTCGCAAACCAAGCTTGTTTTTTTGACCAATCCAGATAACCCTTCGGGTTTTGCCTTGCCCAAACAAGAGCTTATGTCTTTTATTCAAGACTTACCAAAAGGCGTTTTTGTGCTTTTGGACGAGGCGTATATTGATTTTGCTGATCCTGAGGAAAATTATTCTTTTGTAGATGAATTTGCAAGTTTCCCTCAGGTAATTTTTTTGCGCACTTTTTCCAAACTCTTTGGTTTAGCTGGAATAAGGCTGGGTTACGCCGTAGTTAATGAGGTTTTGGCCGACTATTTTTGGCGTATTCGTTTGCCTTTTAGTGTGAATATTTTGGCAGAAAAGGCAGGAATTGCAGCCCTTAGAGATGTTTTTTTCCGAGAAAAAACTAAAAAAGTGGTCTTAGAAGGTCGTAATTTTTTAAGTCAAGAACTACCAAAGTTGGGCTGCCAAGTTTTTCCTTCTCAGGCCAACTTTTTGTTGGTCAAACCTCCTTTATCTCCAAAGCTAATTTTTGAGAATTTACTGCAAAAAGGGATTATTATTCGAACCTTAGACTCTTATGGTTTACCTGAGTACTTCCGAATTAGTATTGGCACAATGGAAGAAAACAGGTTGTTTTTGGAAAGGCTGGGCGAGATTTTAAGATGAGTCAAAAGTGGTTGATTACCTTGGATGGTCCGGCCGGGGTAGGTAAGACTACCCTCGCCAAACGTTTGGCCAGGTTTTTAGGGGTGTGCTATCTGGATACTGGGGCGATGTTTAGAGGGGTTGCCTACTTTTTAGGCCAAGATAAAATCAATTGGTCAGAACAAGACTTAGCCCAGGAGATAGCTGATTATTATTTTGAGTTAAAAACAGACAGAGATAGTTTTAATCTTTATTTAAATGGAAAATTATTGGGAAACGAGATTAGGAGTGAAGAAGTAGCGCACTTGGCATCTATTTTTGCAATTAAAGGTGTAGTTCGTAATTTTTTGAAAAAGGCTCAACAAGATTTGGCCAAACGTTTTTCTTTGGTAGCAGAAGGACGGGATATGGGCACGGTAGTGTTTCCTTGGGCTAAGCCCAAATTTTTCTTGCAGGCCAGAGCTGAAGTAAGAGCTGAGCGTAGATATAAGCAGTTATTGGTCCAGGGTAAAACAAATGCCAATTTTAATTTGATCTTAGAACAAATGAGACAAAGGGATGAGCAAGACTTGACCCGAAAACTTGCTCCCTTACGCCCTGCGCCCGATGCTATTATTATAGATACAAGCGATTTGGATCAGGAACAAGTTTTTGAATTGATAAAAGCTCAAGTCTTGGAGCTAACTCCAAGAAATTAAGAAAAAAAATAAGGTCTTTTTTCTTTTTTCATCTCCCTGAAGAAATGGAATTTAGTCTAATTTTTGGATTATTTCCCAACAGAGATCTTGCAGTTACGTCTTTATTATAAATGCTCTGTTTCTATATTGGTTTGTTGTTTATACTTTTGTTCGTAGGTAAGTAAGTCGTCTTTAAGCAATTCTCTGGAAATATCTCGAAATTGAAGATGCAGTTTTAAGAAGGTATCTACGATCAGCGGATCAAAAATTTTATTTTTTTGATTTAGAATATATTCTAATGTTTCTTGATGTCCCCAGGCAGGTCTATATGGTCGGTTGGTCCGTAAGGCATTATAGACGTCTGCCAGAGCAACTATTCTGGCGCTAAGGGGAATTTCTTCGCCCTTGAGACCATAAGGATAACCATTACCGTCAAAATGTTCATGGTGGTATAAAACTACCTCCAAGCAAAGTTGTAAAAAGAAGGAATTAGGATTTTGGGCAAGGGCCTTATTAATAATTTGTGCTCCATAAAAACAGTGCTCTTTAATTATTTTCCAATCGTCTAAACTGAGTTTTTTTTTCTCTAGAATGTAACTGGGAAGGCGACTTTTCCCTAAATCATAAACAGTAACTGCGTCTATTAACGTTGAGATATAGGAATGAGTCAAAAATTTTTTATAGACTTTTGATTGAGATAAATTAGAGGCAAGTAAAAATACGTATTTTTTTACCCGTTTTAAATAATTAGTTATGGAATATCCTATAAAGATATTGTCAGGATAGGCCAATGCCTCAATTAAAAAAAGGTAATCCTCTTTAGGGGTACAATGTTTGCTTATTTTAAGAATAGAACAAAGATTTTTGAACATAAGAACACCTTCTTGATTTTGGAGAGAATTCTTGGTCTTTGACCTAAAGAGAATTAGAAAAATAAATTAAAAGGGGTGAGCTTGTAAAAGCTCCCCCCCCCCTTTTTTTAGGCATGGTCGGGATGAGAGGATTTGAACCTCCGACCCCTTGAACCCCATTCAAGTGCGCTTCCAGACTGCGCCACATCCCGTTGTAGAAAATTTTTATAACCAAATTAAGACAAGTTGTCAAGGTATAGTTAAACAAAGCACAGGAGTCCATCAAAGTCGTATTCCTAGGAATCTGACCGCTTTTTCTCTCATGCGTGCGCAAGTATCTTAGATCAGGGGTATGTATCATGCTCCAGCTAACCTGATCAAGGAAATGGCTATATCCCGGACAGAGGTCATTACGTGGGGACCATTGCCTGTACGTCCTATGTCGGTCTTTATCAAAGGTCACCTCTCTTAGCCAATGAAGACTATTTTCAATCTTCCAGTGACCACGTACCATGTCGAGAATATCTGTAGGCTTAGCTTCTGCGGGAGACAAAGAAGTTATTTCATATACTACTTCCTTGTTTCAACGCTGCTGACCCCCAACCCAATAGCGCAACCCACTCCTCTCCACGCGTGGCGACGTAATAAAGTGATTCACCCACAATACGTTGAAAACCAAGATAATTATCCCGGGCCATCAATGCCTGCCATCTCCACCTCTCTTCTTTACGCGCTAAACGAATTGCAAAAGGCAGCTTTGAAAGCTTGATCTTCCCCGCTCTTGATAACGTAAAACAACTACTTCATTGTAAATCAAAAAAGCCACAAAAAAACATTACGTTGAATCATTTAGATAAGTTCTGACTTTGACGTAGCCCTGATTCTATTTGACACAGTTTTTAGCTAGATATATCATAGGCGTGTATGGAAAAAATTATTACTCTTACCAACTATCTTTTTGATCCCTTGCATTTTTTTTGGGAGCATAAAGTAACTAAGCAATTTTTAGCCTCTATTTTAGTCTTAGTCTTTATCTGTAGCCTAATTCTAATCGAAGCCAACAAAATGGGTTTTTTACCTAATTATTATCCTTGGAGCAAACTTCCTAGCAACCCTTTTTGGGCCGTACATCTGGCTTTTTCCCTGCTTTTGTTGGTAGAGGTGATCAGTTTTATTTTTGTTTTACCGTGCTCTATGTCCAAAGCCGTAGGCAAGCAAATTGAAATTTTATCTCTGATTTTTTTAAGAAGCTGTTTTAAGCGCTTGACCGAATTTAATGAACCAGTCAACTTTTCTAACCATCTATCTACTATCTTAGAGATTGGAGCCTATGGTCTAAGCGCACTTTTAATTTACGTAATTTTATTTTTTTATTATCGCGTCTTATCCCGACAGACCGACCGAGACGACTCCTTGCCCGGGCATAAACTGTTTTATTTTGTAGGAGGCAAAAAACTTATCTCTTTAGTTTTGTTTTTAATTTTTGTTTTTTTATCTGGGTATAACATCTATGCCTATTTTACGTCCCATACTCCTAAACGAATTTTATACTCTTTTGATCTACAGTGATATTTTAATCCTTTTAATTGCCCATCGTTATTTCCCCAATTTTGAAGACACCTTTCGCAATTCAGGATACGCTCTTTCCACCTTACTTATGCGTCTTTGCCTAACTGCTCCTGTTTACATAGATACGTTGATAGGACTTTCAGCGGCTATCTTTGCCCTGTCTTTAACTTATATCCATCTCAAGACTAAATTGTAGAGGTGTAGGTGGTTTAAAAAATTTATTTTTTAAAAAAGTGGAGACCATAAAATGATTATCCCAGATAGCCAGGAAGTGATCACGTCTTGTTCAAGGTGTGGGAAGAAAAATCGTTTATTAGAAAGAGCTGGTAACTGTATTTACAGATGTGGAAACTGTGGGGCAAATATAAAAAATCCATTTTTATATCTGGTTTTTGATTGTGAGACAACTGGTCTTCCCTCAAAGAATCACATTCCGCACATAGTGCAATTAGCATGGGGAGTTTACGAGTCAACAGGTACTGCTATTGAAGAACAGTGTTATATAATAAAAGCAGAAGGTTTTACCATTCCTGAAAGCTCTACTAAAATTCATGGAATTTCTAATGAGGTGTCGCAAACCTATGGATTTTTATTATCTGACGTTTTAAAACTTTTTTTAAACTCTACAAAAAGACATTACGTACGATTAGTAGCGCACAATCTTGATTTTGACTTCAAAATATTGAAAACCGAATTAGAAAGAAAGAAGATAAATCCTCTAGTGCTGTCAAAACCCAAATTTTGTACGATGAAATCCACCGTTAACGTTTGCAAGTTACCAAAACGGGGTGGAAGAGGATACAAGTGGCCAACCTTACAGGAGCTTCATTCACACTTATTTGGAAGTTATTATTCTGCTGCCCACAATGCCATGTCCGATGTTAGAGCTACTTCTAGATGTTTTTTTGAGCTTATCAAAAGAAAATTAATCAAGTTTAGATGATATTCATTTTAGCTTTAAAAGCTCCCCTAACAACGTAGCATCTACAACAAAACTCCTAACAAACTCGTAAATGGCTTTGCCCAAAGTCGAAATAATAGCAGTATAAAAAAATTTGATTGACTATACTTTTTTCTTTGCCCTCAAATAAATATCTTTACCCCTTTTTGACGTATAATTTTGCAAAACGCAACTCCTCTTTTGTTGGATAGCAGTTTCTTTAAGATAAAAAATTTTTTTCATTTAATCGTAATCAACTTGACAAATTTTAAATATAAATTGCCTAAAAATTAAGGAGGCTCTTTTTCTTTGTCTTAAAATAAGGACCACATCCAGGTAAAAAACAGAAGCTAAATGGCAACTGACATCCAGAAGAGCAAACCTAAAAGCTAAAAGTTTAGCAAATATTTTAATGACAAAAAGTTTAAAAGGAGGAATCAAGATGAAAAAGTTTATCAACCAGTGGTTAATCTTAGGCCTGTTCGCATTTAGCTTAATGTTGACGGGGTGTAAAAGTAATTCTTCGTCTTCGTCTGAAGATGAGTGGCCCGTTAAATTTGCGGTTATTTCGGACATTCATTACTACGATCCTAGCTTGGGGACATCTGGAAGTGCATTTGAACAGTATCTTTTGCAAGATCGTAAGATGCTACGTGAATCCAAGGCCATTTTAACGGCTGCCGTAAACGAACTTAAAAATTCAGGCGTAAAATTCGTCTTAGTTCCCGGCGATCTAACTAAAGATGGCGAGGTTTTAAATCACCAAAAAGTAGCTAGCTACTTCCAGCAACTAGAAGACGCAGGCATTGAAGTTTGGGTAATACCAGGTAACCACGACTTAAACAACAGTCACGCCTTGAGGTACTTGGATAACAGCACAGAACCCGTGCCTTCAGCTACTCCTGAGGACTTTATTTCTATTTATCATCAGTTTGGTTATGATCAAGCCTTGGACAGGGATCCAAACTCTCTTTCTTATTTAGCTGAGCCAGCTCCAAATGTTTGGCTAATTGCCATTGATTCTTGCAGATACGAAGAAAACCAGCCCGGCCAAGATCCAATTACTGGAGGACGAATCAAGCCTGAAACATTGGCTTGGATTTTAGATAAAGTCAGACAAGGACGTGAACAAGGAAAAATAGTCATCGCTATGATGCACCATGGTATTTTAGAACACTTTAGAGGTCAGGCCACCTTTGACCAAACCAAAGATTACGTAGTCCAAGACTATCAAACAATCTCTAAAGAATTGAGTAAGGCAGGATTAGAAGTAGTGTTTACTGGCCACTTTCACGCCACTGACATCACCGAGCAGAGCTGGCAAGAAGAAAATCAGTCTTACAAACTTATTGACGTAGAAACTGGATCTCTTGTTACCTATCCCGTACCAATACGTTACCTAACCTTAGACCAAAATAAAACCTTAAGCATTACTACCACCCGCATTGCACACATAGACTATCCCCTTCCTGCCAATGAAACTTTTCAGCAATACGCCTACGATTATGTTTATAATGGTCTGGTTGGACTATCTAATTACATTTTTACCACCAAGTACCACCTTACACCTGAGCAGACAAACTTTCTTGCTCCCCTGACAGCTTCTGCCTTTATAGCTCACTACCAAGGAGACGAACACATAGATCCAACTACCAATGCTACTTTGATGAGTTTAGTTCAAAGTGAAAATCCTCTTACGGCTGGTCTAGGCCAAGAATTGCTTAGTTTGTGGACGGATCTCTATCCTGCAGATAACGTCTGGACGACTACGTTAGATTAAAAAAACATAGGACAGGCATCCCTCCAAGGTTTGCCTGTCCTAATCAATTTAATCTTCCGAGTTGAAAGCCATTTAAAGCAGTTAGACCTAGACCAATTCAAGAATTTATACAGGGAAAAATACTTTGGACGTAAGTTAAAAAAATAATCCCAGCCTTACCAGCCAATCCCCACCCAACACATACAAAACCGTAGCCAAAGACAAAAACGGACCAAAAGGAATAGCGGTTTGAGCCGTTACTGTTTTACCCTTGACCATAAAAATAATACTTCCCAAAATCCCAAGCAAAGAAGAAAGTAGAATGATCCACGGCAATCCTGATACACCAACCATTGCTCCGAGCATGATCATCAATTTTACGTCTCCCCCGCCCAGACCATCTACACCTTTAAGCCATTTATAACCCACTTGCACCAACCAAAACAAAAAAAATCCAAGACCAGCTCCCAAAAAAGCACTCTTGGGGCCTATGGGCAAAAAAAACGAACTCCCTAAGGCCAAAACTCCTCCACTCAAAGTAAGTACGTCTGGCAAGATAAAACTCTTTAGATCAATAAAGCTAGCCACTAGCAAAATGCCAAACAAAATCAAATAAATAAAAAAAGTCAAATTTAATTTAAATTTTAAGTATAAAAGCCAGCTTAAGATTCCCGAAAGAATTTCCACACTTGGATAAAGCCAGCTAATTTTTTGCTGGCAAGAAGAACACTTTCCCCTTAACAGAATAAAACTAAAAACAGGGATATTTTCCCACCACTTGAGGCGATGACCACACTTGGGACATTGAGATGGAGGCCAGAGAATGGACTTGTTTTCTAAAAAACGAACGATACAAACGTTATAAAAACTGCCCAAACATAGCCCTAACCCAAAAACAAAAAGATCTATCCAGCTCATAACTTATCCTTAGAAAAATTATTATAAGAATCTAACTCTAACTTAAATTCACTTTCATAAAGCTGAACCATAGTCAAAGCAAAGGTAAAAATAACAGGTCCGTAAATCAAGCCCGCTAACCCAAAACAACTAACTCCACCCAAAATAGCTAAGAACAGAAAAAAAGGAGAAATAGTTTCCTTGCCTTGACCAATTAAATAAGGACGCAAAAAATTGTCAATAAGCCCCATAAAAATGGCTGACCAACTCAATAAAAACAAACCTAACTTTACTTTGCCCAACAAAAATAAATAAATTACGCCCGGCCCCCAAACCAGGGCCGTTCCAACCACAGGAATTAAAGAACTAAACCCCATAACAGTTCCCCAAAATATACCAGGGAAACCTACCAACCAAAAGCCTATTCCCCCAACGACCCCCTGAATTAAGGCAGTTATGAGGGTGCCTGCGATTACTTTTTTGGCAATCTTGCTCACGGATAAAATGATCTTATCTTCTTGTTGATCCGGTAAGGGAGAAAGTTTTTTTAAAACCGCAAGAAAACGATCTAGGTCCCGAATACAAAAAAATAAAATAAATAAAAAAAGACCAACGTCTATAAAAAAGGTGACGATATTGCTCAAAATCAACCCACCTTCACTAGCCACGACCAAGCTAAATCTTTTAACTACCTCTGCTAGTTGATTTTGGAGATTGGATAAAGATAAAACCTGCTCTAAGCCAAATTTTTTCAACCAAAAAAATAATTTGTCTGTCCAAATTCTGTGAAGGTGCGTTAGGTCGAGCTTCAAAATAAAATCTTGAACTTTCGCGCTAATGGCAAGACCTTGAACCACCAAACTAGACAAAATCAAAAGACTTGGCAAAAATACAAACAAAACAAACAAAAAAACCGTTAAAAAAGCGGCTAGATTTTCTCTGTTCTTAGTCCAAACCAGAAAGTTTCGGTACAACGGATGTAAGGTAAAGCTAAAAATAAAGGCCAAACAGAGCAAATGCCAAAAAGGTTGCAACACCCAGCCAACCAGTCCCAGGGAAAAAACAAGCAAACCTATTTGAAAAGGCCGATATCCTGACATCCCCTTCCCACCCTAACCATTTTAGTGCAAAAATAAAAAAACTAATTTGGTTATTCTAAAAATCCAAAAGCTTTTTTGGTTGTTTTCACGTCTTGCTGGGTAAGCAGGCTAATTACTACGGCCAAGAAAAAAGAAACTGGTAAAGCAACTACATTGGGATCTACCCATTGCAAGAGCCAAAGCAGTGATCCTTTGGGCGCGTGCGCAACCAAAGTAATTTGGCCGGTTAACCACTTACAAAGTCCAATGGCCTTAGCTTCTTTGAGATGGACAAATAACAGCCAAAACATAGAGCACAAAAAACCACCGACTAGAGAAATCTTAGCTCCCCAAGGTGTAATTTTTTTCCAGTAAAGCCCCAAAAGATAGATGGGCAAAAAAGAAGCAGCGCACAAGCCAAAGAAAAAGGCCGTAGCCCTAGCGATAACCGATCCTGGCAAAATCCAGGCCCACAGCAAGGCTGCAGCTACGGTCAAAAACACTCCAATTTGACTGGTTTTAAAAGAAGCCTTGGGATCTTTTTTAAGTCCTTCGATAATATCACGCCCCAGGGACGTGCCTCCTACGTGATATTGGGAAGAAAGAGTGGACATAGCAGCAGCAAACATACCTACCAAAAACAAGCCAGCATACCAAGGGGGCATAATTTTTTCAATGTACAAGGGAATGATTTTATCTACGTTGCCCTTGGCCATAGCAATGGAAATTTTGCCAAACAATTTATAAAAAATTACATTGGACAAAGCGCCTACGGTAAAAGCTACCCCGGTCATAAGTAAAATAAATGTCCCGCCCACGGCCACGGCTCGATTTAACTCCCGGTCAGAAGGCACGGTCATATAACGCAAGGCCAATTGAGGCTGGGCCAAAACCCCTATCCCTACGCCGTAAATAATTGTCGTGTAAATAACCAGCCAAATAGGCGTGCCAAACTTGGCCCCTTGGGTCCATCCAATCAGACCTCCTGCCTTTAACTTGGCCGGAACTAGATGGGCCATATTTGTTAAAGCCTGGTGAGCAGGAATAATACCTCCCAACTTAGAATACGTATATACTATCAAAATCAACATCATCAGGGCCATAATACTGCCTTGAAAGGCATCAGTGTACATAACTGCCTTAAGCCCACCAGTAATTACGTAAAGAGTGACCAAAATAGTTACCAGAACCAACCAGGTGTGATAAGAAATACCTAAAGTTGACATAAAAGAAACTTCTAACATTCTGGAAATACCAATTAAAACCGCAGCCGCGTATAACGGGATAAATAAAAAAATAATCAAAGCCGATGCCTTCTGAACAAAGGAGGAGTTATAACGTTTGCCTAAAAATTCGGGAAAGGTATGGGCATCCAAGGCCAACCCCATAACTCTGGTCCTTTTGCCTAAAAAGACCATAGCAATAAAAATACCCACAAAGATGTTTAAAAACGTAAGCCAAAGTAAAGGGAAACCAAAAAGAGCAGCCACCCCACCAAAACCAATAATGGCTGAGGTCGAGATAAACGTAGCTCCATAAGACAAGGCCATAACAAAGGCGTTCATTTCCCGTCCGGCTAGCAAGTAATCGCGCGAACTTGTAGTTTGTTTGTATCCTTTATATCCTAGATAAAAGACTATACCCAAATAGATAAGCATTCCCACTAATTTTTCAATCATACTCCGCTCTCCTTGTGAGTTTTATCCACGCTTATACCTTTATCATTCCAATGAATAAGACCATAAATCAAACACCCCACAGCCGCAACTATACTTAAAACATAGGCCAGGGCCATCTCCAAACTACCCATTCCAAGCATTTTTAAAACCTCCTAATATTATAATAATTTTCTGCATATTTAACCGCAGTAAAAAATCTTATCAAGCTAAATTTACTCAGTAAGCCGCGTAAGGTTAAGAACGTCTTAATAATGAAGACACGTAATTTAAAATCTGCACCAAGGTCAGTTTGTCCGGATAGGACTTGTGTTCAAAGATCAAATATAGCTCGCCTGCTTGGTCTTCTAGCTTACACTGGGCTGAAAGGTCCAAGTAATACTTTTTGTACTTGCGGTTGGTCTTTTCGGTGTCAATGACTTTCAGAGAACCTAAATCCAAGTGAGTTAAAACTTCTTTTGGCAAAACCATCTTTAAAAAATCCCGCAACACAGCAGGATCGCTCATCAATTGCTTGAAAAAGGTATCGTGCGGCCGGTTAATATTCATAACCCCAGCTATAAGCCAAGGAAGTTTAAAAATCAATCAAACAAATAAGCTAGAATAGTTGGTGGGATAAAAAGGTGATTTAAAAGCAGGTTTGCCTGCGTCTCAAACCCTTCAAGGCGGAACTATTATTCTGCGTTCAAGGTAGGGGCAAGATATGCCTTGCCCCTGCAGTCTTAAATTTTTTATTGCTCGTAACCGTTTTTAACTAACTTTTGCATCTGTTGTTCAAATTCCGATAAGTCCTTAACTTCTAAACTTACCCTGTGTAATTTTTTTAAGACGTTCCGATCAAATATTTGTTTGATTGCTTTTTCTAGGCGCAAAGGAATAGCCATAAATCTCGTTTCTAAGAGTTCCAAAACCATATCCTGAGCATCAAGAAGTCCCTGCTCTAGGCCCAATTGCCAGCCCTGTTGTTTGCCTTGTTCTAACCATTTTTGAGCTAAGCTAGGCATAAGATTACCTCCTATTTCTCGTAAAACTTGGTTAAGTTCGTTTTCATCTACGTCCTTGGCCATTACGATATAATTTAACAAATATTCTGCTTGTTCGGTTTCTATCTTTAAAACCTGCTTAAATACTGGTTTTA
>Ga0256840_1000961_pt1 | contig 28313 bp, 24 predicted proteins | sample 355202metaG_FD_185969 | JGI IMG/M metagenome (GOLD analysis project Ga0256840, IMG submission 185969) | Hydrothermal vent microbial communities from Mid Atlantic Ridge, Atlantic Ocean - 355-202 | ecosystem: Environmental > Aquatic > Marine > Hydrothermal vents | place: Atlantic Ocean: Mid... | reverse complement strand
CCAACCTATATTACCTTTATTGCCTATTGGGTTATTGGTTTTCCGATAAGTTATTATTTAGGGTTAAAAACGGAGTTAGAAACTTTTGGTATTTGGATTGGATTATTAATTAGTTTAACTTTATCGGCTCTTATGCTGTTTCTTAGATTTCAATATTTGTCAAGAAAGTTGATAAATACTAAGCTCTCTTTAAAGAAATAAGTAATTATTAATTAATCTTAAAATTAAGTGACTAACTTATACAAACAATCTTTAACCAACACATTAATACTTTTTATTGGTTTTGCCATTGGCGGAATTAATGTGTTGTTTTTGTATACGCACTTTTTAGATTCAGAATATTACGGTTTAATTACTTTTTTGCTTTCTACGGCAACCATATTTTTGCCTTTTTTAATTTTCGGAATGCACAATACTGTTATTAAATTTTTCTCTTCGTATAAGAAAAAACAAGAGGTAGATGTGTTTTTAACAACTACTTTATTTTTGCCCTTATTGGTTATAATTCCGTTGTCAATTATCGGTATTTATTTTTATGAGCAAATTTCAAGTTGGCTATCTAATAAAAATTCAATTATTAAAAATTACACCTTTTTAATTTTATTAATTGCCGTTTTTATGGGGTATTTTGAGCTGTTTTATGCTTGGAGTAAAGTACAGCTGCAAACAGTTTTTGGTAATTTTGTTAAAGAAGTTTTTGCTCGATTTTGCACCACAATTTTATTAGTAATGGTTTATTTTAAAATGATTACCAACAATCAATTTATTTATGCTGTAGTCATTGTTTATGGAGTTAGAGTGTTAATAATGTTGTTCTATGCACTTTATTTATACAAACCAAAGTTAATTTTTAAAATTCCAAGAGATTTAAAAAAAATTATAAATTATTCATTTTATATCATTTTGGCAGGATCGGCAGGATTTATTTTGTTAGAAATTGACAAGTTTATGATACCTAAAATTCAAGAAGGCATTTCAAAGGTTGCTTATTATTCTGTTGGTATTTATATTGCATCAGTTGTTGGTATTCCAGCACGAGCAATGCAGCAAATAGCAACACCAATTACAGCAAAAGCAATTAATAATAATGACTTTAAGGAAGTTGAAAAATTATATAAAAATAGCTCAATTAATCAATTATTTGTTGGCGGATTGTTGTTTTTATTGATTAATTTAAATGTAGAAGATCTGTATGCAATAATCAATATACCCGAATATTCAAATGGTGTTTTTATTGTATTGCTTATTTCAATAGCAAAGCTATTTGAATTGGCAATGAGTACAAATATTGCCATTTTATCGAATTCAAAACACTATAAAATCTATTTTTATTTATCATTAACAATGGCGCTAAGTGTTATTTTATTAAATAATTGGCTAATTAATTTATACGGAAATAATGGCGCTGCATTGGCAACATTGATTGTGGTAGTTTTTTTCTTTATGGTGCGAATTTTATACGTAAAAAGGAAACTTAAAATGCAACCATTTTCGATAAAAACATTTTTATTGTTAGCTATAATAGCAATTATGTTTGTTGCATTTTATTTTATGGAGTTAAAATTAAATCCTTTTGTAAATATAATTATAAGATCAATAGTGATTACTATTGTTTATTTGTTGCTAAGTAAAAAGTTAAAAATTTCACAAGAATTTAATGAACTATTAAATCGATATAAAACTTAATGTATATTTGGTTACCTCAAAAGTAAAAAATTATGTCAAATACAGAAATACACACAACGTTTAAATTAAACGGAATAAGCTTTAATTCAATTAAAGAATTATTAGCTTATACAGAATTAGAATTACCAGATGCTTTTGAATTTTTTTCAGAATGGTTTAGTTCTAAAAAATATTTAACAGTGCACACTTCAGGTTCAACAGGCAAACCTAAAGCTATTAGATTGTTAAAAGAACACATGATAAATAGCGCTTTAACAACTTCGAGATATTTTGAATTGGATGAAGAGCGAATTTCTGCCTTACTTTGTATGTCGCCTAAATATATTGCTGGCAAAATGATGTTAGTTCGTGCGGTTATTTCTGGTTGGGAATTAGACGTGGTCGAACCAGCATTAAATCCCTTAAAGCAAAGAAAAATGTACGACTTTACCGCAATGGTGCCTTTGCAAGTATATCATTCTTTAGAAGATTTACATAAAGTAAAAACCTTAATTGTTGGCGGCGGAGCTGTTTCTAATTCACTACAAAAAAAATTAATAACGGCAAGACCAAGAATATACTCAACGTATGGCATGACAGAAACCGTTACACATATAGCTGTAAAAAAAATAAATTGGTTAACAGGTATTACGAATTACTATGAGGTTTTACCAGGTATAACAGTTGAAAAAGACGAAAGAGATTGTTTGGTAATTAATGCGCCAAATATTTCTAAAAAACAAATTATAACCAACGATATTGTTAATGTTATTGATGATACTCATTTTTGTTGGGAAGGTAGATTTGATAACATTATTAATTCTGGAGGTGTAAAGATAATTCCTGAAAAGTTAGAAGAAAAATTAGATAAAAACATAGATCAGCGTTTTTTTATAAGTGCTGTTCAAGACGATGCTTTGGGGCAAAAAGTGGTTTTAATTATTGAAGGAAAAAAAACAAGCGCTATTGATTTTATTGGAATTCACAAATACGAAGTGCCTAAAGAAATTTACTATTTAGACAAATTTGAAGAAACTAAAACAGGTAAAATAAACCGCAAAAAAACCTTTGCTAAATTGTTAACAGTCATAACAAAAAAACAAAAATAATTTATAGCGTATTTTTACACTTGTAATTGTATAATTTCAAATTATAAATATTACAGCTATGCATTCTATCAATTAAATCCTAATTGGTAATTAGTGCCTTTTTTAAAATACTAACAGGATGCTGAGTTTCTCTATTTGTACCATCTAATATTTGATGCCTACAACTTGTTCCTGCAACGGCTATTTCAATATCTTTATGTGTATTTCTTATTTTAGGAAAAACACTGTTTTCGCCAATTTTCATACTTATATCGTAATGTTCTTTTTCATAACCAAACGAACCTGCCATTCCGCAACAACCTGTATTTAATAAAGTTACATTGTAATTTTGAGGTATACTAAGCATGGTAAATGTTGCTTGAGATGTTGACAATGATTTTTGATGACAATGCGTATGAATTTTAATATTTTTACTCACTTTAGTGAATTGATTTGAGCTGATAGTCCCTTTTTTAAATTCATTTGAAATGAATTCTTCAATAGTAAAAGTGTTTTTTGCTATTTTTTTTGCTGCTTCAATGTCATCGGCTAAACGCAGGTATTCATCTCTAAAAGTTAATATGGCAGAAGGTTCAATGCCTACTAACGGAATAGTATTGGTAATTAATTTGTTGTACAAATTAACATTTTTGTTAGCTAACTCTTTCGCTTTGTTTAAAAAACCTTTAGAAATATGAGCTCTTCCACTTTCGTAATTTTTTGCGATTAACACTTTGTAGCCTAATAAATTTAGTAGTTCGTAGGTATCTATGCCTATTTGTGTGTCGTAAATATTGGTAAATTCATCTATATAAAGATAAATTTCATTTTTAAATTCTTGCTTTTTTGTTTTGATGCTATTTTTGTTTTTTAGTAAAGCTAAAAAACTTTTTGTAGCAATTAACGGAATTCTCCTTTCGGTAGCAATGCCTAAAATTTGTTTTACCATTTTTAAGTTTAAAATATAATTTGCTAATGTAGGCGTAAAACGCGCTAATTTTACATATTTATTATTGTTCGCAAAAAGTTTTGTTCTAAAACTGGGTTTATTGTTTTTATAGTACTGATGTTGAAATTCGGCTTTAAGCGAAGCTACATCAACATTACTTGGGCATTCGCTTGCGCATGCTTTACAGCTTAAACATAGGTCAAAGACATTTTTTAGTTCGTTGTAATCAAATTTATTTATTTTATCTGAACTTGTAAGAAATTCTCGTAATGCATTTGCTCTTGCTCTTGTGGTGTCTTTTTCATTTTTTGTAGCTCTGTAACTTGGGCACATAACTCCACCAGCGCTATCGAGTTTTCTGCAATCGCCCGAACCATTACATTTTTCTGCCATGCGAAGAATACCTTTGTTATCGTCAAAATTTTGTATGGTTTTTATTTTTGGTTCAATTCTATTGATTTGATACCTAAGAGATTCATCCATTTTAAATGAATCAATTATTTTGCCTTTATTGAATACTTTGTTTGGGTCAAAACTTGTTTTTATTCGTTTTAATAGCTCGTAATTTTTATTACCAATTAGCATGGGTATAAATTCTGCTCTAACAATGCCATCGCCATGTTCGCCACTAAACGAGCCTTTGTATTTTTTGACCAATTTAGCAACATTACTGGTTATTTCTCTAAATAATTTTACATCATCATCTTTTTTTAGGTTTAAAATTGGTCGTAAATGGATTTCTCCAGCGCCAGCATGTGCATAATAAATTGCGTCTTGCCTGTAATCGCTCATCATTTTAGTAAAATCGGCAATGTAATTTGGTAAGTCTTCTAAAGTAACGGCAGTATCTTCAATACAAGCAACTGCTTTTCGATCACCAATAATATTGCCTAATAAACCAAGACCAGCTTTACGTAAATTAATGACTTTTTCTATATCATTATTAACTACTTTTACATGAGCATAGCCAAAATTATTTTTTGTCAAATCGCTTATAAGGTCATTAGCAGCTGTATTTACTTGCTCGTTAGAGTTTGCTCTGACTTCTAACATTAAAATTGCTTTGGGATTGCCTTGAATAAAAAAACGATTTTTTAATTGTTCTCTATTGTCTTTTGTTCTATCTAAAATGGCTTTATCCATTAATTCACACATAAATAAATTATGCTTCATGGCAATTTGCACTGCTTTTAAACTTTCTTCAATACTATTGTAATGCGAAGCAATTAAAATGGCATTTTTTGGAGGTAAATTATCTAACTGTAAAGTAATTTCGGTAGTAAAGGCAAGTGTTCCTTCGCTTCCACAAAGTAATTCTGAAATGTTTATGCTGTTGTTTTTTCCTCCAAAGAGCTTAAAATCTAATAAGCTATCTACAGCATAACCCGTATTTCTACGATGAATTTCCTTTTTAGGATATTCATTTATAATCTCTTGTTGATTTTTGGTGTTTGCTAATTCTTTAAAAATGGATTTGTAAATTTTATTTTCTAATTTATTTCCATTTAGTTTTTGTTTAAAATCTTCTGTGTTTAATGTGGTAAAAGTTGCTTCTGAAGTATCGCTAAGAATCGTTTTTAAAGTGAGTATTTTATCGCGAGTAACACCATATTGAATTGATGTTGTGCCTGATGAATTATTGCCAACCATACCGCCAATCATACATCGGTTTGAGGTAGATGTGTTTGGACTAAAAAATAAGCCGTGTGGTTTAAGAAACAAATTAAGTTCATCTCTAATAACTCCAGGTTGTAGTGTTACTGTTTTTTTTTCTTTATTGAAATGAATTATTTTAGTAAAATGTTTTGAAATATCAACTACAATTCCGCTTCCAACACATTGACCGGCAAGAGATGTTCCTGCGGCTCTTGGAATGAGTGTGATTTTGTTTTCTGTGGCAAAGCGAATGAGTAATTTTAAATCTTCCTTGTTTTTTGGATACGCAACTGCTAAAGGAATTTTTCTGTAAACTGATGCATCTGTGGCATAAATAGATTTATGTAAATTGTCATAGAACAATTCGCCTTTTAAATGAGTCTTTAATTTGTTTAATTTTGTAAGGATAATAACTGTTTTAAGTGTCTATTTTTTTATGATTTTTACTAAAAGTATAAAGACCAAATCTAACGATTAATATGAAAGTTAGTAGTTGAACTTTTTCTTATCTAATAAAGTACCATTTTCATCATAAGCTTTCCATGTTTTGTATTGCTTTCCGTTTTTAAAACGACCTTTTAATTTTACTTTGCCATTTTTATGGTATTCTTTATATCTTCCGTTTGGAACGCCATTTTCAATAGCAACCTTTAACTTAATTGCACCGTTTTTGTAATTACTAATGTATTCGGATGCATCTAAATCACTTGGGTTAATTTTTAGAACGTTAAACAAATCTGTTTTGTTAATTACTAAAATATTCTCCGTATTTTGACTGTTTAAATTAGTGGTATTTGCTAATTTTGGACCTTCTAATTTGTCTTTAAATTGTTCTTTACTTTTTACGACATCAACATCTTGGTAGCTTACAATAAGTTTGCTCTCAAACATGTTAATATATGGTGTTAGCTGAAACCCAATTTGAGGAAAACAGATAATAAAGTCTTTGTTGTCTATCAATTGCTTTTTTGTTTTTTTATCGGCTAATGAATAAATATTTTTATATAAAAGAGGTGTGTTTATGTAAGCAAAAACACTTGATTTACTGTCAAAATAATTTTGAAAATCTTGAAAATCTTCCGATTTGCTTAATGTTTCTTTTCCAACATAGTCATCTATAATATTTTTTAAAGTATTAGGATGATTACTAAAGACAATATAATCATCAATAATCGTAAAATATGGTTTGTCAATTTCGTTAAAAAGATTACCAAGTATTACTTTAAAAAAACCTTTAATCGACATGAATTGAATGCTGTATTTTTTATATTCAATAGCTTTAAATTTTACAGGCGTTTTCTTTTTTATACGTTTTAATATGTATGCAAGATTTTCTTCGGCGTTGCTTTTACTTTTTATTTTAAATACAAGTGCCATTTCATTTTTTACATTTTTATTAACCGATTGCATTTGTATAAGTGCTATTTCATTATCAAGCCACGAAATAAAATTTTCTTTAATGTCAATATCTAAATAGTTTTCGATTTTGTCTAAGTTATCTTGGTAGTTTTTAAAGTCCGCTTTATTTTTACTTTGTAACTCTTCAAAATTTTTATAAAACTCATTAAAACTTTCAAAAGCAAAGCTCAAATAAAAAGCAGTTCGTTTAGGCGCAATTTTACTAAGTGTATGTTTGCTATAACCTGATTTTTGTAGTGCTTGTAAATATATATTAGCGTTGTTTAATGTGTTTGTATAACCATCGGCAACAATTACGTTATTTGATTTTAAATCGAAATGAAAGCCAGAATAATTAAATGTTTTATTAATGTCTTTAACTAAACTATCCGAATCATCAAAAAAACAATTTAAATAATTATTCATGTGCTTGTATTGCACATACAATCGGAACATGTTGTCAAAACCAACTTTTTTATTGATGTCTATAAATTCTAAATCTCTACCAATAACCGGCTCATTAAATTGATCGATAGCGTGTTCTACTAATAAATGAGTGTACGAGGCAATTAATTGATTTTCTATGAACGATATGTATAAAGTTTCTCTACTTTGTTTATCGTAAAATTCTAATATTTCATGCTTGTGATATTTGCGTTTGTTAAGCTTAAAGGAATCACTAACAAAAGAAGATAAATGAGATTTTAACAAGTTTAGTTTGGCTATTTTTTGTAAATCGGCAATAAATAACAAATCATAATCCTTTTGTTTAGTTACATGTATCGAAATAAACATTGATCGATTACCTATAAAGTCGATTAATTTTTTTTGTTTGGTAAAGATATTATCAAAGCCGTTTAAACTGGTTGTCAACTCATTAAAATAATTGTTTTTTTGTAAGTGTTTCCAAATATCACTTTGGCTAATAGCAGACCAATTGTCAATTGGTTTTTGAGTTTCTATTATTAAAACAGCATCTTTAGGCACTAAATAAATTCCGTTAACATTATTAGTAGGTGCTAAAAAAAACACATACGCTTGGTAAATTAAAAAGCCAATAATAAGTAACAAACTTGTTTTAAATACTTTTTTTTTCATTTTGTAATGGATTTGTCTTTTTAATAGAAAATTAAGAATTAGTTTCAAAAATAGATATAATTTAGCAATTTATAATAAAGTGGCATTATTTTTGTTTTTTTTAATAGTATAAAATGATTAGATTTTTTATTTATTGGAGTTTTTTATTCCTGTCAATTGTAATGATTGCGCAAAAAGATACTATTGTAAATAACAACTTTGATTCCAGTAAAGGTTTTAAAATTGACGCTAAATTGATTGATGCAAACCTTGAATTTGATGTAGATAATAAAAGTAAAGATATTTCATACTTGTTTTATTCAAAAAAGAAACCATTAAATCTTAGTTATAAAATTGATGCAAAAAAATACTTAAATCCAAACGCTCCAAAAAGAAATTTTATGTTTGGTGTAAAACCATTAGATAGCGATGTTTTGGTTGTAAAGTATTTTGACGGTAAAAACAACTCTAATAAGTCATTTAAAACAACTCAAAATTTAGGTACAATTCAGAGTAATACGGAGTTTGTAAGAATAGAGTATAAAGATTTTGGTTTAGTTGATGGCGATAGAGTGCAAGTGTTTTTGAATGAAAGAGAAGTGAACGCTAACGTTGCTTTAAACGGATTGTATTACACGTTACACATTAAATTAGAAAAAAAAGGATATAATAAAATTGATATTAAAGCTATAAACCAAGGCTATGTAGGTCCAAATACAGCAGAATTTATTGTTTATGACGATAAAGGAAATGTAATTGCTCACGAGGCGTGGAATTTAAAAACGGATGAAATTGCCACTTTGGGAATTATTAAATTTTAGTAAATTTACAGCATATAAACAACAACAACAACAACTATGAAAAAGTTTTTTTTAATTGTAGCAATAATAAGTTCGGTTATGGCTTATTCTCAAAAAGGATATACTGTAATTATCGATGGTAAAGAAGTATTTGTAAAAGATGATGGTGTACAAAGTAATATAAAGCCTACTGTTGCTGCGCCAAATATTAGTGGTGTGCAATCTGGCGTACACATAGTTAAGGCTAAAGAAAGTCTGTATTCTATAGCGAGATTGTATAATTTAACAGTAGATCAGCTTTGTAAAATGAATAATTTGAATAAGAATTCAAAGTTAAAAATTTCACAATCGCTAAAAATTGTAAGTTTTTCAAAATTTAATACAGGTTTTACAAATGCGTCTTTTCATATTGTAAAGAAAGAAGATACTTTGTATAATATTTCTAAGCGTTATAATTTATCGGTAAGCGAATTGAAAGTATTAAATAATTTAACGTCTAATATTATTTCAATTAATCAAAGATTACGAATTAATTAAAAATACGAATAACATATTGCTAAATAGTGAATTGAATTTCTTTCAAAAAGTACATGTTGTTGCTCGGAATATTCCGTACGGAAAAGTAACTTCTTATGGAGCAATTGCTAAATATTTAGGTGCTGCAAGATCTGCCAGAATGGTTGGTTGGGCTATGAATAAAACAAATGGAGACGAAACAATTCCTGCTCATAGAGTTGTTAATGGTAAAGGATTATTAACGGGTAAAATTCATTTTCAAGGAACAAATTTAATGCAGCAATTATTAGAAAGCGAAGGTGTTGTTATTGAAAATAATAAGGTAGTAGATTTTGAAACTGTTTTTTGGATTCCGAAATTGTAATTTAATTTCAAAATTAAAATAATTTTATTGATTTTTTTGCTCAGGTGTTAAGCCTATTGCATCATGATAATCAGCTGTAATTTCGGTGTTAGTTGTTGTTATTTTTTTAACAAAAGGAATTTTAATTTCTAATTCTTGTCTTGTAATAACTTCAAAATTATAATGATTGTTTTTATATTTAAAAGCATCATTGCCTTTTATTTTTTTTCTTTCGGAAACAAAATCAACGTGGTTTTTTAAACGGTTTGTTATATAATCATTAATAAAAGGTTCTTGATTTGTTATATTTGAAAAAATTAAATCTTTAAATTTTTTATCAATATCGTAACCAATACTATTTCTTTTTGATGCTATTGCGGCTAAAGTTGTTATGCCAGTACCTAAAAACGGATCAAGAACTACGTCATTTTGTGCAGAAAACATATTTATTAGCCTGTATGGAATCTCAAATGGATATGCAGCACTACGATCTCTTGATTTTTTATTTTTTATTTTTTGTGTAGTGCCTTTAATGTTCCATAAGTCTGAAAACCAAAGGTTTCTTTCTTCCCAAAAATAAGAACTGTTTTGTCTGTTTTCTTTTTCGTTATTTGTTTTAAACGCTCTTTTTTCTCCTTTTCTAAAAATTAAGATAAACTCATGTTCTAAAGTAACATAAGCTCCAGGAGGCAACATGCCAGAACCCATAAATTTATTTGGTGCATTGGTTTGTTTGCGCCAAATAATATTTGGTAAATTTTGAAACCCTGTATTTATAAAACCTTCAATAATTCTTGCGTGATTAGAAAATAATCTAAAATTTTTATTTAGCGTTCTTGTTGCATCTCCAATATTAATACATGCAAGACCACCTTTTTTTAGTACTCTAAAACTTTCTTGCCAAACTTTGTCTAATTCTTGATGCATTAATTCAAACGATGCCTCAAATTGAGCTTTGTCAAATGCTTCTTTAATGGCATTATTTTGTTTAAATAGTATTTCATCCCACATTTCAATCATTGGGTATGGCGGCGAAGTAACAATTAAATCAACTGAGTTGTCAGCTATTTTATTCATTTTTTGTGCTTCACCGAAAAAGACATTATGCTTAGTCATTAATTTGAATTAGATTGTTTTGTTTATATATTATGCTAAGCTTAAAATAATATAAATTTAACTTTTATTGAATTTTTTCTTAGAATACGTAAAAAGACGTTTTGTTTTAATTTGTTCGGCAATACCTTCTGGAAGCATTTCTTCCCAACCATCAATTCCGTTAGTAATCATTTTTAATACGGCTCTTGAGTAGATGTTTGAATAATTAGGATCAAAATTTTTGATGTCGATAATTTTACCATTATGTTTAAAGAATTTGTATAATTCTTTCATTCTTGGATGTACTTTTAAGTCTTCACTTGTAATAAATTCGTTGGTGTCTTTGTCTTTTAATGGGTATAAATAAATTTTTAAATCCTTAAAAAAAAGTTTACCAAAAGCTTCTAAAATTCCACCACTTAAATCACGGTAATATTTTTCATCAAATATTTGAATTAAATTGTAAACACCCATAACCATTCCCATTCGTTTTTTAGTAAATTGAGATAAGTATTCTACTAATTTAAAGTACTCTTGAAAATTGGTTATCATTACATTGTGACCTTGAGAACAAAGTAATTCTGCTCTATCTAAAAAATCACGTTCATTAATTTCTCCTTTTGCGCTACGTAAATTTGATAAAGTAATTTCGAATAAAATTTTTGTATTTTCTTTGGTTACTTTTTTATCATTACAAAATAGTTCTTTCGATTTTTCGTACATGTCTAAATTCACTTTGGTAACAGGTCTAAAGCTACCTCGAAGTGTTAATATGTTTTTTTTGTATAATTGCTGTGCAGGTAATAAATTATTTCCGTCAGGTCCAAACATTACCGCATCTGTAAATCCGTTTTTAACTAAATACAAACTCATTAGCCTATTATCAACATACATAAACCTTGGTCCAGAAAAGTTAATCATATCCAATTCAATTTGATCCAAATCGATATTGTCGTATAGTGATTCTAATAACTGTTTTGGATTATCATTAAGGTAAAAAGCACCATAAATTAAATTTACGCCTAATTTACCGAGTGTTTCTTGTTGTAGTCTTGCATCGGTTTCTTTAAAACGAATGTGTAAAATAATTTCATTAAAATCTTCTAAAGGGTCTAATTGAAACTTAATACCAACCCAACCATGACCTTTAAATTTTTTAGAAAAATTTATTGTAGCAACAGTATCTGCAAAGGCAAAAAATATTTTTTGAGGATGTTTTTCTCTACTTAATCTATCTTCGATTAAATCAACTTCGTGAGTAATCATTTTTTTAAGTCGAGCTTCGGTTACATATCTACCATCTTCTTCAATACCGTAAATGGCGTCAGAAAAATCTTTGTCATAAGCACTCATTGCTTTTGCAATTGTACCTGATGCGCCTCCAGCTCTAAAAAAATTACGAACAGTTTCTTGTCCTGCACCAATTTCAGCAAAAGTTCCGTAAATATTTGTGTTTAAATTTATACGTAGTGCTTTTCTTTTTATTGTTGGAATTTGTTTTAATTCAACATCACCTTGAAGACTGATAGCCATTATTTATTATTTTATGAGTTCGTTACAAAGATAATATTTTGTTTTCTATTTTAAATAAATTTAAAGTAATTTTGTTGGACTATTTTTATTTATAATTAATACAAATAATTTAATGAAATTAATTTTTTTAGGTACTGGAACTTCTAAAGGAATACCTGTTATTGGAAGTACTCATGAGGTGTGTTTATCTACCGATTTAAAAGATAAGCGTCTAAGGTCTTCTGTATTGATTTCTTGGAATGATTTTAATTATGTAATTGATAGTGGTCCAGATTTTAGAATGCAAATGCTAAATGCTAAGGTAAAAAAAATAGATGGAATTATTTATACGCACGAGCATTCTGACCATACGGTTGGTTTAGATGATATTAGACCATTTACGCAACGCTATGGAGATTTGCCAATCTATGCAAACAAACGTGTTATTGATGATTTAAAACAGCGATTTGCATATATATTTAGGACAGAAAATAAGTATCCAAGCGCACCAAGTGTTGTTATTAATGAAGTTATTGATACTTCTTTTAAGTTAGGTAATTTAGATGTAATGCCAATTGCGGTTGAGCATGGTAAACTACCCATTTTAGGATATCGTTTTGATAAATTAGCATATTTAACAGATGTAAGTTTTATAAGTGATGAGGAAATTAAGAAAATAACTAAATTAGATGTTTTAGTAATAAATGCTTTGCAAATCAAAGAACATCCTACGCATTTTAATTTAGAAAAAGCACTTGATTTAATTAATAAGGTTAAACCAAAACGTGCATATATTACGCATATAAGTCATAAATTGGGCTTTCATCATATTGTAGAAAAACAACTGCCTAAAAATGTGTTTTTGGCTTACGATGGTTTGGAAGTGAATCTATAAAGATAATTTTATTGAAGTTTATCAATTATAAATGGCGGTTTTGTAAGTAAATTTACTGTTTCGGGTATTTTATCGTAAAAAAGTTGTTGTACTTTGTGTGATGTAAATAAGTAGTCTTGTGTTTTTTCAACTTCCCAAATTTGTAAGGTTTGTTTATTTAAAAATGAACCTTGTTTAAAAGTGCCTTTAGAATAGGCTTCATCAATCGAAAGCGAAACACAATACGAATCCATATTTAAACTCTTTTTTGAAATACTTTTTAATAAAGTATGTGTAAAAACATTCTCATCTTTAGCAAATATACTGTGAATTGGTCCTAAATCAATTTTTCGTATTCTTTTTGGATGTATTTTTGATAATTTTTTATCAATTAAATAAGCAATAGTGTCCATATTAATACTTCTGTCAGCTGCGATTTTTAGTACATCATAAATTTTATCTTTATAATCTTCAATATTTTTACCATCATAATTAAAATACAAGTAACAAATAAAAGGTCTGTTGTGCGAAATATCGTAGAAACTCCAACTTACTAAATATTCAGAATCGTATTGTGAGGTTTTTATTATTTTTCCTTGAACAAATTTTTTAAAAATATATCGTTTGTCAATCGTAGTATAATAAATTATTGATGCAGCTTGATGCAGTTTTACTTTACTGATTGCTTCTTTTTCTTTAAAAAGGGTTTCTAAAAATTCTTCTTTTAAATTATAAACTTCGGGTAATTTTTTTAAGTAATCATTTTTTAAAGATAAATCGTTTATTAAATAACGGAATTCTATATAATTTGGAAAACCAGATTCGGTTAAGTCGATTTTCATTTTATCTTCATCGTCAAATAAATATTTAACCCTTAATGCTTCAATAGAGTAAATTAATAATTCGCTATATTGTTTAAAAAAAACCAATTCCTGCTCGTTACAAATATCATGTTTATGTAAACTATCTACCAACTGATTAAATGCATGTTTAACTATTTTAAAATAAAAAGCATATTGCTCTTTGGTGTCTAAAACCGCATTATCTAAAGGTGTTGTTATGTAGTTTTGTAAACTCATTATTTTTTCTTTTTCTTATTGCCAAAGATATTAAATATTTCTTTTACGCCTTGGTTTATAAGTTCATCGCTTGCGTTTGAAGTTGAATCAGTTTTAATACCTGTGCTTTCTAAAATATCGTTTATTGTATTGGTTGTAGTCGAATCTATTTTTATTCCGTTGTTTTCTAAAATTTCATTTACAGCATCAGTAACTTGTTCGGTTGCTTGATTGGTAAGTTCTTGCTTTTGGTATTCAATAACTTTTACTGCTAAATGAGTTAGCGCTTGCTTAAAGTTGACTTTGACTGTTGGTTTTAAAATAGTACCGTTAATTACAGTTGACAAAGGTACAGTGATGGTATCTTTATTGATATTTGTAAGTTTCGATAGTAAATTAACAGCTTCAGTTCCTAAATATTTTGCTGGAATATCCATTTTTAGGCTGTATTTTAAACTTTGATCAAAACCATGTGATCCAGATATTTTCATAGTCATATCTTTATATTTTAAATCGAACGGTTTAACAGTAACTGTTCCGTTATTAAAAGATAAAGCTGCTTTTAACTTACTAAAGTCAATTTTGTTAAAATCAATAAAATTTAAACTTGACGATAATGAATTTAGTAGCGGAATTGCTTTGTTGTCTATTTTATTAACCAATAATTGAGCAAATGCATTTCCAGACAATGAATTTAAATTTGGCGATAGTTCGTCGTCTAAATTTCCTTTTAATTTAAAGGTAGTGTTGTATTTGCCACGTAATGCTTTTGCAACAGGTACAATTTTTTGAAAAGTTTCTAAAGTATTGAACGAATTTGCGATATCAAATTTATCAATATTCATATCTAAATCAAAAACTGCTGGTGTTGTTTTTGTGTCAATATCTCCATTTAAAATGATATCTCCATCAAGCATTTTAGCTTTTGTATTTATAAGTTTTGCTTTTTGATTTTTAAGTTTTACTGTACCTGTAACATTTTTTAAATTCAAATTGTCATAAACCACATTTTTTGCTTTGAAGTTTGTAGTAATGTCTAAAAAAGCGGGTATTTTTAAGGCTTCATTTGTTGTGTTTGTGGTAGATTTGTCTTTGTTGTTTGTTGTTGTTTGTGTTGTTTTTTCATCAATTAAAAAGTCACTAACCACAAAATTATCAGAAGTAACATTAAAATTACCTTGTAATTTTTTATCGTTAAACAAAAAAGCAAATAAATTATCTAAATTACCTGTTGCATTTAAATCGCTGCTTCCTGTTTTTGCAGTAAAATTGGATAGTAAAATGCTATTTGTATTAAATTTTATAGCTGCATTTTTAATATGTATAGGGTTTGCAATATCTTTACCAGCATAAGTAAATCGTTCTAAGCTTGCCGTTCCGTTGGTTTTTATTTTGTCAAATTGATTATTATCTATTGCCAATTGATCTGCTTGTGTTGTTATATCGGCTTTTAATATTCCTTTTAATTGTTGGTCTAATGCTATTGGATATGCTTTTTTTAGATTTTCTAAATCTAATGTGCCTTTAAAACTTGCATCTACCGTTGGATTTGTTGTTAGTTTAGTAATATTTCCTTTTGTTTCAAAAGTATCTTTATCAATGGTAAATTTTAAAGCCTTTATATTTAATGCAATATCATTATTGACTGTGCTTGAAATTGTGCCATCAAAATTAATATTAGTCACTGTTTTTGGTAAATCTGGGTATTTAAACGAGGCGTTTTCTGTTTGTATTTTTACATGATATTTAGGAAATTTGTTGTCTGATAGAATGCCTTTAAATAAACCATTTACATTTGCAATTCCGTTAGCACTAACACCAGAAAAATCTTTTGAATACGCATTCGGAATTAATGATAATACACTTTTAAAATTCGCATTTGGTGCATTAAATGTGATGTCATATTCTTGGTTGGTATCGTTAACAGCAATAAAACCATCAAATTTTAATGATAAATCGTTTATTTTAGCTTTATTTTCTTTAAAAGTAAATTTCATGTTGTCTAAATCGATTCCTAAAATAGCATCTAATTCAATTTTTGCTTTATTAAAATAATAAATATTGTCAAAACCAACCGATAATTCATCAATTTTGGTATCGGTATCCAAATCTAATTTAGAAGCAGAAAAATCGCCTTTACCAGTATGGTTTAAGCCATCAATATCAATAATTAAATTACTTTGTTTGTCGTTAAATAAGATGTCGGCATTAATTAGTTTGTATTTTTTAACATCAATAATAAATGAATCATTTGTTTGATTTTTTTCATTTTCATTGGATGATGAATCACTACTTACATTACTATTTGTTCTTTTAACATTATAACTGGCATCGCCATCTTTATTAATAATAAGGTTTAGTGTTGAATTGTCTATTTCTAAATCTTTAATTACAATTTTTTCATCTGCTTTTTTAAATAGGTCTTCAATATTCATAGCTATAAACACTTTTTTTGCAGCAAATAAAGTGTCTTTACTAATATCGTTAACAATATTTAAATCATTAATTGCTACACTTGCATTCGGAAATTTTTTAAATAAATTTAAATCAGTATCGTTATAAGCAATTGTAATGTTGTAATTTTTGTTGTAATTTTCTACAAATCGTTTAATTAACGTGTCTTTGTAAAAATATAAAGTAACAATTCCTATTCCTACTAATAGTATTAAGCCAAGAAGAATTCTTTTTATTATTTTCATTTGTTGAATTTATAGCAATTAAACATCAAAAATACTACCAAAATTTGATATTCATATTAACATTTAGTTAAATTTAAATTCTTTAATTTATATTTGCAACTTATAACCGAAAAAAGAAAGTTTTGATAAATACGAAATACTACAAGTTAATTGAAAAAATAAAAGCAGAAATCGCTAAAGATGGTGTTACAACAGCTATTATTGAAGATTTAAAAGCAATGCGTGAAATGGTTGTGTTAGAAAACCAACCATTATTAGCTAAAGTAATTCGTTTGACTTTTCAGCATATTGAAAAGAACGATACTTTTAATGTTGCTATTCCAGAAGATGAGCCAATCGAAGGTCATGAAGAAGAACAAGTAGTTTCTACTGAAATTAATGCAGTAGAAAGTTTGGATTACTTATTGTCAAGTATGACAAAATACGATATGAAATCTAACGAATTAGATATTAGAGATTTTGTTGCAGATTTAAAAGAACAAGCAGGAGAAGATTGGTAGTTTTTTTGAAAGAATTTACCAAATTTAGGAATTAAAAATATCTAATATTTCTGTTGGTATTCTTGCCAATCGTTGTGTTTTTGCATCTAATAAAACCCAAGTGGTTTTTGATTTTGCTAGTAATACGTTATTTCTAAGAATTTCGACTTTACGTATAGATTTCACCCCTTCAAGTGTTTCAATCCATGTGTTTATGGTTATTTTTTCACCTAAAAAAGCGGGTTTTATATAATCAATTTCGTGTCTTGAAGCAACCCAAATATATTTTTTATTGATGCTTTCGTTAGATAAAGAGTTCCAATGTAAAATAGAAATATCATTTATCCATTGTAAATAAATCACGTTGTTTACATGGTTTAAAGCATCAATATCTAATGCTTTAACTGTTAGGTTGTAAGTGTATATTTTCATGATTTCAAAAATAGTAAAAAGGTTGATAATTACGAAGTGTAAACAAATAAATAAACGAATCTGTAAATAAAATAAATAAACAATTTTATAAAGATGTAACAGATTACTTCTTTGCTCTTTCAGGCGCATCGTAATGACGTAAACGAATAAACAAATCAACAAATAAAACATTCCACTAAATAGAACCGTAGTTTTAGTAATTTCTTTCTATTTTTGAAAAATAATTAAAAACAAAATTATTTTATGAGTATTGAAAAATTTAATGATTTATTTACCGAGTTAAATCAAAGTATTGAACGAGATGATTTTGTTAAAATTACATTAAGTAAACCTTTGAGTAAACGCAATGAGCTAACCAATGTTTATATACGATTAATTTATATTAAAGAAGAAGCTCAATTGTCATTTACGTACAGATATAAAACAAATGATCAAGTAAAAAATTATGCTTTTAGTGAAGCAAAACAGTTAATAGCAGATTTACTTTTAGCAAGTTTTCGTTTTGCTACTTTGTTTACTTTAGAAAAAGACGTTCAGGTATTTGTTTCTAAAAAGAAAGTAGTCACTACCAAAAACCAATACCCAAGTTTTAAAAATAAACCACCAGAAACGCATAATAAACCGAAAGAACGAAAAATTACAAATAGTGAGTTTTTAAAACATTTAGGTATAAGTGATAAAGAAGGTAATATTATTCATAAAATGGCGGACAAATACCGTCAAATAAATAAATATTTAGAGATTATTGATGATTTGGTAAGTAGTTCAAAATTGTCGAATACCATTCATATTGTTGATATGGGTTCTGGTAAAGGTTATTTAACTTTTGCTTTGTACGATTTTTTAACAAACCAAAAGGGTTTTGATGTTGAAATTACTGGTATAGAGCTAAGGCAAAAGTTAGTAGATTATTGTAATGATATTGCAAAAAAATGTGATTTTGAAAAATTAAAATTTGAATGTAAATCAATTGAAGATTATACCGAAAAACGTATTGACATTTTAATTGCGCTTCACGCTTGCGATACCGCAACAGATGACGCTATTTTTAAAGGTCTGTCTTCAAAATCAGATATTATTATAACAGCGCCTTGTTGTCATAAACAAATAAGACAACAAGTAAAAGGAACAGCGCAAGAAAGCCCTATTTTAAAATACGGTATTTTTAAAGAGCGTCAATTTGAAATGGTAACTGATACTATGCGAGCTTTGTTGTTAGAAAAAGAAAATTATCAAACTAAAATATTTGAATTTGTTTCTAACGAACATACTCGTAAAAATGTGATGTTGGTTGGTAAGAAATCTTCAAAAAAGAATGACTCTAAATTAATTGGTCAAAAAATTGAACAATTAAAAAGTGATTTTGGAGTTACAGAACATTATTTAGAAAAATTGATTAAAGAAGCGTAGTTATAAAGTCATAACGAAGCAAATTTATTGAATAAAAAAAACACTTACAATTTAATTGTAAGTGTTTTTTTTAATAAAATATTTTTTACACAAATTGTTTAGCTACTTTTTCTGCTTTTCTACTTTCTGAATAATCATAAAATCCTTCGCCAGATTTTACACCAAGTTTTCCTGCTTGTACCATATTCACTAATAATGGGCAAGGGGCATATTTTGGATTTTTAAAACCATCGTACATAACGTTTAATATAGAAAGGCAAACGTCTAAACCAATAAAATCAGCTAACTGTAAAGGTCCCATCGGATGTCCCATTCCTAATTTCATAACATTATCAATTTCATATACTTTTGCAACACCATTGTAAAGTGTTTCTACGGCTTCGTTTATCATTGGCATCAATATTCTATTTGCTACAAAACCAGGATAATCGTTTACTTCTAATGGTGTTTTTTTAAGGTTTGATGATAGTTCCATTATTGTTTTAGTAACTTCATCGCTTGTAGAATAACCTCTAATAATTTCTACCAATTTCATAATTGGTACAGGATTCATAAAGTGCATTCCTATTACTTTTTCAGGTCTATTAGTTACACTTGCTATTTTTGTGATAGAAATAGAAGACGTATTTGTAGCTAAAATTGCTTTTTCAGGAGCAAATTCATCTATTAATTTAAATATTTTTAATTTTAAAGCTTCATTTTCAGTTGCCGCTTCAACGACTAAGTCTGCATTTTTAACACCTTTTTTAGTGTCTGTAAACGTAGTAATATTATTTAAAGTATTTGCTTTAACCTCTTCAGTAATACGTTCTTTACTTAGTAACCTGTCTAAATTTTTTGTAATAGTTGCAATGCCTTTATCTAAAGAAGTTTGCGCAATATCGATTAAATTTACTTGGTATCCGTTTTGAGCAAAAACGTGTGCGATACCATTACCCATTGTTCCTGCTCCAATTACTGCTATGTTTTTCATTTTATATGTTTAATTGTGTGTTTGTTTATTTTGAAATATAAATTTTTTCGTTTAAAAATATAGAATTATTTATACTGTATTCTTATTAATCTATTTTGTCTACATTAAAAACAATCAATAATTTGTTGCGCTATTTCTAAAGCCTCAGTTCCGTTTGTTAAAGTAACAACTGGTGTCGTATTATTATTAATAGCATCTGCAAAAGTTTCTAACTCATCTAAAATGGCGTTGTTGTTTTCAATTTCAGGATTTTCAAAATAGATTTGTTTTTTTACGCCTTCAGCATTTTGTAAAATCATAGCAAACTCATCAGGATTTTCAGGTACATCTTTCATTTTTACAACTTCACTTTTCTTTTCTAAAAAATCTACCGAAATGTAAGCATCTTTTTGAAAAAACCTCGATTTACGCATGTTTTTCATAGAAATTCTACTTGCGGTTAAGTTTGCAACACAACCATTTTCAAATTCTAAACGCGCATTGGCAATATCTGGAGTTTCACTAATTACCGAAACACCACTTGCATGAACTGATTTCACTTTTGATTTAACCACACTTAATATAATGTCAATATCATGAATCATTAAATCTAAAACGACAGGTACATCAGTTCCACGTGGATTAAATTCTGCCAATCTATGTGTTTCAATAAACATAGGCGAGTTAATCAAATCTTTCACTACTGTAAATGCAGGGTTAAATCGTTCTACATGTCCAACTTGTCCTTTTACTTTGTGCTTTTTAGCTAAAGCAATAAGTTCTTTAGCTTCTTTAACTGTTTTAGTAATAGGTTTTTCTACAAATATGTGTTTTGATTGTTCTAAAGCTTGCTTGGCAACATTGTAATGTACTAATGTTGGTGTTACAATATCTACAACATCTACTGCATTAATTAAACCTTCAATAGTATTAAAATATTTGTAGCCAAATTCTTTAGAAACTTTTTCTCCATGCTCCTTATCAGCATCATAAAAGCCTATAAGCTCATATTTAGAAGATTGATTTAATAATTTTAAATGAATTTTACCTAAGTGACCTGCACCTAAAACGCCTGCTTTTAACATAAAAATAATTTTATTCAAAAGTACTGAAAATTTATATTATTCTACAATAATTGTTATAATAAAAAAGGTTGCTAAATTAATAGCAACCTAAATACCTCTTTCTAAAAAGAAATATCAAGAGGGAATATTTTATATCAAATTTACTGGTTTTATCTCTTTGTTAAGTAATTGTTTTATATCCGTAATTAAATTTTTTATAACTGTGTTAATTGGTGTTAATATTAGTGATTATTATGTAAAATGAACCAATAATATTTCTTAATTTTGTGGTTAGATGAAAGACCTTCCAAAGCATAAAGGATTACGTAATCAATTAGTACAAGTGCTAATAGATAAGGGAATTAAAGATGAAAAAGTATTGAATGCAATTGCAAAAATACCAAGGCATCTATTTATGGACTCTAGTTTTATTGATTTTGCATACAAAGACAAGGCTTTTCCTATTGGTGCAGACCAAACAATATCACAACCATATACTGTAGCTTTTCAAACAGAATTACTTGAGGTGAAGGCAAATGATAAAATTTTAGAAATAGGTACAGGTTCTGGCTATCAAACAGCGGTATTGGTTTCGTTAAAAGCCATAGTTTTTAGTATTGAACGTCAAAAAGAATTATTTACTAAAACAAAAAAATTCTTACCAAGACTTGGTTATGTTGCTAAAAAATTGATTTACGGCGATGGCTATAATGGTTTACCTAATGAAGCTCCTTTTGATAGTATTATTGTTACTGCTGGTGCGCCTTTTGTACCAAAACCATTATTGGCGCAATTAAAAATAGGAGGGAAGTTGGTAATTCCTGTAGGAGATAAAGAACAAGTGATGACTTTATTTGTTAGAAATAGTGAAAAAGAATTTGAAAAAAAGGAATTCGATAAATTTGCTTTTGTGCCTTTTTTAAAAGATGTATCAGATTAAAATAAAATAATATGGCTTCTGTTTTTGGGCATGCTTTGGCTTCAATCGCTTTAGGTGCTAATTTTTACAAGATTAAAAAAAATGTAAAATTTTGGTTACTTGGTGTTTTTTGTTCAATTTTCCCAGATTTTGACGTGATAGGCTTTAAATTTGGCATTAAATACGCTAGTTTTTTTGGTCATAGAGGTTTTACGCATTCTTTAGTGTTTGCTTTTTTTTTAGGTCTAATTATTACTTTTATTTTTTATAGAAATCATGATAAAAAATATTATTACGTACTTTTTTTTATTTTTGCAACGGCTTCTCATAGTATTTTAGACGCAATGACAACTGGTGGTTTAGGTGTGGCTTTTTTTTCGCCATTTAATAATGGAAGGTATTTTTTTTCATGGCGACCAATACAAGTTTCGCCCATTGGAGCAAGTAAATTTTTTAGTTCTTGGGGTTTACGTGTGATAAAAAGTGAACTAATATGGATTGGAATTCCAAGTGTAATAATGTTATTTATAGTAAAACTAAAAAAGTATTTTTTTGACAAATAGCATCTCATACCAATTCAAGATCAAAATATTTCAAATTTATTTAGCGCATTTTGAAATAGAATTGGTATCATTTAAAAATTATTATTTTTATAAAATAAAATGGTTTAAACGATTACTCGTTATTGGTTTATTTGCTATTCGTATAAATATTAACTCTGATAATTTGGAGGTGTTTTTACTATTTCATTAAGAAAATAAGGTAAAAAAGGACTGTCTTTTCAGACAGTCTTTTATAATATGTTATACTTATTTTATTTAAGAAATAAATTTAGACATTTTCAATTTTTCTTCAGTTGCTAATTCAATATCAACTAAAATTCTTCCACTATGCTCATCGGTAATTATTTTTTTACGCATTGCAATTTCCATTTGTCTTTGTGGAGGAATTGTAAAATATGATCCAGCAGCTGCACCTCTTTCAACAGCAACAACAGCTAATCCATTACGAACATTAGTTCTAATTCTTGTATATGCTTGTAATAATCTATCTTCAATTAATGCACTAAATTCGTTTGATTTTTTATTTAAAACAGCTTCTTCTTTTTCAGTTTCACTCATAATTTCTTTTAATTCATTTTTCTTATGAGTTAAATGAGTTTCTAAATTGGTTAGTTTTTCTTTAGAACCAGTAATTACCTCTTCTTTATGAGCTATTTTAGCTTGAAATTCTTTGATGTTTTTTTCGGCTAATTCTATTTCAAGTTCTTGATATTCAACTTCCTTAGATAAAGAATCAAACTCTCTATTGTTTCGAATGTTTTTTTGTTGCTCGGTGTATTTTTTCATTAAAGTATTAGACTCTTCAATTGCTTGTTTTTTATCAGTAATTGAAGCGTTTAAGTTTTCAATATCAACTTTGTAATTGTCTAAACGTTTGTTTAAACCTGTAATATCATCTTCTAAATCTTCTATTTCTAATGGAAGTTCTCCACGTGTATTTTTTATTTCGTCAATTCTTGAGTCGATCAACTGTAAGTCATATAATGCTCTTAGTTTTTCTTCAACAGTAACTTCTTTCTTTTTTGCCATTATAAATAATTAATAGGATTTGTATTGTTTTCTGATAAAAATATATTGCTAAAATTCAAAGCAGCTGCAAAATTACTAATTTTTTTGTTAAGATAATCAACTAAAAGGTTTTTTGTGAACTGTTCGCTTTCATAATGTCCAATATCTACTAATAATATGTTATTTTCTGCTTTAAAAAAATCATGGTATTTAAAATCGGATGAAATATATGCGTCTGCATTTAATTTTTTTGCATGTTCTATTGCAAAAGCTCCTGAACCACCAAGAAGTGCTACTTTTTTTATTTTTTTATGGATTAAAGCAGAATGTCTTATTCCATTTGCGTTGAATTTATTTTTCAATAAGTTTAAAAAATTAATTTCTTCCATTTCTGTATTAAATTCAGCTAACATTCCCATTCCGATATTTTTTAACGGATTAGGAATTAAAAATTGCCGATTAACTAAGCCTAATACTTCACACATTTTAGCAGAAACTCCATCAAACGAATTGTCTAATGCAGTGTGCATTGCATAAATTGAAATATTATTTTGAATTGCTTTTATGGTAACTCGCTCTACGTAATTATTTCCGTTAAGGTGTTTTAAACCATTAAAAATAATAGGGTGGAAGCTAATTATTAGATTGCATTTTTTAGAGATTGCTTCATCAATGGTAACTTCTAACGTGTCTAAAGTTACTAAAATATTGTTAACCTTATTTTGATAATTGCCGATTAACAAGCCAACATTGTCAAAATCTTCAGCATCATTTAATGGTGCTAATTCTTCCAATAGGTTTGTTATTTCTTTAATTTTCATTATCTAATTAATAGTAATTAGGTTTATAATTCGTTTAGTTGTTTTAGTTTTTCTGTATTTTCAGCTAATTCTAAAGCTTCTACTATTTTATGAATATCTCCATCAATAATATTACTTAAGTCATATAAGGTAAGTCCAATTCTATGATCGGTAACTCTACCTTGTGCATAATTATAGGTTCTAATTTTAGCAGAACGATCACCAGAAGATACCAATGAGTTACGTTGTGCAGCATCAGCATCAAGTTTTTTTTGTAATTCCATTTCATAAATACGAGTACGTAAAACTTTTAATGCTTTGTCTTTGTTTTTATGTTGTGATTTTTGGTCTTGACATTGTGCAACAATTCCAGTAGGAACGTGTGTTAAACGAACGGCAGAGTAGGTTGTATTTACTGATTGTCCGCCAGGACCAGACGAACAAAAATAATCAACTCTAATATCGCTCATTTTAACATCTACATCAAATTCTTCAGCTTCTGGTAAAACCATAACAGTTGCCGCTGATGTGTGTACTCTACCTTGGGTTTCAGTTTGTGGAACTCTTTGAACACGATGTACGCCAGATTCATATTTCATTGTGCCGTATACATCTGCTCCTGTAAGGCTAAAAATTATTTCTTTAAAACCACCAGAAGTACCTTCGCTAATATCTTCAATTTCAAGTTTCCATTTTTTATCAGATGCAAATTTTGAGTACATTCTATAAAGATCTCCTGCAAATATACTTGCTTCGTCTCCACCAGTTCCTGCTCTTATTTCTACAATAACATTTTTAGCATCTTCAGGGTCTTTCGGAATCATCAATACTTTGATTTCTTCTTCTAATTGAGGTATTTTTATTTTAGCCTCGTCTAATTCCATTTTAGCCATTTCAACCATTTCAGCATCAGAATTATCATCAATAATTTCTAAGGCTTCATCTCGATTAGCAACAATTGAAATGTATTCATTTCCTTTATCAACGATATCTTTTAAGTCTTTATATTCTTTGCTTAACTTAACATATTTTTTTTGATCTTTTATGATGTCTGGTTGTATAATCAAGTCAGATACTTCGTCAAAGCGTTGTTTTATTATGCGTATTTTATCTATCATGTTCTATTATCTCAGTTTAGTCTTAAATGTAGACTGTTGCAAAAGTACGTTTTTTTATGGAATTATATATTTGCTGTTTTGTTTATTTTATGATAAAAAAAAGCCCCAAACTAAAAGTTTGGAGCTTTATTAATTTTATTATTTAGCTTATTTAGTCAACTAATATAATAACTTTGTTATTACTCATTTCAATAGTTCCAGATTTTATAGCTAACCAAGTTCCGTTATCATCCCCTTTAGAGAATTTATCTTGAAATTGTTCTTCAATTTGAATATCTCCATAAATTTTAACATTACCTTTTTGTAATAAAGAAACAATTGGTGCGTGATTTTCTAACATTTGAAAATCGCCATTAATTCCTGGTACAGCAACAGAATTCACATCTGTTTGTAATAATACTGCTTCTGGTGATACTATTTCTAATTTCATATTTTATGTTTTTCGCTATGATGTTTATCTGTATAACTATTGCTATTAAGCTTCTGCTAACATTTTTTCTCCTGCATCTATAGCATCTTGAATTGAACCTCTAAGGTTAAATGCAGCTTCAGGATATTTGTCTAACTCTCCGTCCATAATCATATTAAAGCCTTTAATTGTATCTTTAATATCAACTAAACAACCTGGTATACCAGTAAATTGTTCTGCTACATGGAAAGGTTGTGATAAGAAACGTTGTACACGTCTTGCTCTATGAACGATTAATTTATCTTCTTCAGATAATTCTTCCATTCCTAAAATTGCAATAATATCTTGTAATTCTTTATATTTTTGTAAAGTTTCTTTAACTTTTTGAGCAGTATCATAGTGTTCATCACCAAGAATTTCTCTGTTTAAAATTCTTGAAGTAGAATCTAAAGGATCTACCGCAGGATAGATACCTAATTCTGAAATCTTACGAGAAAGTACTGTTGTAGCATCTAAATGTGCAAATGTTGTTGCTGGTGCAGGGTCTGTTAAATCATCTGCAGGTACATATACTGCTTGTACAGATGTAATAGAACCTGTTTTTGTTGAAGTAATACGTTCTTGCATTGCACCCATTTCGGTTGCTAAAGTTGGTTGATAACCAACGGCAGAAGGCATACGCCCTAATAATGCAGATACCTCAGAACCAGCTTGTGTAAATCTAAAAATATTATCAATAAAGAATAGAATATCTTTACCTTGTCCATCTCCAGCTCCATCTCTAAAATACTCAGCAATTGCTAAACCAGATAATGCAACACGAGCACGTGCTCCAGGCGGTTCGTTCATTTGTCCGAATACAAAAGTAAGTTTAGATTCTTTTAAAGCAGACATGTCTACTTTAGATAAATCCCATCCACCTTCTTCCATAGATTTGTCAAACTCTTCACCGTATTTAATAATTCCAGATTCAAGCATCTCACGAAGTAAATCATTTCCTTCACGAGTTCTTTCTCCGACTCCTGCAAAAACCGATAAACCACCGTGTCCTTTTGCAATATTATTAATTAATTCTTGAATAAGTACTGTTTTACCAACTCCAGCTCCTCCAAATAATCCAATTTTACCTCCTTTTGCGTAAGGTTCAATTAAATCGATTACTTTAATACCAGTAAAAAGTACTTCGGTAGCCGTTGATAAATCTTCAAATTTTGGCGCTTCTCGGTGAATTGGTAAACCGTTTTTACCATCTTTAGGAAGTGCTTTTAATCCATCAATTGGATCGCCATTTACGTTGAATAAACGTCCATAAATTTCTCCACCAACAGGTATTTTAATAGGATTTCCTGTAGCTAAAACTTCATAACCTCTACTAATACCGTCAGTAGAATCCATTGCAATTGTTTTTACAGTATCTTCACCAATATGTTGTTGCACTTCTAATACAATAATAGAACCGTCTTTCTTTTTGATTTCTAATGAATCATAAATTTTAGGAAGATCTGTTCCAGATTCAAATACTACATCTACAACAGGTCCAATAATTTGAGAAATTTTACCAGTAACTTTACTCATTTTTTTATTTTTATGGTTAAATGATAATAAAAAATATTATCTATAATGTTCAAGTTTTCAAGGTGCAAAGATAATTATATTTAATTAATATAAAAATTATAATTAAATAAATTAAATGCAAAAAAAAACACTCCATTTGTGGAGTGTTTTTATATAATAAAAAATACTTATTTATTGAATTATAGCAGGAAATTGAGTAACAAAATCTTTCGCTTTATTCAAATTGCCAGACGCTTCAAAGTTTGAGCCGTATTTGGTGTCAATTGCTTTTAAAATTTCATTTGCAATAAAAGCGCTTCCTCTTGCAGTTAAGTGAGCTCCATCTAAAGAAAATGCTTCTCCAAATATATATCGGTTACTTAGATTAAATTCATCAAATACGATACCTCCGTTTGCCAATTGAGTCATTAATGCATTTGCATTTACAAAAGCTAAACCTTTATTGTTTGCAACAGCTTCGATAGTTGTATTGTATGCATCTGTAGCTGTATTTACTTCCATAATTTCATCTTTTGAAAGAACCCATTGGTCATCTAATGGTACAGAAACACCATTAATTAATAATGGATTTCCTCCAACTTGTGTACCTATAAAAGTTCTACTTGTCAAAATTAATAGATCATCAGCTGTAGCTTGTCTATACATTTGTGGTAAACCATAAGCTGATAAATCGGTTAAATATTCATCTACAATGGTAACAGCGTTTAGACCCGCAACAAAATGAATTGTTCTTGCTTCTTTTTCTTCAGTTGTTATTAAAGTTGCCGCTTCAAAAGATGCTAAGGCTCCATTGTAAGTTGCAAAAGCGCCATTTAATTGGTCTGCTGTTGCTTGATCTAAAGGAACAGGGTTAT
>Ga0256840_1000960_pt1 | contig 28326 bp, 24 predicted proteins | sample 355202metaG_FD_185969 | JGI IMG/M metagenome (GOLD analysis project Ga0256840, IMG submission 185969) | Hydrothermal vent microbial communities from Mid Atlantic Ridge, Atlantic Ocean - 355-202 | ecosystem: Environmental > Aquatic > Marine > Hydrothermal vents | place: Atlantic Ocean: Mid... | reverse complement strand
CAGCCGAGGTTATTTCATGTATATTCTGAGGAGTAAAAATCATCTATTGAGTATTTTGATATACTCCGTAGAGTCACACTTTTCAAATTGTCCTCACAAACAACTAAGATATTTTACATAGGGAGTCAGATATCAAACCGACTGCAACATTCTATTTAAAACTCACCTACCGAGCTTTCTACTCTGCGCTAAATGAACCACACAATATTTCACTCCACGGTGCCTTGTCCCTTACCTTCCTCCTTACTACAGGGTGTGCTAATGCTCCAATTTGGCAAGCCCCCGGAGAAGTTTTAGTAACAGAGCAGGCGATTACTTTAGCCTTAAATGACCTCGAAGGCGGAGACTATACTAATGATTTTGATGCAGATGTCATTCCAAATATTCCAGCCCCTAAAGCATTACGACCCTGTTGTGCATTTGGGAATGGGCTGATGGTTAAATTTGGCGAGATACCATTAGTTGGGTTTGAGCTAGACAATATACGCGCTCCTAACGACATTGGGCCACACAAATATGATAATGGCTTAATCTCGTTCGACCTTGCTGACAATCGTGGCTGGGTCGACGACGAGAATAACGGCCTTGTCTATACCTGTCGCGGTGGTTTTATTGATGTCGCGCATGTGCGCGACAATGCAGATATGACAATTTTTCTCGCTGCACAAGCTGGCCGCAATATGGATAAAGGCGGTATTATAAAATTACCTGATCAAGGTGGTGAAATTCATATTATTTTTCATCCTATTCCCAAAGAACTTTTAAATGAATATGGACGCCTTCTTCTAGTTTCCCGTATTGGCCAATGGACTGCATTCCAACTATCAATCTGGCACGAGATTGCTACCTGGTATGGCTTCGCATCGCTAATAGGCTGGCCAGAGAAACTATCATCCTTCTCCCCAGAAGACCTATACTCGAATTTGCTCGGAACCAAGATCGCTGGTAGCATTATCACTAACTTACAAATGACTGATGATCATACCTATAACCGAAATATGGATCTTTGGATAAAGCGTGTCTTCGACCGATTACAAGCTGTATCTAAAGATGAGGGCATACAGGCGATAAATAGAGTAGACGGTATATGGTGGGACTCGCAACGACGCTTGCCGAACTGGCAGATTACACAAAGCCGCCACTTTCTGACAAAAGAAAAAATCAAACCCTGGCCTATCATAATGGCTAATGCAATATTGGATAGCTGTATTAACGCCAAGCCCAGACTCGACTTATACTATGCTTCAGCAATCGCGGGAATACGCTTCGATGAACTGGTTACAATTACGATAGACATCAACGACAAGCTTATCAATAATGGCTTCCCGCTACTCACGATGAATCAGAGAACAGTGACACAAGCTGACTTTTTCCGCCTCTCTGAGGCAATCCGCACCGAGGTAGTCAAATTATTAGGAGCAAAAGCTGATCGGCCAGATCCCTAAAGTGAAAACAAGCAGTTGGTAGATCTTTTGCCATTTAATGAGCTATTAGCTTGTCGATATCAATAAGCTAATAGCTTAAAAAAACTCAAGATTTCCTTCACAAATGACTTGAATTCAGATTCTTTAAACCAATAAATTATTGAGTAACATTCCAAGACACAATATGGGTACTGATTGGTATTAACCTATCCGCATCATTTTTGTTTCACTATTAAAATAATCCTCTAATTCATCTTTAAATCTACACGTTAGCAGTTTTGTCGTTTCAATGACTGTTATATCAGATTGACACATTTTTTTTGCCAGCTGAATACATTCCAGTTCAAAATTATTGGCACTAACAATACGATTAATGATACCTAATTCCAAGGCTTCTTTTGCTGTTATCGTATCAATATTTAATAGTATATCTATCGCTTTACTCTCACCAACATATCTAGGCAGAAAAAAAGCAAGTCCACCAGAAGGATGAAGCCCATACTGCCTGTGCGCCAATTTAAAATGCATATGTTCTGTAGCAAAGCGGAAGTCTGCTGATAAGGTTTCGCCAAAAAAAGGGGTAACAACACCTCCTTGTAAACAATCGATAATTATCTTTTTTGAAGCACTACGCTGCTTGATTGTGTCTTGGTGAAAAACCATTTGTCGTAAGCGCGGGAGTCGCTGTTTAAAATCCCAGTTACTATCTAGGTCTCTAAGTGCTAGTTGTTCTCCACACAAATGAGAGATATATTGGGCATAAGAATTTTCATCCAGTGCACCGGCTGCAAATATAGACAAAATGACCTTAATTTCTGGGGTTTCTTCAATAACTGAAAAAAGCTTTTGATAGCGCTCTTTTTTATCTATATCAGTCATTAAATTAAACGCATTGCTTTTTAATCTAAAAATGACAACAGCACCTTCAATGTCAATAGACATATCACTATCTGAAAAACCTTTAATTAATTTTAAACTCATAACAGTGTCCTTATATACTCAGTAAACAGAGTAATTATTGCGGAAATAGTTGTGCTTTAATAATTCATTAAATGCTTTTTTAAAAACACGCCATCAGTCAATTATTTAAGCCTTGTTTCATTGGCAAACAATAACTCTTGCTATAAATAAGCAATGAAAATCTCTATCTTTATGCATCAATTCTAATAAAACCAACAAACTGAGTTTATCATTGCTACCCCCATCAGCTCGACCTTATTCTATGCCATGTGTGGGTTTTATATTAAAAAATAATGCATAAAGCACGGGTACTGCAATTAATGTCAATAATGTTGCGAAAGCCAGTCCTCCCATAATGGTAACCGCCATACTGGCAAAAAAAGCATCATTCAATAAAGGTAACATACCTAGAATAGTGGTCACAGCCGCTAAAAATACAGGGCGGATACGACTGACACTAGCATGAATAATAGCGTCATAATGATCTTTATCTTCGGCAATTTGCGTGTCAATTTCATCGACTAGCACAATCGCATTTTTCATTAACATCCCTGATAGACTTAACAGCCCCAATAAAGCCATAAAACTAAACGGTTTCCCCGTAGTCAATAAGCCGATTACGACACCACAAACAGACATCGGCACCACTAGCCAAATAATCAGCGGCTGGCGCGCTTTACCAAATAATAGAATACTAATAAGCAACATGATGAGCATACTGACCGGTAATTTAGAATTGAGTGCCGTTTGTGCATCGCGTGAACTTTCATATTCCCCCCCCCACTCCATGGTATAGCCTGCTGGCAACTCGATTGCCTCAATCTGTTCTATGATGCTTTTATTAGCTGTATCAGCGGTTAACCCCGGCGCAGGCTCTGCTTGCGCGGTTAGGGTACGTACTCGGTTACGGCGATGAATCAAAACATCTTCACTGATGATATCAACACGATCTATCACTTGCATGAGCGGGACAAAGGTCTGGGTCATCGCACTGTATACTAAGCGATCATTTAAACGACTGGGGTTATGTCGTTCCATATCGGGCGGTCTAGCAACAATCGGAATGAGCTTGTCATTTTCGCGGTAGGTACTGGCTTGTACACCCGTCGTAGCAAATCGCAAACTGAGTGCCACTTCATCCAGACCAACTCCCGCTATCCTTGCTCGCTCAGCATTAAAGACGGGCGCTAATACCAATTCTTTTTGTCGCCAATTAGTACGTACATCAATCAGTGCCTCTTCTGCTGCCATAATGGCAGTAGCTTGAGACCCTAGTTGACGCAAGATAGTAGGATCAGAACCTGAAAAACGCGCTTCAATTTTAGCGGCAACACTTGCGCCAAAAACCAGGCGTTCGGTGCGTATTTCAGCATTTGGATAAGCATCACTTAATTCTTGTTTCAGTTCAGCCGCCAGTGCATCAATTAAACCCGTCCCTGTTACACGAATAATAAATTGCCCATAGGATGTATTGGGTAGTTCTGGCGTATAGGTGAGCATATAGCGGCTCGCGCCTCGGCCGATAAAACTAGCAACCGAAACGACCTCCTTTTTCTTTTGAATACGTTTTTCAATTTCTGCCATATCCTTAGCCGTTGCGCGAATATCCGCACCTTCAGCTAGTTGATAATTGAGGTAAAACAGCGGCGTATTTGAATAAGGAAAAAATTGCTGTTTAACCATGCCAAAGCCAGCAAAACATGCAATAGTGACTAGCACCAGCACGATAACCGTTAATATACGCGCATGTAATACGCCTTTGAGTACCGTTTGATAGAACCGGTATACTGGACCCGCATAAGGGTCCAGGGTACTGTCGGTCGCTTTAACCTTTAAAAATAAATAGCCAAAGAGCGGTGTGACGGTAATCGCTAACACCCAGCTTAATAACAGCGAAAAACAGATCACCGCAAATAAAGAAAATAAAAATTCACCGGTAATATCATCCGATAAACCTATGCCTGAAAAAGCCATAATGCCGATCACAGTTGCCCCAAGCAAAGGGATTTGTGTCCGATCTGTTGCTGTGCAAGCCGCTTCTTTTGCAGGCATACCACGCTGCATACTAATTAACATACCTTCAGCAACGACAATAGCATTATCCACCATCATGCCCATGGCAATAATCAAAGCGCCCAGCGAGATACGCTCCATATCGATACTAAATAATTTCATACAGAGCAACGTACCCAGCACTGTCAGTAATAAGGTTGCCCCAACAATTAGCCCTATACGCCAGCCCATCATTAAGCATAAAACCAAAATAACAATAGAAACCGATATAATAAGGTTATTAATAAAGCCATTAATGGATTCATCAACCACTTTATGCTGCTCGTAAATGGGACTAACCTCAACACCTAAGGGAATCCGTAATTTGAGTTCTTCTAGGCGTGCTTCTACTGCTTTTCCGATAGTCACAATATTGGCATCAGGTATACCAGAAATAGCTAGACTAAAGGCCTCTTGGCCATTAAACCGCACTAAATGCTCGGGAATTTCTGTCGGTTCACGGCGAATGGTCGCAATATCAATTAAACTGATTTGCTCAGTCGTGCCGGGTTTACCGATACGTAAATTTTCAAGCTGCGTTAGTGAATCAAACCCCTCACCCGAAGCAATACGAATTCGGCGGCCATTCAAGGTAATAGCGCCCGCATCACTGATGGTATTTTCAGACTGTATGGTGGCAAGAATTTGTTGTGTAGACAGCCCTAAGCGGATGAGGCGGTCATTGGAAATTTCAACATAAATCGTTTCTGTACGCTCACCCGCTGTTTCTACCTTAGCCACATTAGGCACCGTTAAAAGCTCACGGCGTAAAAATGTAGCAATATCCAAAATTTCTTTGGTAGAAAATCCTGGGGCCGTTACTGCATAAAAAATCCCATAAACATCACCGAAATCATCATTTACAATGGATGGCTGGGTGCCAGAAGGTAAGCTTCTTTGCGCATCATTGACCTTGCGCCTTAATTCATCCCAGACCTGTGGCATAGTGTGTTGATCATAAGTATCTTTAATTTCCACGGTAATTTCAGAGACCCCAGGTTTGGACTTTGAGGTGATTCTTTTAAGCTGTGGTAATTGCTGAATCATTGACTCAAGCGTTTCAGTCACCTCTTGCTCCACTTCAACAGCGGTTGCCCCTGGGTAAGCGGTGATGACTAAGGCTTGTTTAATGGTAAAATTAGGGTCTTCCAATCGACCGACAGTATCTAAGCCCCATAAGCCACCGAAGAGGCATAATAAAACCAGTAACCAAGTATTAACAGGTCGCTCAATGGAACTACGTGCAATTTCTAAGCTCATCAGTCACTCCTAGAATGCAACAAAACGGCGAACAATCATACCTTCACGCAATAAATGCGTCCCAGCCGTGACTATTTGATCACCCTGCTGCAAGCCAGATAACACGGGTATTTTGTGTTTCTTAATAGTGCCCAACACGACACTACGAGGGGCAACAGTATTGTTTTTTGCATCATAAATCCAGGCTCTCGGCTTACCCGCCTCATCATAATCAATGGCAGAGACAGGGATGGCAAATTTAGGCGCTTCTGCTCCCGCTTTTCTGCTAATAATGACAGTCACAGTCATACCAGGTAATACATATTGGTTTTGCTCTCTGGATAAAGCAAAAATGACCTCATAAGTCTGAGCTACGCTACCTGCCTCGGTCATATGCTCTCGATAACTCAGTGGAAAGTGCTGCTTAGGGCGGTCTTTAAAAACAGCAACTGCATTAAATTCACTGGTTTGCTTAAGCAATTTAACCATGTTTTCCGGAATATTGATGTGTACTCGTAGTTCAGTTAAATCCTGTACGCGTACTATTTTCTGGAATGCATCGACATTGGTATAATTATCAACCAAACGCTGACTGACCAATGCATCAAATGGGGCAATAATACGTGTATAAGCAAGATTTCTTTTAGCTGTTTGTAAGGCAACTTGACTAATCGTATACTGAGTTTCCGCTTGATCTAACATCGCTTTGGGTAAAGACCCTGATTTGAATAGATTACGTTTGCGCACGACATCCAGTTTAGCTAGATTATACTGCGCTTGGGCTTGCTCTTTAACCAAGCGATAATCATTATTATCTAGTGCAGCAACTAATTGACCTTTGCCAATAAAGAGCCCCTCTTGAGCAGGTAACTCAATCATGCGACCCGGAACCTGAAAAGATAAATCGACCGTGCTAACGGCTTCAATACGTCCAGCAAAACGCCTTTGTAACAAAGTATTGTTAGCCGACACGGTTTCAACACGCACAGTACGCATGGGTTGCTTGGGTATTTCAGCAGCACCGTCACAGCCAGAAAGTATGATCAATAGTCCACTGATAAATACCCGTTTAATAAAATAAGCAGGGGAACTATTAATTGAAAAGTGCATGATATAAAGTGTCATTTTGTTAAAAATAAGGTTAACTAAAAATATAAGCGTATTGTGCTGATTGTTTGCTGAAATAATAGGGGTATTGAATCAAAACCCTACCCACTACGCCAAATCGAAAATAATAGCCAAACACCTCCTACAAAAGCACCGATAAAACCCATCAATCCAAAGACGGAAGAAGTCCCGCCCTGAACAGTCGAGACAATAGAGCTACCGACAATTAAAGCCGATGTTACCAAGCTAACTGACAGACGATTAATAGAACGATCAAGCTCCTTAGACAGCCACACAGGCTTATTAAGGTCTATTTCCACACCGATAGAGCCATGACGTAGCGACTCTATCAACTGATGTAAGTCTCGAGGTAAGTCAGATAATAATTCAGCCAAACTAAACAAATTACCTTTGCCGCGCCTAAATAACTCAGAAGGACTATAGCGCTCTAAAAAGATACGTTTTAATTGAGGTGTTGCTTCCTGAACAAGATTAAAATCTGGATCTAACTGTCGTCCAAAACCATCTAAGGTAATAAAAGCCTTCAGTAATAAGGTTAAATCTGGCGGTAAATTTAGCTGATGATCACGTAGTAAAGTTGTTAATCTATTTAATAAATCCGCAATATTAAGCTCTTTTAAAGGAATGTCGTGATATTGATCAATAAACTCATCAATATCAAGCGTAAAACCTTCTCTATTCTCAAGGTGAGCATGACTACTCCACAGTAATAAAACTTTAACAACCCGCGATGAATCTTTATCAATTAAGCCCCGTAATAAATTTAAAACTTGGTCGCGCCGCTCTTCAGATAAGCGCCCAACCATACCAAAATCAATAAAGGCGAGCCGATTATCAGACAAATAAAAACAATTTCCTGGGTGTGGATCTGCATGAAAAAAACCATCCTCCAAGATCATCTTAAAAACAGCTTCTACACCGCGCTTAGCTAATAGCTTTCGATCCAATCCCGATTGTTCCAGCGCCTTTATATCATTGCCTGCTATGCCATCAATAAACTCCTGAACATTGATGCGTTCACTCGTCCATTGCCAATAAACTTTTGGGAAGACAATATACCTATTACCCCTAAAATTTGTCATCATGCGCTCTGCATTACGACATTCTGCGGCTAAATCAAGCTCACGGCGCATAGATAAGGTAAATTGATGTGCTATTTCTTTAGGGCGATAACGCTGTAATACTTTAATTTCCTGCTCAGCAATATCAGCTAATTGTGCGAGCAAACGCAAATCCGCTTCTACAACAGAACGAATCCCTGGGCGACGAATCTTAACAATAACTTCACTACCATCATGCAAATGCGCTTTATAAACTTGACTTATAGAAGCTGCGGCTAGTGGCTGGCAGGAAAATTGCTCAAATATTTCCTCAGGTTTGGCACCTAAATCCTCCTCAACTTGAGCGACAAGTTCCTCATAAGGAACAGTTTTCACTTGGTCCTGAAGCTTTTTAAATTCATTTAACCATTCAGGTGAAAATAAATCAGATCGCGTAGCAAGAATTTGCCCTAACTTAACAAAAGTTGGCCCCATTTCTTCCAATGCCCGGCGCACCCTGACGGGCGGTTCAAGGGTCGCTAAATCCTCAATTTCCTTCCATTTTAAAGCGTGGCCAGCACGCTCTACAATCGTTGCCGCCCCCACACGACGCACCATATCACCAAAGCCATAGCGAATTAGAATAGATGATATCTCATGAATGCGTCCAAAATCACGGGCAACGCTTAAGGTTTCTAATAACATACAGCTTTAATAGCTTATTTTTTATTTTCTAAACTATCAGCAATACCTGCTAACATTCCACTTGCCATGCGAATAAAGCTGACACTGGCTGTTTTCGCCATTTCTGCTGCTTGTATTTTTTCTAACCGCCCGCCTTTAGATAAATCATGGTGTAAAGCACTTAAAATTTTAGTCACTGAATCACCAACCGATGAGCCACTATTTTGCAAATGCTCCAGTAACCTTGTCAGTGTGGCTTTCGTTGTTTCCTGACCTTTATTAGCGACCTCACTTAAAGTATCTAAAAATAAACTTTCTAAGTCTTGTAAATCCGTTAGCGCACGTTTTAAATCGTGATCAGAAAAATCCTGTAAATTACTACTCGCTTCTTCAATAGCTAATTTTGATGCCCCAGCAACCTGACTTAGTGCGGCATCAATACCAGAAACCACTTGCTCCAATGCTTCTGTATTTTTCTCCAGTTGCTGACTAGCACCCTCAGTTGCCCCCGTAAGTACATCCTGTAAGGTTTGCTTAATCGCTTCGGGTGAAAATTTACCTTCGTTTAATGTTTGAACAACGAGGTGACGAATATCTTGTTCAATATCATCACTTTGCAAAACAGTTGTTCTAGCAGACTCTTGAGTATTCTCTTTATTAACTAATGTCATGATTGTTCTCCAATAAATGATTAAGGATTTTATAAAATACCCAGTGCACGGCGTAAATTCAAATTAGCCATCGCTGCGTCATAACGTGCATTATTAAAATTATCATAAGCTCTAATGCGTAAACTCTCAGCATCCAAAACTTCAGTATGCCCTGCAAGCCCTTGCTGATAACGCTCCGTACTTACTTTTAAATTTTCATCAGCTTGTCCTGTCGCTGTTTGCGCCACGACCACACGCTTTTGTGTTTCCTGAATGGCTAACCAAGCTTGGCGAACCTGCAACTGAATAGCACTAATTAAATCATTACGCTGCGAATTTACAGCAAGTGCCTGGCTGTTTAAAGCATCACTACGGTGCGCTGTTGAACCATCATATATTTGCCATTGTACCGAGGCATTCGCCATCCACATACCTTCGTAGGTTTGATACTTATTTTGCGTATACTGATAACCACCACTGACATTGACTTGCGGCCATAAACCCGCCTTAACACTTGCAGCTTGCTCCTCTAACGCATGCACTTGCTCTGTCAGCCCACTTAATTCTGTTCGTTTCAATAAGGCTTGCTGACTCAATGTTACGTAGTCACCTTGTGGCACCTCAGGAAACCGTTCAATAAGTTCAACATCTGCCATTAAATCACGATTCAATAATTGATTGTAATTAGCTTTAGCTATTTGTAAGCTATTTTCCTGCTGTAATACTAATTGCTTTGCATTGCTCAGCTCAACATCTGCAGCTAACAAGTCATTACGCGCGACCATACCTTGTTGATAGAGATTATGCACATCTTTAGCATGAGATTTTAGGCTGATAACATGACTCTGCGCAACTTGCAATGCTTTCTCAGCACGGAAAATAGCAATAAAGGCATGCGCAACTTGTAATTTTATATTTAATATCGTTGTTGTTTCGTCATGCTGACTTGCTAATGCAGCGGCTTCTGCAGCTTCAATACTATGACTAATACGACCGCTGGTAAAAACAGGTAAACTAATAATTGCCTGCGCATTTGCACTCCCCGCCGAGCTTATAGGGAACTGCACAGAGTTACCCTCTAATTGGGTTTCTGCCGAAGGTGTATCACTTAATTGCGTGTACCCACCACTCACATTAAACTGCGGCAGGCGCTGCCCTTGGGCTGCAAATATTTCCTGTTTGGCCGCCTGACTATTGGCTTTTGCTGCAAAAATACGCTGGTTTTTATTCACCGCTTCAGTAAAGGCTTGCTCTAATGTTTCCGCAGCAACCCCTGACTTAGTAAAGAATAAGGCAAGCAAACAAATACTTTTTCTATTTATGCGCATATAAAAATCCTTGCATATAAAATTTCACCACTTTATTAATATGTTCTGTTTTTTCTGCTTCTGATGGTGCTGCTTTAATCCCTAAAAGACACTGAAAATGTAAATCTCCCTTTAACATACTGAAAAATGCATCCGCAGCAACGGCTGTATCTGGAATATTCACCCGTTCATGCTGGTTAATTTTTTCCAAATAATGCTCCAATAAGGCCAACGCTGCCTGCGGCCCACTGTTATAAACTAATAGTCCTAATTCAGGAAACGTATGGCATTCAGAAATCACCAGTCGATAAATAGCCAATGCGTCTTCAGCAAAGATTAAATCAACAAAACCAACAGCAATCTTGTTTAGATTATTTTCTACACTACCTGATTCTACTAACACACTATCTATGGTTTGTAATAAAACAGCGCATAACTCCTTAATAACCGCCGCTAATAAATCGCTTTTACTGGCGAAATACTTATACAACGTTGCTTTAGAAACTGGGGCGGCCTGAGCAATTTTATCCATGCTAACGGCATTAAAACCCTGTTCAAGAAAGAGCGTTGTAGCACCTTTAAGAATGCTTTGTCGCTTTGAATGGCTAACGTTTAAAGTCATGCTTTTTATATGATATATTTATTCTATACTTTATAACCCGAACAAATATAAACTAAACTGTTCAGTTTAGCAAGAGTTAGTTCTCTCCCGCTACTTTAACTTAGACACACACTTGACCCAGCCGTTGAAAATAGCAATCAAAAGCCAATACCACACAACCCAAAGCGACAAGCATTATTAAATGCACATTTCTAATGCTGCAAATCAAATGCGCCTAAACAACAGTTAATGCTAAAATATCCATTTTTTCACATCTTATTAAGTGAATCGTGCCTAAAATGTTCCCCCGCATAGCATTAACCCCTGGCGAACCCGCTGGAATTGGTCCTGATTTGTGCATACAACTTGCACAACAAGATCTAGCCTGCCAATTAGTCGTCATTGCCGACCCTAAATTACTAGAGCAGCGCGCTAAACAGCTAAATTTACCTTTAAAAATTGAATTATTTGACTCCGAACAAGCTATATCAGCTCATATTGCCGGCACATTGACTGTGTTGCCTTGTTTGTTAAACACTCCAGCTGAATGCGGTATATTAAATAAAAACAACAGCGCTTATGTATTAAAAACCATTAAAATAGCAACCCAAGGCTGCGCTTCAGGTTTATTTTCTGCCATGCTAACCGGACCGGTACATAAAGGTATTATTAATGATGCAGGCATTGCATTTACCGGTCATACTGAATTTATTGCCAATATAACTGGCGGCCATCCAGTCATGATGTTAGCCACCGAAGGTTTACGCGTTGCTTTAGTAACCACGCACTTACCCTTAAAAGAAGTTAGCACGGCAATCACCTCAGAAACATTAAATACAGTGATTCAATTACTGGATAAGGATTTACGCCTACGTTTTGGCATAGAAAATCCACGCATTTTAGTGTGCGGATTAAATCCGCATGCAGGTGAAGGTGGACATTTAGGGCGTGAAGAAATTGATGTTATCGAGCCGGTATTGAATCAATGCCGTGCATCAGGTATTAACTTACAAGGCCCCTTGCCTGCTGACACTTTATTTACCGATAAATATCTAGTCAATGCCGATGCTGTATTAGCAATGTATCACGATCAAGGCCTACCCGTTTTAAAATACAAAGGCTTTGGCAAAGCAGTTAATATTACCTTAGGCTTACCTATTATTCGTACTTCAGTCGATCATGGCACAGCATTAGACTTAGCTGGAACAGGCAAAGCAGACGCAGGAAGTATCCTTTATGCTTTACAAACGGCCATGCAAATGTCCAGTCACTTAGATAAGTATTAATATGGCACATATAGCACGCAAACGTTTTGGTCAAAACTTTTTACATGACCATCATATTATCAGCAATATTCTTGGCTCACTTGCTTACAATAAAAACCAGCATTGGGTAGAAATTGGCCCAGGGCAAGGCGCACTAACCGAGTCCATCCTAAATGACGGCATACAACTGGATGTTGTTGAATTAGATCGTGATTTAGTACGCTTTTTAGATTTCAAATTTCGCAACTTTAGTAATCTAACTATCCACAGCTCTGATGCCTTAAAATTTGATTTCTCTGCCTTAGCCACCCAAGGCGAGAAACTGCATATCTTAGGCAATCTGCCCTACAATATTTCCACGCCGCTGATGTTTCATTTATTGGAAAATACACCGCTGATTGCGGATATGACCTTTATGCTGCAAAAAGAAGTGGTTGATAGAATTTGTGCAGCACCAGGCAATAAAAAATACGGTCGCTTGAGTGTTATGATGCAATATTATTGCGCGACTGAGCACTTATTTGATGTGCCACCAGAAAGCTTTAATCCAGCACCCAAAGTGATGTCTTCGATTGTGCGTTTAATGCCATATGCACAACCGCCGGTCATTATCGACTCTATTAAATCACTAAATACTGTCGTCACTGCAGCTTTTTCACAACGGCGCAAAACATTACGTAACTCACTTAAAAAACTCATACTTGAGGCTAATATTATTGCGCTAGATATTGATCCAACAATACGTGCAGAATGTTTATCGCTAGAAGACTTTGCTAAAATCAGTCAATTTGTACACCAAAACCCTTTACCAGAGGAATAAGTGACTCGTCATTAATCAAGAACTAGGACAGACTAAAGTTCTGCCCCTCCCGCATTCTTTTTAAATTAATTGCCCTCAGGTACGAATGATGCTGCGCTTCACTGCTAATCTAAGCTTATTATTTACAGAAGTTCCTCTGATTAACCGCTTTGCAGTAGCAAAAGCTAGTGGCTTTAATGCAGTTGAAATTCAATTTCCTTATGAACTCAGCGCGCAAATAATAAAAACTGAGTTAGATGCGCAACAATTACAACTGGTCTTATTTAATGTCGCTGCCGATGATTTATTACAAGGCGGTGAAGGCCTAGCCGCAGTCCCAGAAAAACAGGCACAATTTGAAACCGCTGTTGCACAAGCGGCCGAATATGCACAACTACTCAAGCCTGAAGCAATTAATATTTTACCCGGCTGCTGCTTTGATAATGAACACCTTGCAGCATATCAAGACACCTTTAAAAAAAATTTACACTACGCGTTGGCTGCATTTTCACCTTTAGGTATTAAAACTGTTTTCGAGGCTATTAATACACGGGATATGCCTCACTTTATCATACACAGCAGCGCACAAATGTTAGACATAATGACAGAAATCAAACACCCAGACTTATTAATGCAATATGATATTTACCATAGCTTAATGATGAAAGAAAACCCGACTTCTTTTATTGCTCAATACAGCGATAAGATCGGCCATATTCAATTCGCCGATTACCCTGGCAGGCATGAACCTGGAACAGGCAATATTAACTTCCAGCAACTCTTCTCAGTCATTAAAACATCAGGCTATGCAGGCTGGATAGGTGCCGAATATAAACCTTTAAATTCAAGCACAAGTTCTTTAAGTTGGCTTAGAAACGCCTATTAAAGACTTTCTAACTCAGGCTGAAGAATCATATTAATGCACTTAAAGTACATAAAAACGGGTCTCAATGACCCGCTCAATTAATTCAATCTAACCGACAAAAAGCTACACCCTAAATTGTCCCACTAGAGCCTCTAACTCCTCAGAAAGTCTCGCTAAATCACGGCTCGCAGTTAAAGTATTATTTGCTGTAGTCACGCTACTATCAGCAATTTCGCTAATCCCAATGATATTTCGATTAATCTCTTCAGTGACAGAGCTCTGCTCTGATGAAGCAGTAGCAATTTGCGCATTCATATCATTGATAGTTGAAATAGCTTGGGTAATAGCCGTCAGAGCAATACCTGAATCCGTTGCCCGTTCAACACTTTTACCAGCCATTTTTTGACTTGCCCCCATAGCAATAACAGCACTTTTTGCGCCCGCCTGTAATTTTTCAATCATCGTCTGAATTTCGTTCGTTGATGATTGCGTCCTGCTTGCCAAAGTACGCACCTCATCAGCAACAACCGCAAAACCTCGTCCATGCTCACCAGCTCGTGCCGCTTCAATGGCTGCATTTAATGCCAGTAAATTAGTTTGCTCAGAAACACTACGAATAACCTCTAAAATACTACCGATATCGCCTACATCAGCTTCCAGTTGCTGAATAACTGTCGTCGCCTGATCTATCTCACCAGCTAAAGAACCAATAGAGCTAACAGCCTCAGAGACAACACGCTTGCCCTCATTCGCCTGGTTATCAGCATCTCCCGCAGCGACCGCTGCACTAGAAGCATTACGCGAAACCTCAACAACGGTTGCAGACATTTCTGTAATTGCTGAGGCAACTTGCTCTGTATTTTCTTTTTGCTGACGTACGCCGGTTAAGTTTTGCTCTACCGTTGATGATAATTGTTCAGCGTGTTTTGCTAGATCACGCGAGTGCTGATTAACACTCGTCATAATATTTTGTAAATTGGCAGCTGCACGATCAAATTCAACAGCCATAACACCAATTTCATCGGTCGGACTAAAACGTGAACGCGCAGTTAAATTACCTTTACCAAAAGAAACGGCAAAAGCACTCAAAGCTTTAAGTGATTGCACAATATTATTAGGAATAACAATAGCTAGGCCTACCCCTAATACAAGGCCAATTAATAAGGCTATCATAATAACAAATCCTGCCTGTTTAACTAAAGCCATAGTTTCTTGGGCAATAACAGCTACCTTTTCCCAGCCATCATTTTCTGCATTTAGAGCAGATTGCCGTGCTTCAAAGGCAATCTTATCCATATTATGAATAATTTTTTGCAAATTATCATCATTTGCAATCCATTTTTCTGCTGCTTTCGCGTAATTTTTAGTCGCAAGACGCGCCGTTTCAATACGCTTTAACTCTGAAGCATCTGGATTTTTTTCTTGTAAAGCGGTATATAAACCCATCAGCTTAGGCAATTCAACTTGCATCATCTGATAGTATTTACGATCTTTATATAATCGCTCTTGCTTTTCATGCTGAATGATTGCGTAAGCCAAAGACTTAATTTTATTAACTACAATATATTTTTGCACCTTAATATTAAGTGAATAAGGCGTTGTTCCTTGGCGCATTAACTCCGCATATTCTTGCTCTTGCTTGAGTGCAAACTGATCTGCCTCATTAATAACAGTTTTACCCATCTGAACCATGGTTGCAACTGCTTTTTGGTTATCTAATAAAGCACCTACTCCGCGCTCATATAAAGCCCTAAACTCCATAACATTGTGCTTAACAGCGGCTGATTGAGCCAGTAGGTTTTGATCATTGAACTGATTAGCCAAAGCATCAATTGCAGCTAAATCTTTATCCATTTTGGCTAAAACATCTTTCGCTCGCTGGTGTATTTCTGGCTTTTCGTAAAGTAAATAACGTAATTGCTCAATAGTCGCATCATAAGCTCCAGCATGCACATCAACCGCTAAATGAACGGCCGGCACCTTCCACTGGGCAATTTCATCAACACTTTCTCCTAAGCTATAAATATATTTCCATGCTAATCCACCAACAATCAATAAAATCAAGATTAAACCTGAGAAACTCAGTACTAACTTATTACGAATCGTCATAAAAACCCTTATGAAACTTTATTAAAATTATTCCCCATACTTGCTTATGTCTTATCGACCTAGCAGGCGATTACTTTAAGCCTTTTATCATTTATTCACACTATTTTTAGCATTATTCATCTTGCGCACAAAAACTCCAGTAACTACTCAGCCAGTATGCAGAGCAGTTAATGGATATTAAGAGACGTATGACTTAAAGATGAGAAGTGTGAGAAGGACTTTAGCTTAGCAGGTGCGAAATTGGCCAAATAAAGTCACTAAAGCGGCTAACTACGCTGCTTGCACTGGGATGGAATGACTGGTTCTAACCATTTCATTATGGTCATTAAAATAGACTAATTTTGGCTTAAAATCTTGTAACTCTAGTTCATCTAATTGGACATAAGTACAAATAATAATATAGTCACCTGGACAAGCGCGGCGCGCTGCCGCACCATTAATAGAAAAAATACCTGAGCCGTCTTCTGCACGAATAGCATAGGTGGTAAAACGTTCGCCATTATTGACATTATAAATCTGGATTTGTTCATATTCTCTTATGCCAGAATAATCCAGTATCTTGCCATCAATAGCGCAAGAGCCCTCATAGCCTAATTCAGCATGAGTTACCGTTGCTCTGTGTAATTTTGCTTTAAGCATTGTAATTTGCATATCAGTCTACGATCTCTAAAAATTTTGGAACCCAATATTATCACAAATTAACCTCATACATACAAGACGTTAATTTTCAATATCTACTTGTATATTATCAATTAAACGTGTTTTACCTATCCTAGCTGCCACCAAAATCACAATTTCAGTGTCTTCCTTGTTAGCCGCAAGCAAATCTTTACGCTTACAAATCGAGAAATAATCTGGCTCAAATCCATGCCCCGCTAAAAATTCAATTTGCTGTTTTTCTATATCTATATAAGCTAACTTTTTATCCTGTATCAAAGCTGCAGCCACACATAATGACAAATACAGTTGTGCTGCTTGCTCTCGCTGTTCAGTCGTCAAATAAGCATTGCGCGAACTCATTGCCAAGCCATCTGACTCACGCACTGTTGGCACAGAAACAATGTCTACTGGCAAATTCAAATCAGCCACCATGGCATTTATCACCGTTAATTGCTGAAAATCTTTTTCACCAAAAAAAGCTTTATCTGGCTGCACAATATTAAATAATTTACAGACTACGGTAGCAACCCCATCAAAATGCCCCGGCCTTGCAGCACCACAATGATTTTCAGACACCTGACTAACGCTAACTTTGGTTAACTCGTTAACCGGGTACATCTCTTCAACACTCGGCATAAAAACGACATCCACACCTGCACCCTGTAATTTTTCCTGATCAGCGTGCTCAGTTCGAGGGTATAGCGAGAAATCTTCACCCGCACCAAATTGTGTGGGATTGACAAAAATACTAACAACAACTCGGTCTGCTTGCTCTTTTGCTTTATTAACTAACTGTAAATGTCCAGCGTGCAAGTTACCCATAGTGGGTACAAAAGCAACACTTTCACCTGCCCTACGCCACTGTTTAAGCAATTCACGTAAAGCTTTAATATCAATAGTACACTTCATGCGCTTAAAAACTATGCTCTGCTAAAGGAAACTGACATTCTCTTACTTCTTGCACATAAGCCTGAATTGCCTCAAAAATAGAGTCTACTTGCTGCATATAATTTTTTGTAAAACGCGGTATTTTTCCTAAACTAATACCTAACATATCGTAGACAACAAGAACCTGACCATCGCAATTCACGCCTGCGCCAATACCAATCACTGGAATACTTAGTTGGGTGCTAATTTGTTGTGCTAAAGCAGCAGGAACACATTCCAAAATAAGCATCTGAGCACCTGCCTGCTCTACCTGTAATGCATCCGCTAAAATATTTTCCGCTGCATTGGCATCCTTACCTTGCACAGCATATTTCCCTAACTGATAAATTGACTGTGGCAACAAACCTAAATGCGCACAAACCGGAATGCCTTGGCGCACCATAAACTCAATATTTTCTAAGCATGCGCCTTCTAATTTAACCATTTTCGCGCCGCCTTGCTGAATGAGTAAAGCCGCATTTTGAGCTGCCTGCATGGGCGTGGCATTACTCATAAAAGGTAAATCAGCAATAATAAACGCCTGCTGACTGCCACGGCTCACTATTTGCGTATGGTAAAGCATATCTTGCATACTAACCGGCAAGGTACTTGAGTGGCCTTGAACAACCATTCCTAAAGAGTCACCAACCAACAAAACATCAATACCTGCCTGGTCTATCAGTGCCGCAAAAGTAGCATCATAAGCCGTTAAGCTGGTAATTTTTTGCCCCGATTGCTTCATTTTTTGTAAATCAACAATCGTTTTGGTTTTTACTTGCGTCACTGTTGTGTATTGACTCATTAAGCTAATCTCACCAATCCATCTAAAGGGCAATGTCGAACCAAAGTAGCTATATCTCCGAACTCAGGCACCTGCAAGGTCGGCGCAATTTCTTGCAAAGGGCAAAGCACAAAAGCGCGCTCAGCCATCCCGTAATGCGGCACAATCAAATCTGGCTGCTGAATGACTTGCTGCCCATAAAGTAATATATCCAAATCTAGAGTTCTTGCACCCCAGCGCTCGTCTTTACGTACGCGCCCATGATCTAACTCTATTTTTTGCAAGCAATGTAAAAGCTCAAGAGCGGGCAACGTCGTCTCAACTGCCATCACAGCATTCACATAATCAGGTTGGTCTTGAGGTCCCATAGGTGGACTACGATAGAGGCTAGAAAAAGCAGTCTCTTGAATTGCACTTAAAGCCTTTATCGCCTGTCTTGCTGCTTTTATTTGCACTTCAGGCGTTGCTAGGTTACTGCCTAGCCCAATATAAACCATTACTTTAGTCATGTTTCTGTGCTTTTGCTGTGGGCTTACGTCTACGTCTGCGTTTTTTAGGGGCGCTCTTTGTTAACTTAGCGACCATATTTTTTTGTTCACTTTCTGAGACATTTTGAAACTCAGTCCACCAATCTGCCAACGCTTTATCCGCTCCCCCTGTTTCTGCACGTAAAACCAGAAAATCATAAGCCGCTCTAAACTTAGGGTGACTCAATAAACGAAATGCTTTCGCACCGCCACGCGCTATAAATCGTGGCTGCATAGCCCAGACATCACGCATTGCCATACCTATATACTTGGGAAAAGCAGTATGCTGCACTTGCTCTGCAATAACCTTGCTAGCCGCTTGCTGATAAGCGATTGACTCAGGTAATCCAGCAATAATATTTGCCTCTGCCTGAGTACTAACTGCATCCCACAAAAAAGTAGAAAACAGAAAGTAAGGCGCAATACTTTTACCCTCAACAATACGCTGATCAGTATTTTCTAAGGCTTTAGCAATAAACATTTTTGGGAAACCGTTGTCTTCGCTACTTAAGCTTTGCTCCGCTGCTGGATATAAATACTGAAACAAACCATAATGTCTTAGCATTTCATAGGTTTGCACTGCATAGCCAGATAAGAATAACTTGAGCGCTTCATCTTGTAATCTTGCTGCTGGAATATTAGCTAACAACTCCGCCAATTCAAAAATAGGTTTTTCACAATCAGGGTTTACCGTAAAACCTAATTTCACAGCAAAACGTACTAATCTGATCATACGTACCGGATCTTCACGATAGCGCAACTCTGGCTCACCAATAAGGCGAATAACACCTGCTTTATGATCCTCCATACCGCCAACATAATCGACGATTGAAAAGTCTTTAATATTATAATATAGCGCATTCACGGTGAAATCACGACGTACCGCATCCTCTGCTAATGTGCCATAACTGTTATCGCGCAATAAGCGCCCCTCTTGATCTGCCTTAGGCGCACTCTTAGCATTATCTCCTGCCCCTCTAAAAGTAGCCACTTCAATCATGTCACGACCAAACACTACATGTGCCAAACGAAAGCGTCGCCCAACGATTCGACAATTACGAAAAGCCTGCTTAACCTGCTCAGGACTAGCATTAGTGGCAACATCAAAATCTTTCGGCTCACGCCCTAGCAACAAGTCTCGCACACAACCGCCCACCAAATAAGCATCATAGCCTTCGCTTTTTAAACGATATAAAACCTTCAAAGCATTTTTATTGATTTGACTGCGTGAAATATTATGCTCTGGTCGCGTATAAATCTTAGGCCCACCTACTGCCGACTTATTTTCTTGGATTTCAGGTGCTGAAGCGACCTCAACCGAGTTAATACTGCTAGTTTTATTTATAATTTTTTTAAAAAAACTTAAAATTGTTCTCTTCCTTTTTTAACTTAATGATTCAAACCACCATTTAAACCTGACTTATAGATAACGCACAATAAACAAGCCCCTATATTGCGCAGGATTTTTGTTTGTCTTCAAAGCCTGCTCCACACTTGAGACGGGGATGTAAAAACGAGCAAGATGGCGACGTGTTGCGAACTACCTTATATTGTAACTTACCAAAGCTACATATAACACCTGTAAACTTTTTGCTTTTTTTTATATTTCGTGCGATTACGGATACACTGTTATAGCGAGTTTTTAGTCAAGAGAAGACGCTAAAACAGGCGCATAGCAACCCTGTAACTGTTTCAACAACGCAGCTACCAGCACAAATCAACCGTTAGAAATCCGGTAGTTGTGACTGAGCAGAGTATATTCATGCTAGATAGATAACATGTCTTTTATAGCAGGTCTACTGTCCTATATAGGGCAGAAGGTATAAAGTAACCACTACAAAAAACACGCAAATATTTAATGGATTTTCTTTTACAAAAAAGGTGATTATATAGTAGAATCACTTATCACTACGCACTTAAATCTTGAAATATACTATTATCACTCACTCTACAGTAGCTAAAGCTTTAAGTAAGTGAACTAAAAAATACACCGGAGGAACCAATGTTTAAAAAATTATTTGGCGCTTTTATAGATCACCCATTTCTAGCAAGTCTTTTTATATCTGACTTATTTATCTTGCTTTTCCACAAGCCACCTTTCTTATTTTCATTAGTTATGCTTAGCGGGTTAATGGCTTACTGCATGTTTATAGGTCAAAAACTGTCTTTATTCAAAGTTTAATCATTGACTAAACAAAAGCAGCAAAAACCTGGCACGGCAACCCCTGCAATGCCGGGTTTTTTTCGTTATTTCGCAGCTATTTTTTATGACCTGCTTTTGCTTATTGCTATTTTCTTTTTAGCAACGGCAATACTACTTCCCTTTAATGCAGGCGAAGCAATTAAATCCCCTCTCGTATTTCCTTTATATTTATATTCAATTGGTTTTTTATTTTATGGCTGGTTTTGGACGCACGGCGGTCAAACACTAGGCCTACAGGCCTGGAAGTTGCGTTTAATCAGTAATAACTCAGTCCGTATAAGTTGGCAACAAGCCTTTATACGCTACCTAAGTGCTTCTTGCTTATTGGGACTTGGTTTATTATGGCGCATCTGGCAAAAAGATAGCAAAACCTTACATGACTTAAGCTCTCAGTCGTATATTATACGCACAGATACTAACGTAGACGACTAATTGCATATAGCGCACTGAGTAGCACCAAGCAACTTGGGAGCACAGCAACAAGCAATGGATTCAACCCATAAACCACTCCCATCTGCCCCACTGCATTATCGACAATATTAAAAGTCATTCCAATAAGAATGCCAAGCATCATCCTTGGCCCTAACGCAACGCCTCTTCCCACCCCAATAACAAAAGGTACGGATACTAACAGCATTACTAAAGTAATAAACGGGTTAATAAGTCTTGCCCAAAAAGCTAATTCATATTTTGCGGCATCTTGTTTGTTTTCTTGTAAAAAATCAATATATTTAGATAAATCATTTAGCGATAAATTCTCAGGATCCATTACTACCACATCAAACACATCAGGATCAACAGCCGAATACCAAACCTCTGCATCAACCCTTTTCGCGCTGACCTTATCCGCCGAAATATACGATATTTGCACACCTTTTAACTGCCATAATCCTTTCTCTAAAAACCGACCACTCTGCGCATAAAGCATTTTTTTCAAGCGCCGATCATCACCTAGTTCGTAGATAGAAATATTAGCCATATCACCAGCCGTATAAATATCCTTTACATTAATAAATTGTTTACCATCACGCAACCATAAACCATTAGCCAACCTAGTCACTGGTCTTTGTGTTTTAGCTACACTTCTTAACACTTTTGCCTTTTTTTCAGCCTCAGGTCCAACAAACTCCCCAATACCAAAAGAAAAAGCAACTAAAATCATACCAGCCATCATAACTGAGCGAATAATACCAAATACAGTAACACCCGATACTCGCATAGCCATTAACTCACGATGATTAGCCATTCCACCCAAAACAAAAAGACTACCAAGCAAAGCCGAAGAAGGCATTAACTCATATAAATAATGAGGAATCATCAAACCCAAATACATTAAGATATGCTGTAAATCATAATCTCCCACACCTAAAGACTTGAGTTCATCCTTTAAAGAAAATATATTAAACAAAGCATAAAGGGCAAGCAAAGCAATCAACGTTCCTTTTAATACCTCCTTAATAATATAGCGATCCAAGACATTCATATCGTCTTGCCTCTTAATTTCATGAGGATCCAAGCGTAACCATATAATCTAATTAATAAAAATATAATAAAAACGCTGGCAAGTATATAAGCCCCCCAAAAGCCTAGCCACACGGGAACTTCCCCCTTCACCATCCACCTAGCATTTACCTTTTCAAAATTGGCAAAACTAAAATAAATCAAAAAAGCAGCGAACAAGTTACCATACACTCCCGCGCGCGGACTCACTTGCGCCAAAGGAACCGCCATGATAGTCAAAACAATAATACTTAAAGGTATTGACAAACGCCTGTATAACTCACGTACCCCCTCTAAATCCTGCATATTAAATAACACCTCAGTTTTCATGCCGTCATACTTGTTTTCTTTAACTCCCGCCCCACTTTCCAAGCGCATCGCATACTCACCAAAAGTCTCAAAAACAAAATCAACATCACCGGCTTTACCCTGAACACGCTCGCCATTCATAAATACTATATATAACGAGCTATTAATCATACGCACTTCCGCAGTCTCAGCAGTAATAATCCCTGCATTATTACCGCTTTTACTTTGTACAAAAACATCATGCATAACATCATCAGCACTAATGCTTTCCACATAAAAGATCAATTGGCCTTGGTTATATTCACTGAATTTACCTGCAGCAATAGCACGCACACCGATACTTTGCTTTTGCTCAAATATAACTTGTTCAACCTTATCAGCCGCCCAAGGCGAGGCATATAGCGCCATCCAAACAGATAGCAAGGCAATAGGAATTATCGCCTTAAAAACAGCTATATAAAGCCTCCCTACACCCGCACCGGCCGAAGATAACGCAGCCATTTCCTGATCCCTGTACATGCGCCCCAAAACCATTAGCACACCCACAAAAACAGCAGGCACTAAAAAGCTAGCACTGACTAAAATAATTTTTAAACCTAAAATACTGAAAATTGCTTCATTAGAAATGAGCCCATCAACAGCCATTTTCAGGATCTTGATAAAATTTCGGCTAACAATAATAACAACCAAAACAGCCAAGACCGAAAAAATTGTTTTCAGTAATTCACTTACCATCATTTTATCCATGACGGATAAAAATCGAATGTTATGCATTCATCCTCACTTGATCAGTTATAGAGTCTATACCTCACACAGCCACAGCTTTCTAGCGCCCGCATGTTATCAATAACTACGCTGCTGAAACAAAAATTAACTCATTATAAAATTCGCAATCTTTACCACGCGAAGCATATTGAACAAAACTTATGGTTTAAAAAAATAATCTAACGCCTTACTCAGCGACAATTAAATTGCCGCCAAGGATGTTTATTAGAAGTATTACCCACCAACCTTATTGTATGCCAGTTCAATGTATTTTTTTATTTGCTCAAACTCTTCTAGTGAATTCAATTTCACCTGTACCATAATGACCAATTCTACTTACTCTCGATAACACTTTGGTGGCTCAAGAACCTCAGAAGGCTTTAGCTTTACAAATAACTTAATATTTTTGCTTTTTGCTTCCATACATACGATATTTTTAGATGACTTATACGCTATATAATACTTTTTTGGCACCTCATCTATCGCTGAATCAAGCCCTGTAACAAATTCACGAACTTCATGCATGAGTTCAATAATTTCTTTTGATCTACCTTTAAAATGCTCTTCAATTGTGTAGGTGGCTGTTGCTCTCACTTGCGCAGATTTTTTTCCTGCTTCAACCATCACTGGGTTTTTATTAGATGCTTGAGAAATAACTGTTGTTGATTTTGTATTGTGCAGTACTTCTTCCAAGTACAAGGAATTATTTGTAAATAAACAATACTTCCATAGTTCAATGTTTGCCCCCATGACCTGAACAGCATGAAGATCATATTTTTTGTAATTTGGAGCTATACAAATCACCCGTACATCTGCCCAATCAACTTTAACCCCATTTCCAAGTGTTTTTTGAACGGCAATTTCAAAATCTCCTTTATGATCTTGAATCCAGTGTAGGTAAAATAAACTTTGATTTATTAGTTCCGATGATTCAACCTTTTTGTATTCAATAATAACTGGATTATCATCTTCCGATAGTGCGAGGCTATCAATTCTTCCTGCATGTTGTGCCCCAGTTGAAAATTCGGTAGCCACAAAACGACAGTTGAAGACTTCTTCAAGGTTACATTCAATCAGAGATTGTAATTCTTTTTCGAGGGAAAAGTTTCTCTGCTCTACAGGAATAAGTTTATTTTCTAATATTTCAAATATTGGCACTTTTTATCCTTTGGCTTCTAACATTTTTAGTGTAGAGAACGATATAAACAACACAAACAAAAAGGCCGCACCCCACTAAACGTAAGATACGGCCTTTTTAATAAGAGCAGACTAGTACAGCAATCCTTAAATTTAAAACAAACAGCATAACTGTTTGTTTTAAATTATTGCTGCCCTTATACCAGCTTACATTTTTGCTAATACTTTAGCAATAGTCTCACCCATTGCCGAAGGCGTTGGCGCAATCATCACCCCCAAATCCTGAAGCATCTCTACTTTCTCTGCAGCACTCTCACCTACTGAAGAGATAATTGCCCCTGCATGCCCCATGCGACGGCCTTTAGGCGCTGTTAAGCCTGCAATATAAGCAACCAACGGCTTGCTCATCTGCTTACTCGCATAAATACCCGCTTCAACTTCTTGTGGGCCACCAATTTCACCAATCATCAGTACAATTTTAGTCTCATCATCTTGCTCAAATTTTTCCAGAATATCACGATGAGAGCTACCGTTAATAGGGTCACCACCAATACCTACTGAAGTAGAAATACCAATGCCTAATTCTTTTAATTGGTCTGCGGCTTCATAACCTAAAGTACCTGAACGTCCAACAATACCCACCACACCTGATTGATAAATATGCCCTGGCATAATCCCTAGCATAGACTTTCCTGGGCTAATCGTCCCCGCACAGTTTGGTCCGGTCAAAATCATACGTTCTTCTTTAGGGAATTTACGCAGATATTGTTTTACTTTCATCATATCTTGCGTTGGAATACCATCTGTAATTGCAACACAATATTTAATGCCTGCATCAGCGGCTTCCATAATAGAATCTGCTGCAAAAGCAGGTGGCACAAAAATAATACTGGCTTCAGCACCCGCTTGTTCAACTGATTCTTTGACCGTATTAAACACAGGTCGCTCTAAGTGCGTTTGCCCACCTTTACCCGGCGTAATACCGCCAATAACATTTGAGCCGTAGCTGATCATATCTTGAGCATGAAAACTACCGATTTTACCGGTAAAACCCTGCACAATAATACGCGTATCTTTATTAATTAAAATCGCCATTATGCTGCTCCTTCTTTTGCTACTTGCTCATTTCGTGCTAGAACTGCTTTTTCCGCTGCTTCTGCCAACGTAGTTGCTGTGATAATTGGCAAGCCACTATCGGCAATAATTTTACGCCCTTGTTCTACATTTGTACCTGACAAGCGCACAATCAAAGGAATCTTCATATCAATTTTACGTACCGCATGAACCACGCCTTCAGCAATCCAATCACAGCGATTAATCCCTGCGAAGATATTCACTAGCATAGCTTTAACACCCTCATCAGCTAACACCAAACGAAATGCTTTTTCTGTGCGCTCAGGTGAGGCTCCCCCCCCCACATCCAAGAAATTAGCAGGCTCACCACCTGCTAATTTAATCATATCCATCGTTGCCATAGCCAAACCTGCACCATTAATCATGCAACCAATATCACCGTCTAAACCAACATAACTTAAACCGCGATCTGCAGCTGCCATTTCACGCGGATCTTCTTGCGTTTTATCACGTAATTCAGCAATTTTTTGACGACGAAATAAGGCGTTATCATCAAACCCCATTTTGGCATCTAAAGTAATTAGCTCGCCACCTTTAGTCACAACCAATGGGTTAATTTCTAACATATTCGCATCAAGATCGCGCACTGCACGATAGCAACCAGCAATTAGCCTAACTGCGTGACTAATTTGCGTCGCATCCAGCCCCAAAGCAAAAGCCATTTCACGCGCTTGAAAATCTAATAAGCCTACCGCCGGATCAATATAGATTTTTTTGATCGCATCAGGGTTATTTTCAGCTAAATCTTCAATTTCCATCCCACCTTGAGCAGACCCGACCATAACGATACGTTCATGAGAACGGTCTACTAAAAAACTGAAATATAATTCTTTCGCTATATCAGTGCCAGCTTCAACATACAAACGAGAACATACCTTTCCTGCAGGACCTGTTTGATGTGTCACCATGCGCTTACCCAGCATAGCTTCAGCCGCAGCCTCAACATCTTCTAAGGTAAAACAGATTTTAACACCACCCGCTTTACCACGAGCACCTGAATGAATTTGTGCTTTAACCGCCCAAACATTACCGCCAATTTCTCTTGCCCGTAACACTGCATCTTCGGGGCTATATGCCAAACCACCCTCAGCAATCTTTACACCGTAACCGGCTAAGATTTCTTTCGCCTGATACTCATGAATATCCATAGCACTCTCTTAATAAATCACTAAAATTCAACAAAAAAGGCCGCACAAAGCGACCTCTTATCTTTATCTTTTCTTATTATGCTTTAGCAGCAATTGCTTCTGCAGTTTTTACTACATTATTTGCCATTTTCTCAGATGCCGCATCAATTAAACGTCCATCTAGTGCTGCTGCACCTTTGCCTTGTGCTGCCGCTTCTTTTAAAGCCTGTAAAATACGCTTAGCTTTTTCCACTTCTGTAACTGGCGGGGTAAATACTTCATTAGCCAAAGCAATTTGTGACGGATGAATAGCCCATTTCCCTTCGCAACCTAAAGCTGCGGCTCTTCTTGCTGCGTCTTTAAAACCTTCTGGATCTTTAATATCACCAAATGGCCCATCAATAGCACGCAGACCATAAGCACGACAAGCAACCGTCATACGACTAATCGCAAAATGCCATTGATCGCCTGGATAATCTGGATTTAAACCACCAATATTAGTCGTTCTTGCACGGTTGCTTGCTGCATAATCTGCAACACCAAAATGCAGGGCCTCTAAACGTCCGCCCAAAGCACCTTGTTTAGCAATATCTTCAACATTTGCCATGCCTAATGCTGTTTCAATTAAGCATTCGATACCAATTTTTTTAGTCATACCTTGTTGCATTTCTAGCTGATTAAGCATTGCTTCAACCATATAGACATCACTGTAAACACCGACTTTAGGAATTAAAATCGTATCTATTTTATCGCCACACTGCTCAACCAAATCAACAACATCACGCACCATATATTGCGTATCTAAACCATTAATACGAATAGAAACAGTAATACCGTGTCCCGCCCAATCTAATTCATTAATTGCTTTAATGACATTTTTACGCGCTTGCAACTTATCATCAGGGGCAACGGCATCTTCAAGATCAAGAAAAATAACATCCACGCCACTTTTTAATGCTTTTTCGAACATTTCTGGGCTTGACCCTGGAACGGCTAATTCACAACGATGAACACGCTGCGCATTGGCTTCATATAATGTATGACTCATTAATAGCTTCCTACTTAATAAAATTTTTAAAGGTACTTATCACGCACTTGATTCGCCATCCATGCCAAAATCAAAATTAACCGTT
>Ga0256840_1000959_pt1 | contig 28356 bp, 21 predicted proteins | sample 355202metaG_FD_185969 | JGI IMG/M metagenome (GOLD analysis project Ga0256840, IMG submission 185969) | Hydrothermal vent microbial communities from Mid Atlantic Ridge, Atlantic Ocean - 355-202 | ecosystem: Environmental > Aquatic > Marine > Hydrothermal vents | place: Atlantic Ocean: Mid... | reverse complement strand
ATATTTATAAAAACCTCTGGTTGATGAAATGTTGTTCTTACTACGCCTGGCTTTACTGTATAATTTAATTTTACTGGTATTTCTACAGAACCTCTATCCGAAAATATTCGTACTTTGTCTCCTGCTGCAATATTCTTTTTTCCTGCATCTAACGGATTTATTTCCAAATAATCGTTTGGTGATAAGGTTTGGTTATCCGTTCTACGTGTCATGGTTCCCGAATTGTAATGCTCCAACTGTCGTGCTGTCGTTAATATAAATGGGAATTTTTCTCTATGTTCTACCAATTCTGGACTTTCTTCAAAATCAAAATTGTGAAATTTCCCTTTCCCTCTTTTAAATGCTCCTTTTCTATGTAGCATTTTTGTGTCCGTTCCATCTTCTAATACTGGCCATTGCAATCCGTTTTCGCCTAATCCTTCCCATGTTACTCCTTTCATAAACGGAATTACATTTGCTATTTCTTCTAATATTTTACTTGCTATGTATTTTCGTCCTGTTGGTTGTTCGTAACCCATTTTGTACATCATATCTATAATAATCTGTCCATCTGGTTTTGAATTTCCTATTGGTTCTACAACTTTATTTACACGCTGTACTCTTCGTTCTCCATTGGTAAATGTTCCATTTTTTTCAAAATAAGATGATGCTGGTAATACCACATCTGCCATTTCTGCTGTTGCACTCATAAATAATTCTTGTACCACTAATAAATCTAATTTCTCGAATGCTTTTCGGATGTGATTGGAGTTTGGATCGGTCATTAAGGTATCTTCTCCTACAATCCATAGTGCTTTAAAATTTCCTTCCATCGTTGCATTTATCATTTCTGGAATTTTTAAGCCTTCTTTTAATGGCATTTTCACACCATATTTTTTCGTGTAATATGCTTGTACTTCTGTATCATTTACATCCATATATCCTGCTCCTTGATGTGGTTGCACTCCCATATCTGCTGCTCCTTGTACGTTATTTTGTCCTCGTAATGGGTTTAGTCCTACGCCTTTTCTTCCTATATTACCTGTCATCATTGCTAAATTGGATAATAACATTACAGTTTTACTTCCTTGATAATGCTCTGTTACTCCTAATCCGTGAAATTCCATCGCATTTTTTGCTTTTGCATAAGCTATTGCTGCTTTTTTTACTATTTTTTTAGATACACTTGTCAATTCTTCTAATGCATCCATATCCAAATCTATTACATGCGTTCTAAACGCATTGTACTCTTCTGTATTTTGGTCTATAAATTCTTGATTTACTAAATTTTCTTTGATGATATAATGCGATATCATATTTAGAATTGCCACATTTGTTCCTGGTCGCAATTGCAAATGGTAGGTTGCTAGTTTTGCTAATTTTGTTTTTACTGGATCTACTACAATACTAGTAACTCCTTGCATAAACAATTGTTTTATTTTTGCTCCTGTTACTGGATGTGCTTCGGTTGGGTTTGCTCCAAATAAAAAGATGGCATCTGTTTGGTCTAAATCGTTTATGGAATTGGTTGCTGCTCCTGTTCCAAATGCTTGTTGCATTCCAAATGCTGTTGGCGCATGACACACTCTTGCACAACCATCTATATTATTGGTATTTATTGCTGTTCTAATAAATTTTTGCATCAAATAATTCTCTTCATTTGTTGCTCTACTCGATGATATTCCTCCAATACTATCTGCGCCAAATTCTTGTTTGATATTTGTTAATTTTTCTGCTATATAATTGTATGCTTCCTCCCAAGTTACTTCTTCAAATTTTCCATTCTTTTTAATTAATGGTTCTCTTAATCGGTCGGCATGATTATAAAATTGAAATGCAAATCTTCCTTTTAAACAGGTATGTCCTGAATTTACTTCTGCTGTTTCTGGTGCTTGAATTCCTTTTATTTCGCCATTTATTTTGGATATTTCTAATTGACATCCAACACCACAATAAGTACATGTTGTTCTAACTACTTCTTCTGCTATTAAAGTTTTTGTTTCAAATTTATCGGTTAATGCTTCGGTTGGACAAGTTTGTACACATGCGCCACAAGACACACATGCGGATAAGTTAAATGTAGTATCAAATCCTTTGATGATATTGGTTGCAAATCCTCTTCCTGACATACCTAATATCATTTCGCCTTGAATTTCTTCACATGCTCGCACACATCGGTAACAATTAATACATTGCGATAAATCGGATTTTATATATGGATGTTCGGTATCTTTTTCTAAATAGTTATGTGTTTTTCCTTTTGGATAACGTATATCTGGAATTCCTATTTGTGCAATAGTTTTTTGAAATGGTGTTGCTAGTTTCCCTGCTTCTGGAAATACTTTGTCTGATGGATAATCGGTTAAAACTAATTCTACTATATTTTTACGCAGTCTTTTTATTTTTTTGGTTTGTGGATAAACATACAGTCCTTCTGCTATTGGTGTATGGCAGGATGCCATAGTTCTAGTAACTCCATCTTTTTCTCTTGCTACTTCTACAGAACAAACTCTACACGAACCAAAATTTTCCAATCGATTGTCTTGACACATGGTTGGTATTTCTTCTGTTTCTATACGTCTTACAAATTCTAGGATGGTTTCTCCTTTTATTATTTGATAGACTTGGTTGTTTATGTATGCTTTCATTTATTTGTTTTTAACCGCAAAGGCACTTCGTTTAACACAAGGCTCGCAAAGTTTAAATTATAAGTTATGAGAAATACGCTTCCAACTCCTCCGAAAAATATTGCATTGCATTTTTTATTGGTAATGGCACTCCTCCTCCTAATGCGCACAACGATCCTATTTCTAAAGTTTCTAACAAATCGTTAAAGAGCGTTCTATCTATTTTATAATCGGAATTTCCTGCTTTTTCTACCATTTCATATCCTCTAAACGATCCTATTCGACATGGATAACATTTTCCGCAACTTTCGTCTGCTGTAAATTTTAGTAAATGTTCTATATAGCTTAACATTGGAAATTCTTCTGGTATGGATACGAAACTCGCATGTCCTAATAGAAATCCGTTTTCATTTAATGACTCAAAATCTAAGGTTAAATCTTTTAATTTATGTATTGGTACTATTCCGCCTAATGGTCCTCCTATTTGTACTGCTTTTACTTTGGTCTTAAATCCTTTTCCATATTTTTCTACTACTTCTGTTAATGGTGTTCCCATTTCTATTTCATACATTCCTGGTTGTTGAAAGAAACTATCTAAGGACACTAATTTTGTTCCTGTTGATTGTTTTGTTCCTAATGCGGCATACGCTTCGCCTGTATTTTTTAGTATCCAATGTAAATTGGCAAATGTTTCTACGTTGCTCAATACTGTTGGTTTTCCGTATAGTCCGTATTGTGCTGGATATGGTGGTCGTACTCGTACTTCTGGTCGCATTCCTTCTATGGAACTCAATAATGCTGTTTCTTCGCCACAGACGTAAGAGCCTTGTCCTCGTATTATTTTAAATCGGAAATTTGGTGCTAATTTTTTTGTTTTTATTTCTTCTATGGCTTCGGTTACTTTTTTTATGGAATCTGGATATTCTCCTCGTATGTACAATACTGCTGTATCTGCTCCAACTGTTAATCCAGAAATATACATTCCAAATAATACTTTGTGTGTTTGTTGTTCTAGCAAATACATGTCCGAGAATGCTCCTGGATCGCCTTCGTCTGCATTACAAACGATGTATTTTTGTAGTTTTCCTCGAGTTTCATCGAGAGGTTCTTTTATTACGGCATCTAATTTAAACCAAAATGGGAATCCTGCGCCTCCTCTTCCTCTTAAATTTGAAGTTTTTATTTCTTGTATTACTTTCTGGTTTTTATCTAAAAACTCTTCGGATAGTGCATAAAATTCTTTTAAGTTCTCTATTTTACTTGTAAGAATTGGAGTTGTATTACTGGCAACTCTGTAGGTATTAAAACACGTTTCTTCTGCCTTATTGGATACTATACTTTTTAATTCCGCTTCTGTTTTTACAGAATAGGTTTTGTTTTTGTACATTAATGCGGAATTGGTATGGCAATGTCCTACACATGCTGCATGACCTATTTCTTCTTCTGTAAAATGTTTTGCTACTATATTTTTTAAGTTCTCTTGTGTTTTTGCTGTCATACATGCTGTTCCGTTACAGACATGTATTTTTTTTGTTCGATTTTCTTCTCTTGTAAAATCATAAAAAGATGCTGTTCCAAACACTACAGAATCGTCTATATAAAATTCTGTTGCTATCTTTTTAAAGGATTCGACAGAATCGTTATTTATTGCCTTTTTTGAAATTTCTTCAAACAAATTAGTATCTAACTCTTTCCTTGCAGATAAGTTTCTAATATTTTTATTTGCCATCTATTTTTGTAATAATTGTTACAAATATAAATAATCTTCTTTTGCTTATTGGATTCTTTTCGGTTATTTTCTTTATTTTTTTTAAAAAAAATAGATGTTTTTAAAATAATTTAATAGATTTGTCGCATATTATGATATTTAAAACTAAAAATACAATGTACTCTAAGATGTGTAAACCTATTTACATTAAGGATACTGTTGTATAAAAATTTATAAATTTTAATACTAAAATCCTTTACAAATACCGTAAAGGATTTTTTTTTGTCAAATAAATACAAAATACCATGAATTATAATTCTATTTCTAAAAAATCTGTTTTTAAGATGTATATGTCTAAGATGTGCAAGAAGTGTGCAATGCAACGGTATTACCATAAATGAAAGATAAAAAAGCAATCTGTTTTAAGTCCCTTTGGTAATACCTCTCCAAAGGGATTTTTTTATAACTAAATTATTCATACAAAATAAGTTTTAAATGAAACATTTTAATAAAACAGATACTCTTTTACATTTTCACCACATGACAAATTATAAGGCTTTTAATGGTTCGCTTCATGAAAAATTAAATATTTCTTATCAAATTTACGGTAAGGAATTACATACTGCTCCTATTGTTGTTGTTAATCATGCTTTAACAGGTAATTCGGATATTTTAAGTGATAAAAATGGTTGGTGGAAAGATCTTGTTGGCAAAAATAAATTAATCGATTCGCAAAAATTTACCATCATTATTTTTAATATTTTAGGCAATGGTTTTGATGGTTCCTTAATTACCAATTACAAAGACTTTATAATTAAAGATGTTGCATTCATTTATATTAAGGCTCTTGAAAATTTAGGTATTCAAAATTTACATAGCGTAATTGGAGGTTCTATTGGTGGTGGTATTGCTTGGGAAATGGCTATTTTAAAGCCTCATTTTATTACATATCTTATTCCGATTGCTTCCGACTGGAAAGCTACGGATTGGATTATCGGTCATAACGCTATTCAAGAAAACATCTTACTACATTCTAAGTTTCCGTTACAAGATGCTAGAAAAATGGCCATGCTTTTTTATAGAACACCTCAATCTTACACTAATAAATTTAACCGTTCTAAAACATTAGATGGTTTATATAATGTGAATTCTTGGCTAAACCATCATGGTGAAAAATTAGAAAAACGCTTTAAATTAAAAGCATATCTAATGATGAATCATTTACTTACTACGATTGATATTACTAGATCCAAAAATAATTTTGAAGATGCTATAAAACCTGTGACTTCTATTATTATTCAAATTGCAATTAATACGGATTTATTCTTTTCTAAAACTGAAAATATTCTTACTAAAGAAAAACTGGATGCCATTGGTAAAAACAATCAATATCACGAAATAATTTCTGACGAAGGTCACGATGCTTTTTTAATAGAACAACAACAAATAACACAATTTTTAACACCAATTTACAAATGATACTACTAAAATTTGGAGGGAAATCTCTCGCAAACGGTAACGGAATTGATAATACTATTTCTATTATTACTTCCAAAATTAAATCGAATAAAAAAGTTACTATTATTTTATCTGCTAGAGGAAAAACCACCGATAATTTGGAGTTTTTTTTAGAATATGCCAAACTAAAAAAAGATTTTTCTTTACAATGGCAACAATTTAAACAGTATCAAATTGCTCCTTGTCTTGATGTCGATCTAAACAAGGAATTTGAATTGTTAGAAAACATATTTAATGAGATTACTTTAACCGAGTCTTATACTCCTAAAATTAAAGATTTAGTTTTAGCTCAAGGCGAAATTTTAGCTACTAAACTTGTTTCTAAAATTCTAAATAATAATGGAATTGACAGTATTGCTATTGATAGTAGACTCTTTTTAAAAACGGATTCTACTTTTGGAAATGCTAAAATATTAGAAGTTATTTCTGCAAACAAAACTATTGCTTTTTTTAATACGTTATGCAAGGACAAATTACCTATTGTTACTGGTTTTATTGCTTCAAATATGGACAATGATACGACGACTCTCGGTCGAAATGGTTCTAATTATTCTACTTCCATAATTGCAAATTACTTAAATGCCAAAGAAATTCATAGTTATACTCATATTGATGGTATCTATACTGCCAATCCTGATAAAGTAAGTAGTGCAAAAATTATGGAACATCTAACATTTTCTGAAGCAAACGAACTCGCTAATTTTGGTGCTTCTATTTTACATCCAAAAACAATTAGTCCACTAACAAAAAAAGAAATTCCATTACGCATCTTGAATACTTTTAACTCTAATAATAATGGAACTACTATCAGTAATAATAATCTTACTAATAATATTAAATCTGTAACCATTCAAGAAAATAGTTCTTTGGTACATATTAAAGGTCGTGATTTATTAAGTTATGGAGAAATAGATATGCGTATATTTAATTTGCTTAACTCCTTACAAATTAATGTTGGCATTATCTCGCAAAGTTCTTCTGAAACTAATATTAGTTTTTTAATACCTAAAACACATACTAATAGGGTTATTATTGCTTTAAAAAATGAATTTTTAGTAGAATTTTCTAACAATAATATTACTTCTATTGTTGCTCAAAATAATATTTCGTTAATTACTATTATTGGACAAAATGTTAATAATTTTGCTCCGATTTTTAAACAATTAAATGCAAGTAAGATTCACATCCTTTCTATCCATAACAATTTCAATAGAAATAATATTAGTTTAATTGTTAAATCAAATACTGCCAATAAAGCTGCTAATATTATTCATTCGCAAATATTTTCATCGTATAAAAAGAATGTCTTTATTCGTAATCGTAAAATCTTTCCTTGGAATCTAAACGCTTCAAAAAATTCTATTTACAGAAAATGAATTATTAGACGAACTCAAGTTATTAAAAAAATCCCAAAGACTTTTACATCTTTGGGATTTTACAATCACTAATCAAATATTTTTAATACTATTATTGTTGTTCTTCGGCTAATAATGCAAAGAATTTATTTAAGTTTGGTAAAATAATAATATTTGTACGTCTGTTACGTGCTCTGTCCGAATTTGTATCGTTTCCTGCTATTGGCACATAACTACTTCTTCCTGACGCTATTAAACGAGATGGATCTACATTGTATTTTGTTTGTAATAGACGAACTATGGCTGTTGCTCTTTTTACACTTAAATCCCAGTTGTCTTCTAAACATCCTGAATGGATTGCTTTTGTATCTGTATGTCCTTCAATCATTACGTCCATACTCGGTTCTGAATTAATTACATCTGCCAATTTTTGGAGTAAATCTGATGATGATGCTTTTGAACTTACTCTATAACTTCCGCTTTTAAATAACAAATCGTCGGAAACAGATATCATCACTACCGTTTTATTAATATTTACTTTTATATCTTTTTCTCCTTCTATATTGTTATAACTAATTGTTTTTCTTAAATTATATGCCACTGCTAAATTAAGTGAATCCTTAAGATTTGTTGCTCCTGACAATTCTGCGGAAGACATTTTAGCAAGTGTTTCGTTCATTTTATCTCTTGTATTTTTCGAGATAGCAACTAAGTTATTATCTACTAAAACTAATTTTTCATTATTTGATTCTTGCAAAGAATAATTAGATTGTTCTAACGATTTGTTAGCTTCGCCTAAAGAGCTTATTTTTGTATTGTATTCGGTAACTCTTTTCTCGATTGCTGAAAATCTAGCTTCTAGCTTTTCTTTTTCGATAGTTGTCTTTTGCAACTGACCTCTAGTATCGGTCAAGTTTTGCTCTAATTCTGTATATTTCTTTTTCGATACACACGATGTGATTGTCGAAATAAGTAGAATTAATACTAAGGGTTTAATCCATATTTTGCTCATAATAAAAAAATTTATATACATTAATAAAATACAAATATAATTATTAATTCTAAAGAGAATCTAAAGTCACAACAAAAAAATCAACTTACATTTTACAATATCTTTTCCTTTTTATCTTTGAAAATAAATAAAATATGCCTTACAAAAAAAACATATTACATCTAAAAAAAGACACAATTCTTAGAAATTTAATTACAATCTCGACTGCTGCTATTAAACCATCTTTAGAGTTTGATATTTATCATTTTTTATTAGAGTCTATTGTATCACAACAACTTTCGATTAAGGTTGCCGATATTATTTTTAACCGTGTTCTTGATTTGTTTGAAAATAGATATCCAAATCCAAATATATTAATGAATATGGAAGATGAAATTTTACGAAATGCTGGATTATCATATCGAAAAGCTTCTTATCTAAAAAGTGTGGCTGAGTTTTCGTTAAAAAACGATATGAATTTTGAATTTTTACAGCAAAAAACAGATGAAGAAATAATTAAATATTTAACTCAAATTAGAGGTGTTGGTAAATGGACTGTTCAAATGATATTAATGTTTCCTATGGATAGACCTGATGTTTTTCCAGTAGACGATTTAGGTATCCAAACGAATATGAAAAAACTGTACGGCTTAGTTTCAGATAAAAATATACCAAACTCTTTAACTAAAAAAGAATTAAAAATTGCACTTGATAAAATAGCAGATAATTGGAAACCTTATCGGTCTCTTGCTTCTAAACTTATTTGGCAGTATGGAAATTAATTTTTTACTCCAACCTAGAGTTGTTGGTATTACTTTTTTCTAAAGTATATCGTAATTGGTACGCCATTAAAATTGTAAATTTCTCTCATTTTATTTTCAAGAAATCGTTTGTATGGATCTCTTATATATTGTGGTAAATTAGCAAAAAACACAAATTGTGGTGTTGGTGTTGGTAACTGCGTACAATATTTAATCTTTACAAATTTTCCTTTAATTGCTGGTGGTGGTCTACGATCAATAATATCTAGCATCGTTTCATTTAACTTGCTTGTTGCAATTCTATTATTTCGATTTTTAAACACATCGACTGCGGTTTCTAATGCTCTTAATAATCGCTGTTTATTTAATGCGGATACAAATACAATTGGCACATCTGTAAATGGTGCAATTTCTTCTCGAATTTCTTCTTCAAATTTTTTAGCGGTCTTGGTGTCTTTTTCGATTAAATCCCATTTATTTACTAAAATTACAATTCCTTTTCTATTTTTTTGAGCCAACCAAAAAATATTTTGATCTTGCCCTTGAAAACCTCGTGTTGCATCAATAATTAATATTGCTACGTCACAATACTCGATAGAGCGTACTGCTCTCATTACGGAATAAAACTCTAAATCTTCTTTTACTTTAGATTTTTTACGAATTCCTGCCGTATCAATCAAACTAAAATCAAAGCCAAATTTATTAAATTTTGTATCGATAGAATCTCGTGTTGTTCCTGCGATATCTGTTACAATATTACGCTCTTTTCCTATAAGCGCATTAATAAAGGATGATTTTCCTGCATTTGGTCTTCCAACAACAGTAAATCGTGGCAATTCGCTTTGCTCCTCTTTGGTTGGTTCTGGCATTTTTTTTACGAGTGCATCTAATATTTCTCCTGTACCACTTCCATTAATTGCAGATAGCGAATAATATTCTCCTAAGCCTAACGCATAAAATTCTGCTGCATCTGCTTCTCGCATCGCATTATCTACTTTATTCACTATTAAGAATACTGGTTTTTTTACTCTTCGCAATAAACTAGCGACTTCTCCATCTGTTGGTGTGATGCCTGTTGTTACATCTACGACAAATAAAATAAAATCTGCTTCATCAATTGCGAGTTGTACTTGTTTACGTATTTCTGCTTCAAAAATATCGTCCGATCCTTTTACATATCCTCCAGTATCTATTAATGAAAAAGGTACGCCATTCCATTCGCTTTTTCCATAATGTCTATCTCGTGTAACTCCACTAACACTATCAACTATAGCTTGACGTTGTTGTATTAATCGGTTAAATAAAGTCGATTTCCCTACATTTGGTCTTCCAACTATGGCAACAATACTATTCATTTTATTCTTAATTTGACTGCAAAGATAGTTTTTAATACGATAAAACTAGTATTTAAAATCATTAGTTCCTTTAAAAAATACGACACCAATATCAAAATTTTAGCATGTGAATGCTTAAAAAACAAAGAATAAGGTGTTTTTTATAAATATTAAAAATTTTACAAAAAAAAATATTCAAATATTACAATCTAAAAATTATATTTTTTCGCATATTAATAGTATATTTCTCGGCAATTAATATTTTATTTATGCGCATTCTAAAAACCGTTTTCAAAGTCTTTTTTATTCTAATATTACTACTAATAATAAGCACTTTAATATACTGGCAACACTTAAAACCTTCTTATAAAGGGAAACTTAAATTAAATGATTTAACGGAACAAGTAGAAGTCTACTACGACGGTATTGGTGTACCACATATTTATGCTCAAAATCAAGAAGATGCTTATATTGCTTTAGGTTATGCACATGCACAAGATAGATTATGGCAAATGGAATTAATTAGAAGGATTGCTGCTGGTAGACTTTCTGAAATTTTAGGAAAAAAATTATTACCTACGGATAAATTTTTTTTAGGTTTAGGCATTACTGATGCTGCAGATAAAACCATTGCAAATTTAGACACCAATTTACCATCCTACAAACTAACACAAGCATATCTAAACGGAATTAATCAATTTATTGAAAAAGGTGCTACACCAATAGAATACGAAATCGTTGGTGTTAAGAAAGAAAAATTTGTTTTAAAAGACATTTATAATGTTTTTGGTTACATGAGTTTTAGCTTTGCTATGGCACACAAAGCAGATCCCTTTTTTAGTAAACTAAAAGAAACTTTAGATATTCGGTATTTAGAAGAATTAGATTTAAAAATTAATCCAAACACAACTACAATTCCGATTTATAATATGGAACAAGGTATCGAAAGTCACCTTGTAACTTCGGTAAATAAAATAATGGAAAACCTTCCTATATCTCCATTTATTGGTAGTAACGGATGGGTTATTGCTCCTCAAAAAACGGCAAATGGAAAAGTTGTTTTTGCAAACGATCCACACATTGGATTTTCACAACCTGCTGTTTGGTATCAATCGCATATTGTTTGTCCTAATTTTGAAATCTATGGATTTAATTTAGCATTAACGCCGTTTCCTTTACTTGGTCATAATAGAAACTATGCTTATGGTTTAACCATGTTTGAAAATGACGATATTGACTTTTATTACGAAGAGGAAAATACAAACAACAAAAAAGAATACGCAACTCCTAATGGATATGTTGCTTACGAAATACGTAAAAAAATAATTAAAATAAAAGGTGCTCCTGATGAAGAAATAGAAATTAAAGTAAGTAAACACGGTCCAATAATGAACGATTTTATTGAAGTTATTGAAACTTCTAGACCAATCGCAATGGATTGGATTTATACTAAATTTGATAATAAAATGCTTGACGCTTCGTATTCTCTTTCTCATGCTAATAATTTAGCAGATTTTAAAAATGGCGTTTCAAAAATTCATGCACCTGGTTTAAATGTTATGTATGGAGATGCGCAAGATAATATTGCATGGTTTGCTGCTGGAAAACTGTATAGACATCAAAATAATGTAAATACAAAATTTATTTTAAACGGATCTAATGGTAAAGATGATGTTCTTAATTATTTTGATTTTTCTAACAATCCACAAGCAATAAATCCGAAATGGAATTATGTATATTCTGCAAATAACCAACCAGACACCATAAAAGGTGGAATGTATCCTGGCTATTATTTACCTGAAGATCGTGCCAAACGAATTACGGATGTATTAACAAATTTAACTAATATTTCTACCAATGAGATGAAAGATTTGATTAACGATGTGACTTCATCTGTTGCTCCAGACTTAATTAAATTTTTTATAAATAATATAGATAAAACCAAGTTGTCGACAAACGAAAAGGCTTCTATTAGTGTATTGCGTAGTTGGGATGGTAGTTTTGAACTCAACCAAGTTGCGCCTACAATTTACACCAAATTTAAGTATCAATTTATGAAAAATATTTTTGAAGATGAACTAGGAAAAAAAGGGTTTCAGCAATTTTTAAAAACAGATGTTGCCAAACGACAATTTGCAAAACAAATAAAAACAATTAGTTCTGTTTGGAATGATAATATTAATACTTCTGACGTTATTGAAACACAAAATAGTATTCTTACAAAATCATTTAAAGAAACCATTGCTTTTCTAGAAAAACAACATGGAAAATTGATTAATAAATGGACGTGGAATAATGTACACACTGTAGAACACGAACATCTTATTGGCAAAGGCAGTAAAAGATTGGCTAAATATTTTAATGTTGGTCCTTTTCCAATAAAAGGTACAAATGAAGTGTTAAACAATCAAATATTTGGTATGAATGGAGATGGTGTTTATAAAGTTACTGCTGGTCCTTCTACTAGACGTATTATTGATTTTTCGGATGTAGAAAATAGTATCGCTATTATTCCTACTGGACAATCTGGCAATATTTTTAGCAAACATTATAAAGACCAAGCAGAAAAATATGTAAATGGCGAATTTGTAAAAATGCTCCTTAATAAAGAAACAATTCAAAAATCTGAGGATAAATTGATTTTTAGTCCAAGATAATAAAATAGACGAAGCTAAACTTATGTCTTTTTGAGACGTTTGGCTTTCTTTTTTGCTCTTTTAAGTTCTCGTTTTAGTTTACGCACTGCTCGTAAACTATCACGTCTTTTTTTTCTTCTTTCTCTTTTTAATTCTCGCTTTCTTTTTCGTTCGATTTTCTCCGAAACAGTATGCACTTCTTTTTTAAATAAACGATTAAAAAACGCTTCTAATTCTGTAATTGGATCTTCTTCTCTATAATCATCACATAATAATGCTTCTGAAAACTCTTCTGCTAAAGGAAAAATTGCATTGTACCTTTTCTGTACTGGCTGCAATGTTTTAGCTATTAATGGCAATGCTAATCTACTTCCTGAGCCATTTGCTCCATTTGAAAAATGTATACTTGGCAAGGATGCTCCTACTCTTGTTACTAATACCAATTTTGGTGTGTATGCAGCAAACCAAGCGTCGCTATAATCTTGTGATGTTCCTGTTTTTCCTGCTATTGGTATGGTAATTCCATAAGTGCTTCGCAATGCAACTCCTGTACCTTCATTAATGGCTTTTTGCAATATTGCAGAAAGTAATTCTGATGTACTTTGCTTTAATACACTTTCTTTGGTTTGTGCGAGTAATTTGTCTTTGTATATCCACTTTCCTTCTGCTGTTTTAATACTTACAATACTTTTTGGTTGTATGCGATATCCTCCATTTGCAAAAGCACTATATGCAACTGTTAATTCATAAATACTTGCACTTACTGCTCCTAATGCGACGGCTGGCTTCTCTATTAATTCGCTTGTAAAGCCTAATTTATTCCATGTTTCCTGCAATGCTTCGAAAGGAATTTGCATAAAAAGATTTACGGTTGGAATATTCATTGATTTTGCTAAAGATGCTGCCATTGTATACTCTCCTCCTACGGAATGGTCGTAATTTTGTGGACTCCAATTATCGTATGCCTCTAATACGATGGAGTCATTTTTTAAATAAGTACACGGCATTAACCCTTGCTCTAACGCTGTCGCATATAAAATAGGCTTAAATGTAGATGCTACTTGACGTTTCGCGAAAATTTGATCGTATTGCTGTGTTCTATAATCTATACCTCCAACCCATGTTTTTATGGCGCCATTTTTTGGATTTATTGCCAATAATCCTGCGTGTAATAACTGCATGGAATGTCGTATACTATCGGTTATTGAAATGGAATCGGTATAAAATCCTTTCCAGCTAAATAATTCTCTTTGTTTCTTTGTCTTAAGATTTGATTTTATTTTTAGTCTTTTTATTTTTTGTGCTACTAATTTATTTAGTTTTTTGCGATATGTGTTTCTACTATATTGCTTTATTAATCTATCTTGCATTACCGATAAATGACTTTTAAACGCTTTAAGTGCTTTACTTTGTAATACATTATTTAATGTTGTTTTGATGATGAGACCATCTTTTTCTATTTGGTAATCTGTGCCATTTTTTTTATTAATTTCTTTCAGAATTCTATGTGCTTCGTCCTTTACTTGTACTAAAAAATAATTTGCTGGACCTTCGGACTCTAAATTTGCATAATTTAATTGAATTGGTATCTTTTTTAAAGAATCTAATTCTTTTATCTGCAAATAGTTATACTTCTGCATTTGTGTAAGCACTACATTTCTTCTTTTAAATGCATGTTTTGGATATAATCTTGGGTTGTAATAGGTATTTGCTTTAAGCATTCCTATTAAAACTGCTGCTTCTTCTAATTGTATGTTTTCGATAGATGTATTAAAAAATCGTCGCGAAGCTGCTTCAATTCCTAAAACATTTTCTCCAAATGGCACGGTATTCAGATACAAAGTTAATATTTCATTTTTATCAAATACATTTCCTAGACGATATGCCAAAAAAGCTTCTTTTACTTTATTTACTGGCATGGTTAAAAAACCGTAATTTTTTCTACCATACATATTCTTTACCAACTGCTGATTGATAGTACTTCCTCCTCCTGAGCTTTTTTTATTCGATAAAATGGTCTTAAACAAAACGCGTAACAAACTTCTTGAGTCGACACCATCGTGCTTAAAATAACGAACATCTTCTGTCGCTACTAAAGCATCAATTACGTGTTTTGGTAATTGTTCGTATTTAATGTTTGTTCTATTTTCTGCAAAATATTTTCCTATTAGTGTACCTTCTTCAGAGAGTACTAATGTTGCTGTTTGATTTTGAAACGCTTTTAGTTCTTTAGTACTATGTAGTTTTCCAAAGGCTCCATAATAAACCGATAATAAAAAAATACCAAATATTATCGATAAAAATATGGCGGTAAAAATGGCATATCTTACTATTTTTTTAAGCATTACGTTTTTATTAGTTAGTTGATTTATGATATAACGACAAAGAATTCAATTTATTGGAATATTATAATTGCTATGAATTAGGTTTGTATTAATTTTTTGTATCAATCAAACAAGTCCAAACACTTAATTTTCTATTTTCATATCTCGTCCAAATTGGTCTAATAATTCCGTTATAGACACTAATATTATTATAATCGCCAAAAAACACATTCGATTTTGGTGTAAATGGTTTTTCGGAAATGGTCTTATTTGTAAATGTTTTTCCTCCATCTTTTGAAATTGCTAAAACAACATCTGTTTGTGTGTTTTTGTATTTACTTCTATCGTAAAAAATAATGTAAACAAATCCTGTTTTTGGATCTACACTCATCCATGTTAAAAATTGATGTGTCTGTGTTGTATCTGTATTTACTCGCAATGGTTTTGACCATGTTCTTCCATTATCTGTCGATTTTACTAAAAAAATATCGGTGTCCTCGGTTCCATTTCTTTGGTCAGAAAAATTGATATATATTGTTCCGTTAAATTTACTTTTACTTATATCTACACAAGTTACAGGCATTCCGTTTACACGAGATAATCCTGGTACATTAAAGCTCCATCCTTTTGGCTGATTTGAAGCTACTATATCTTTTTCTAGCCATGTTTCTCCATTATCTATACTTTTATCGAAGTATATTTTCTCGTTCATACTCCAAGAAACATAAATTTCTCCTTTTGCTCCTACGGCAGGAACTGCTCCTTCTACCGTTTTACTGTCGTCCATAGCGTTTCCTTCTATTTCACTTAATGTAATGGCATTGCTCCATGTTTTTCCTTCGTCCATAGATTTTGAAAATAATATTCTAGATTTATGTGCTTCGTTTTTACTTCCATATTTATCAAATTCTGTCCAAGTTAAATATATGGCATCGTTTAAGTGGTTTACTATTGCCCATTCTTTATCTTGTTGTTTCGGTGCTTCATTTTTTCCTATTCCTGTTCCGTTAGACCATGATTTTCCTCCATCTTCAGATTTTTGAACCACCATTCTGTCTAAAATTTTCTTACTACTCCAATTAGTTCCTTCTGGATCGGATAAATGAAAATAATAAAAATTCCCTTTGTTATCTGCTACAATACATGGATCTCCAAAAACACCATAATCTGATTTTAATGATTGTGTTTGCCATGTTTTTCCTCCATCGAAAGAATAATGCGCATAATCTAATACCGAACCTGCAACTATATTTTTTGGATTTTTTGGATTTATAAAAATACTTGGCTCACATGGTCCATAACTAGCTTGATTTATTTGCTCATAAATTTTAATATTTTTATAATTATTATTCTTAGTTAATACTGTTTTGGATGTTTTGCAACTAAAAAACAAAATCATTAAAATCGGTATATATTTTTTCATTTTACAAATATATACACTTTACGATACTTTTTAATTTCTTAACGTATCTTTGTATAAATTTTTAAAATGAAAAAAATAGTTGTACTAACTGGTGCTGGAATTTCTGCAGAAAGTGGCATTAAAACATTTCGAGATGCAGATGGTCTTTGGGAAGGGCATGATATTATGGAAGTTGCTTCTCCAGAAGGCTTTGCGAAAAATCCCGAATTGGTTTTAGATTTTTACAATAAACGAAGACGACAATTGGCAGATGTACTGCCAAATACTGCACATTACGACTTAGTAAAACTCGAAAAAATTTACGAGGTACATATTGTTACTCAAAATGTAGACGATTTACACGAACGTGCTGGTAGTAAAAATGTAATTCATTTGCATGGAGAATTGTTAAAATCTCGAAATACATTCGATACCGATAAAATTTATGATTGTAATGAAGACATAAAAATTGGAGATACATGTAAAATGGGTTTTCAATTAAGACCTCATATTGTTTGGTTTGGAGAAGCTGTACCAATGTTAGAAAAAGCCATTGAAATTGTTAGTGATTGCGATATTTTAGTTATTATTGGTACTTCGATGCAAGTTTATCCTGCTGCTAGTTTAATAGATTATATTCCAATAGAGACTCCAATTTATTTTATTGATCCGAAACCAGTTATATCCAAAAATAGATTTAAAGACTTAACTGTTATTTCGGAAACGGCTACCAAAGGAATGTCGATGCTTTTAACTAAATTAAATCTAATTTAAAAAATTGGTACGTTTATTGTAATTTTAACCTTGTATGAAACAAAAATTAATTTATTTTTTAATACTTCCTTTTTTTGCATTTACCTTGCATAAATACCACTTGAGTTTAACTAAAATAAATTTTAATCCTCAAAAAAAATCAATACAAATAACCATGCGATGCTTTATTGATGATATCGAAAAAGCAATAAGTAATAAACATCATATTACTTTAGAATTGGCTACTAAATTAGAAAATAAACAAGCAGATAGTTTAATCCAACAATACCTTATAGAAAATTTTAAAATTCAAGTAAATAAAGAGGTACTTCGTTTAAAATATTTGGGAAAAGAATACGAAAAAGATATTGTTTATTTTTATTTAGAATCCGATTCAATAAACGCAATATCAAATATTAAAGTAGAGAATAAAATACTTTTAAATGAATTTAACGACCAACAAAACATTATTAAATTACACATAAATAACAAAAAGAAAACTTTTTTATTAAAAAAGAATAGTTATAGAGATTCCGTCTATTATTAAATAGTCTTAAAGAGTTGTTAATTTTTTTTTATCCGTTAGTTATACAACTTTATAATTAGTACTTTTGATGCTATTACTAATTACTATTTATTATGAATAAAATCTGTTCCTTCATCATTGTTGCATTTATTACTTTTACTTCATTTGCTCAAGAACAAACCAAAGAAGAAGTTAAACAACAAGGTCATTATAACACCAACAAATTTAGACAATTAAAACAAGAACTTGCAACTCCTGACACATATCATACTGCATCTGGAGCTCCTGGTAAAGATTACTTCCAACAAAAAGTAGACTACAAGATGGATATCGTGTTAGATGATAAAAATCAAAAAATATTTGGTGTTGAAACCATAACGTATCACAATAATTCTCCAGACAGTTTAGAATATTTATGGTTACAATTAGATCAAAACATGCAAGCAAAAGATTCTAAAACACCAGATATTAAAGGTGGTGGTCCTGGAGTTTTATACAAACCAAAACAGTTTACACAACAATTTTTAGGAAAACCTTTTGACGGTGGATTTAAAATTGATTATGTAAAAGATGGAAATGGTAATGCGATGGATTATGTTATAAATAGAACCATGATGCGTATTGATTTACCTACTCCGTTACAAACTGGAGAACAAACAATTTTAAAAATTAAATGGTGGTATAATATTGTAGACCATACTATTGCAAGAAAACGCTCTGGCTACGAACATTTTAAAAAAGATGGAAATAACGCTTATGTTATTGCACAGTTTTTTCCGAGACTAGCTGTTTATAATAATGTAGAAGGTTGGCAAAATATGCAATTCTGGGGAAGAGGAGAGTTTGCTTTAGAATTTGGAACTTACGATGTAAATATTACAACTCCAGCAGATCATATACTTGATGGAACTGGTAAGTTATTGAACCGAAAAAAAATGTTTACCAAAGCCCAATTTAAAAGATTTCAAAAAGCACAAAAATCATTTGACAAACCTGTAATAATTGTAACACAAGAAGAAGCGGAAAAAGCAGAAAAAGGATTTTCAAACAAAACCAAAACATGGGAATTTCATGCTGATAATGTTCGAGATTTTGCATTTGCCTCTTCTCGTAAATATATTTTAGACATGCAAGCTGTCGCAATTGCAGATAAAACAGTTATGGCAGTTTCGTTATATCCAAAAGAAGGAAATCCGCTTTGGGAAGAATATTCTACTAAAGTAGTAGCGCATACTGTAAAATCGTATTCTAAAAGTTTATTTGATTATCCATATCACAAAGCAATCTCCGTACATGCCAAACGTCAAGGAATGGAATATCCTATGATTTGTTGGAATTATGGAAGACCTAGAGCTGATGGTACGTATTCCGAAAGAACAAGAACTGGAATGATTAGTGTTATTACGCACGAGGTTGGACATAACTGGTTTCCGATGATTGTTAATTCCGACGAACGTCAATGGACTTGGATGGACGAAGGTTTAAATACTTTTACACAATTACTTGCAGAACAAGAATTTGAAAAAGACTTCCCTTCAAGAGGTTTTCCTAAAGGAATTGTTGGTTATATGGATGGCGATCAAAGTAAAATTGCTCCTATTATGAGCCAATCAAATAATATTTATCAATTTGGAAATAATGGTTATTCTAAACCTGCTGCTGGATTATACATACTAAGAGAAGTTATTTTAGGTCACGAATTGTTCGATAAAGCATTCAGCACCTATGCAAAAAGATGGAAATTTAAACACCCAACACCTGCTGATTTCTTTAGAACTATGGAAGACGCTACTGCTACAGATTTAGATTGGTTTTGGAGAGGTTGGTTTTATACAACCGATTATGTGGATGTAGGTATAAAAGAAGTAAAATCGTATGTAGTTACTACAAAACCTACAAAACGAGCAAAAAATATGGCAAAAGCGTATGGAATGAAAACTTCGGATTTGGGACCTGTTATGTTTTTGGTAAATACAGAAAGTGAAGATTATACTCCAGATATGTCTGATATTAAAAATCCATCCAAAGACATTAAAATATTAAAAGACTATTTGGAAAAAAATTATTCTGTCGAAGAAAGAAAAACACTTAAAAATACTACAAATTTTTATGAAATTACTTTTGAAAAACCAGGAGGTATGCCAATGCCTATTATTGTAGATTATGTTTTTGAAGATGGTACGAAAGAGCGTAAATATTATCCAGCTCAAATTTGGCGTTTTAATGATAAAGAAGTAATTAAACTCTACGCTTCAGATAAAAAAGTAGTCTCTATTAATATTGATTCGGATGAATTAACCGCAGATGTTAACAAAGCCAATAATACTTGGCCTAAGAAAAAAGTAACGAGTAAATTTGACCAGTTTAAAAAGAAAATAAAAGGGTAAAAAATAGTTATTTTACAACCTCAGTCAATTTCTACGAGTTCATTACATTGAAAAATTATCACAAAAAAGAAACCTCTTTAACAGAAAATTCTCGAATCGTTTCATTTTCTAATTCAATCTGTAGTTTTCCGATATTTGAGACACCAATTATTTTACCAATAAATGGATTTCCATCTAAGTCTTTATACATTGCTGGTATTTTATTTTTATAAAGTACTTTTTCGTAATTAAACTTTAATTCTTCAAAAGATTTACTTTCTATTAATGCCAATTGTTTTTGTATCGAAACTACAAACTCTTCTAATAATTTGGATCTATTAAAACTCTTTTTTAATACTTTTTTTAATGAAGTAGCATTTGGTAATTCTAAAGGGAATTTTATTTGGTTTACATTTACACCAATTCCAATAATACTATGATTAACTCTGCCATTTTTAACACTATTTTCAATTAAAATACCACCTATTTTTTTTTGACGTGACAATATGTCGTTTGGCCATTTAATATTAGCCTTTGGTAAATAGGCATCCAATACCTTATAAATCGCTAAAGAAATCGCAAAATTTAAGTAAGCCTGACGTGTAATTTTAAAAGCATCAAACTTATATAAAACGCTGAATAATAAATTTTTGCCTTTCTCAGAATGCCATTTATTTTCAAATTGACCTTTCCCTAAAGTTTGGTATTCTGTAACAACAATAGTATAGTTATCTGGTTTCGAATTTAAAACTAAATTTTTTAAATATAGATTTGTGGAACTAGTGGCACTAAGTTTGTGTATTTTCATAGAAATATAAAGAAATATTTTTAAAACATTATTGGCATAAAATTAATACATTTGCAGTTAATATTAATAATTGAATGACAAAAAAAATAATAAGTAGCGACCAACTAATTACCGAAATAATTAAAGGGATAGAAGAAGTTAAAGGAGATAACATTAATATTCTTGATTTAAGAGAAATTGAAAATACTGTTTGTGATTATTTTATTATCTGTGACGGAAATTCTAATACGCAAGTAAATGCAATTTCTGGATCCATACAAAAAATGGTTGGAAAAAATGCACAAGAGAAACCTTGGCATGTAGAAGGAGAAGCAAATGCAGAATGGATTTTAGTAGATTATGTAAATGTAGTTGTACATATCTTTCAAAAAAATATTAGAGAATTCTATGACTTAGAATCACTTTGGGGAGATGCTAAGATTACAAGTATTAAAAGCAATTACGAAGTGTCTAAATAAATTAAGGAAACGATACAATGAATAAAAAGACCAACAACAAACGAAATAAACAAGCTAAGAATTCTCCTAAAGAAATTAAATTTAATTCTTATTGGATTTATGCAATAATTTTTTCATTTTTAATATTGTATATGGTATTTGGAAATAAAAACAATCCAAACGACAAAATTAGTTATACCGAATTCAAATCTATTTTACCAAAAAATGATATTAAGGAGATAAAAATGGTCATTAATAGCCATTATGCCGAAATTTATCTAAAAGAAGAAGCTAGAGAAAAAGAAGAGTACAAAAAATTCTTTCCTAAAAAAAGTGTTTTAGCTTTAAGAGCAGAACCTAATTTTAAAGTTATTTTTGGTGATTTACAAAATTTTGAAACTTATTTAGACAAAACAAAAAAAGAGAACAATCTAGATTTTGTACATAAAAACGATATTTTTAAAGATACTTTTGGCGATTTGCTAATTAATTTTTTGCCATTTTTATTATTGATAGCAGTTTGGATATTTTTTATGCGTAGAATGTCTGGAGGCGCAGGTGGCGCAGGTGGACCAGGGCAAATATTCTCGATAGGTAAATCGAAAGCTAAATTATTTGATAAAGATCAAGAGGTAAAGACATCGTTTAAGGATGTTGCTGGATTAGAAGGCGCAAAAGAAGAAGTACAAGAAATCGTAGATTTTCTTAAAAACCCAGAAAAATACACCAAATTAGGTGGAAAAATACCAAAAGGAGCATTACTTGTTGGTCCCCCTGGAACTGGTAAAACATTATTAGCTAAAGCTGTAGCTGGAGAAGCAAAAGTACCATTCTTCTCCCTTTCTGGATCCGATTTTGTAGAAATGTTTGTTGGTGTTGGTGCTTCTAGAGTTAGAGATTTATTTAAACAAGCTGCACAAAAATCTCCAAGTATTATATTTATTGATGAAATAGATGCCATAGGTAGAGCTCGTGGAAAAAACAACATGACTGGAGGAAATGATGAAAGAGAAAATACATTAAACCAACTATTAACCGAAATGGATGGTTTTGGAACGGATATAAACGTAATTGTAATAGCTGCAACAAATAGAGCAGATGTACTAGATAAAGCTTTAATGCGTGCTGGACGGTTTGACAGACAGATATTTGTAGACTTACCAGACCTAAATGAACGTAAAGAAATTTTTGAAGTACATATCAAACCGTTAAAATTAGATAAGGATGTAAATTTAGACTTTTTATCCAAACAAACGCCTGGTTTTTCTGGAGCAGATATAGCAAACCTATGTAATGAAGCTGCATTAATAGCTGCAAGACATAATAAAAAAACAGTACAACATCAGGATTTCTTAGACGCAACAGATAGAATTGTTGGTGGTTTAGAAAAGAAAAATAAACTGATTACCGTTAAAGAAAAAACAACGGTAGCATATCATGAAGCTGGTCATGCAACAGTAAGTTGGATGCTAGAACATGCCTCGCCTTTAGTAAAAGTAACCATTGTACCACGCGGACAATCTTTAGGAGCTGCATGGTATTTGCCCGAAGAAAGAATGCTAGTATCTAAACAACAAATGTTAGATGAAATGTGTGCAACTCTTGGAGGTCGTGCAGCAGAGAAAGTAATCTTTGATGTAATAACAACTGGAGCATTAAGCGATTTGGAAAAAGTAATGAGACAAGCCAAAGCAATGGTTATGGTCTACGGATTAAGCGATAAAATTGGAAACATGAGCTATTACGATCCAAACGGACAAGGCTTTACAAATCCATATAGTGAAAAAACAGCACAAATAATTGATGAAGAAATTTCACTCATTATTGAAACACAGTACCAACGTGCAATTGATGTTATTACTAAAAATAAAGAAAAATTAACCGAACTAGCAGAACTACTTTTAGAAAAAGAAGTTATTTTTGGAGACGATTTAATTAAAATATTTGGAAAAAGACCATTTATTAAATCTCCATTTGCAAAAAGTAATTCCAAAAAGAAAGAAGAAGCAGACAAAATAGTACAAAATAACGAAGAAGAATAAAAGATTTTAAAATGTGTACCTTTGTACCAACTTTAACAATTTATGAATTTTTTCAAAAAAATATTTTCTTCTACTAAAAAAACAGAAGATAAAATAGAACCAAATATTGAGCAACTAAAACTTCCTCTAGACGAAAGTTTTGTTCATTATTTTAAAGAAAAAAAAGGAAAGTTTCTATATTGTACACATCAAGAAGAAGTAAATCAAAATTTAGCATATATCTTAAAGGAAAATGCATGGGAAGAAGCATTATGCTTTGATACTGATTTAGACAAAATGTTACTTATTGCAAATACAAATAGTACCGATAAACAAAAATCAAATATTCCCTTCTTTACAACATGTGAACATTTGATAGCAAAAGATGGTAGTATTTTATTTTCATCCAATCAGTTGACAGAAAAAAAATTAAAAAATTTACCTATTCATTTTATTGTATTTGCAAAAACAAGTCAGATTGTTATTAATAGCGATCAAGCGTTAATGAGTATTAAAAATCAATACAAAAAAAATCTCCCTTCGAATATTAGTGCCACTAAATGTTACGATCCTAATAAAAAAACAGACAATTTTATGGATTATGGCAATAACAATTCAAAGAACTTATATTTACTTTTGTTAGAAGATTTGTAGCCTATGAATAATTTTACTAAACGTCTTGTCTTCGGAATCATTTATGTACTATTAATAGTTATTGCTACATTATTTAGTACTAATTTTTTTTTGTTATTATTTTTTATATTTATGAATTTTTGCATTTATGAATTTTTAAAAATGATTAAGCTAAAAAGTTTATTGCCCTATTTATTTGGCTTTCTTGCTTTTTATTGCGTCAATTATTTTGACGAATTAAATTTAAAAAATTTAGAAACTAAAATACTAATTCTCTTTGGAGTTTTTTTATTCTTTTTTCCACTAATAAATGCGCTATTCTCTAAGAGTCAAAATGCAATCACTTATATTGGCAAGGTACTAACTACATATCTATACGTTGTGGTTCCGTTTTCGCTTATTATCGCCATTCCTGTTTTTAGTAATTTAGGAGTATATAATACAAAAATCATATTGGGAATTTTTATTTTAACTTGGACAAGCGACACATTTGCATATTTAGTTGGAAGAAAATTTGGAAAACACAAACTATTCGAACGAATATCTCCAAAAAAAACCATAGAGGGATCTATTGGAGGTTTGCTTTTTACTTTAATAGCAGCACTTATTTTAAGTAATTATTTTATGCCATCCTTACCTGCCAAACATTGGTTTACTATTGCTCTAATTGTAAGTGTTTTTGGTAGTTTAGGCGATTTAATCGAATCTATGTTTAAAAGACAAGCAAATATTAAAGACAGTAGTAATCTTATTCCTGGACATGGAGGTTTTTTAGATAGACTAGATAGTATTATATTTGCCGCACCATTTATTTTTATATACTTAATTTTATTTCTATAATGTTTCACAAAGAAGGATATACCATAATATTAACATCACTAGCTATTAGTGCAATCGCAATTATTTTAGTTGACAAATACATTGCTTCGCTTTGGATAAGTAAATTAATAATGATTGTTATTTTAATTTTATTAGGACTGATACTACAATTTTTTAGAAATCCAAAACGAAATACAATCTTAAATAACAAGCAAATAATTGCACCAGTAGACGGAAAAGTAGTTGTTATTGAAGAAGTTATGGAAAACGAATATTTTAAAGATAAAAGAAAGCAAATATCTATATTTATGTCTCCATTAAATGTACATGTTACAAGGTATCCAATTAGTGGAAAAGTAAATTTTAGTAAATACCATCCTGGAAAATATTTAGTTGCATGGCATCCTAAATCGTCTACAGAAAACGAAAGAACAACTATTGTTGTAGAAAACAAGTACGTTGGAGAAATTTTATACCGCCAAATTGCTGGAGCTGTAGCAAGAAGAATTGTAAACTACGCCAAAAAAGATGAAGAAATTATACAAGGTACAGATGCAGGATTTATTAAATTTGGTTCAAGAGTAGATATTTTTGTACCTTTGGATATGAAAATAACTGTAAATTTAGATCAAATTTCTAAGGGTGGAGAAACTGTTATTGCAGAAATTGCATAATATAATATGACTGATTTAGATAAAAAATTTAATAAAGCATTTACTATTGCTTCGGCAATGACAAAAACATTACCTCCAGATGTAATGTTACATTTTTACGCTTTCTATAAAATTGCTACAAATAATGGAAAACTACACATGCCCTCAGGAAATAGTGAACTACGAAATGGCTTTAAGTTAAATGCATTATTTCAATTTAATCATCTCTCTGCAGATGAAGCAAAAATAAAATACATCACATTAGTCGAAAAATATACAAATCAAAAAATCAATTAAAAATGAAGCATTTAATCCTTTTAAGTACCATTCTCATAGCTTTTAGTTTAAACTCTTGTAAAAAAGAAATTAAAAAAGTTGCCAAAGCGAAGTATCATATAGAAACAAAAACAACAACTATTAATTGGACGGCCTATAAAACTACTGCTAAAGTTCCTGTAAAAGGAATTTTCAAAGAAGTGCAAATTACAAATGCAAAAACTGCCGAGAATCCGTATGACATTTTTAACGGATTAGCATTTAGCATTCCTGTAAATAGTATTGATACTAAAAATGTAAATAGAGATACTAAACTTATCCAATCCTTTTTTGGGTCTATGAAAGATACTAAAAATCTAAAAGGCATAATCCATTTAGGCGAAAAAGGAAAAGGTACTATTGACCTTACAATGAATGGTATTACTGCAAAATTACCTATGACTTATATTATTAGCGGACAATTAGCCGAAATAAATGCAACACTAAATTTAGACAATTGGAAAGCAAAACTAGCAATTGATGCTTTAAATATAGCTTGTAAAGACCTACATAAAGGCGAAGATGGTGTTTCTAAAACTTGGAATGAAGTTGCAATACATATTGTTTCATACTTAAAAGTAGACTAATACCAATTAATTTTCAAAATACGCTATAAATTATTTATGATTTCACACACTTTACTGGATAGTACCAAGTTTAAACTCCGATAATATCTAATCTAAAATAAAAAACTCCATTACTGGAGTTTTTTATTTTACGAAAATCTATGAATAGTTCAGGTTAGCCATTTACCATTTCTGGATTATAACCTAAATATGGCACTTTTTTTTCTTTAAAAGTGATGCCATATTCTTCCAATTCTTTTAAAATTGGTTCGTATACTTCTTTTGTTATTGGCAATTGTACGCCAGGCGTTTTAATATCGCCATTTAATATTTTTAAAGTCGCAATTGCTACTGGTAAACCGACTGTTTTTGCCATTGCTGTATAGGTTTGATCGTCTCCAATAACTTGCATGTATGAATTAATTTGACGCTTTTCATTTTGATATTCGTAACCAAACTTATGCATCATCACAATCATATCTTTATCCTCCGTTTTTAAAGTCCATTTATCCATTAAAATTTTCTGCAAAACTTGAGCAGGAGTTGCCTTTTTTAAACCAACTTTTTTGATATTACTAAAAATATCCAATTCCAATAATTTTTCCCAAATAATATCATCTTGATCAATCTTTAAGTAATAACGCAATTTTAATTCTACCGAATCGTGTGGTGAATACGCCAAAAATGAATTTGTAAAATCGCGATAAGTCATGTTTTCGGAATCATCAATAGTATAACTATCATCGGTCATTCCTAATTGTACAAATATATTCCATGCTCTAGAAAAACCTATTTTACGAATCGTTCCTCTATATAACGTTTGAATATCTTCTAATCCATATACACTTCTATATTTTAAAGAGTCTCTATTTGCAAGACCTTCAAACTTACCATATTCGCCTAAATCTAGAATTTCGGTACGTCGAAATAATTTGTGATATGGTATGTATTTGTATTTTCCTTCTTGAATAAATTTTGCAGCCGAACCTTGTCCTGCAACAACTACATTTCTAGGATTCCATGTAAATTTATAGTTCCATAGATTATCATCACTTTCTGGAGCAACCAAACCTCCTGTAAATGATTCAAAAAGCATTAATTTGGCTCCATTATCTCTAACTCTATCAATAATTTGCATGGCACTCATGTGATCTATCCCTGGATCTAAACCAATCTCATTCATAAAAACCAAGCCTTTTGTAACAACTTGATCATTTAAGGCTTGCATTTCTTTAGAAATATAAGATGCTGTAACCATACTCTTTCCATATTTCACACAATCCTTAGCGACTTCTAAATGAAACCTTGCTGGTAACATCGAAACAACTATATCTGCATTTTGTACGGCTTTACTCCTACTTTCTGTTTCAAAAACATCTAATGCAATTGCACTACCATTCTTGCGATTTGCAATCATTTTCTCGGCTAACACAACTTCTTTATCGGCTACGATAACTTGTAAATTTTCACTTTCGGATTTATCTAATAAATATTTGATTAACGAAGATGCGGAACGTCCTGCTCCAATAACTAAAATTTTTCTCATAAATAATATCTGAATATCGTTCAGCTTAAATTAATTAATATTACTATTATACTTCCTCTTTATTTTTATATTAAATTGGATTTCAAATTTACAAAATTGAACATAATACTTCTCTATATTCATTTTAATTTTTGTTTTTTTTTAAACAATTATTTTCAATAAGTTAATTTTAAATTCTAAATTAAAATTCAATACCTTTGTACAAACAAAATAAGATGAACAAAAATTTAAGTATTACTGCATTTTTAGGTTTTTTAGCTATTGTTTTTGGTGCTTTT
>Ga0256840_1000958_pt1 | contig 28375 bp, 24 predicted proteins | sample 355202metaG_FD_185969 | JGI IMG/M metagenome (GOLD analysis project Ga0256840, IMG submission 185969) | Hydrothermal vent microbial communities from Mid Atlantic Ridge, Atlantic Ocean - 355-202 | ecosystem: Environmental > Aquatic > Marine > Hydrothermal vents | place: Atlantic Ocean: Mid... | reverse complement strand
CCTAGGTGATGAATCTATACTTTATGCACGAGCTAACTACGTGAAATTATTTCATGAAATTAATCCTGAAAAATTTCATGACTCTTATAAAAAAGTTAAGAACTTTAATCATCTCGCACACAGAAGCACCATTAATACTTATGATATTGCAGTTCGTAAACTAAAAGCTAAAGATCCTGTTTCAAAATCTTTGCTTCAAGCCTGTAAGAATCTATCTGATTTTAGTAAAAACCTCGCTGATCAAGCCTATCCACAAGCAATCTCTTTTAAAAAGGAAAGCAAATTAAGTCCACTAACTGACAAGTTTTTCCTTGAAATCAATAAAATTGTTAAGTTCGATCACAGTATTGGAAAATATAATAAATATTTTATTAGCTTTAAAGTACACGTAAAAAACTATGAACGTGCTGTCAAAAAATATGTCAAAAAGTTTAAAATAGGGTTACCCGAAAACGAGTTTTAACACATCTGAAGATAATTTCTAAACCCCTTGATCAGGCTTTCCTTAAGGAAATTCTGATCAAGTGATAGCAAAAGTTAAAGATCAAGTACTTGCCAGATTGTTTTGCTTGGTTCAACTTTGTTCATGGAATAAAAGTGCAAACCAGGTGCGCCACCTTTCAATAACTGTTCACACATTTTGGTTACAAATTCTAGCCCAAGTTTTTGAATTGAATCAGTGTCATCGGCATAACCTTCCATACGTTTGCGTAGCCAGCGGGGGATTTCTGCGCCTGTACCATCTGAAAAGCGTGCCAGATTTGTAAAGTTAGTAATTGGCATAATGCCGGGTACAATAGGTGTATCAACGCCTAGTTTTCTGAGGCTATCAACAAAGTGAAAATAAGCATCTGGGTTATAAAAATACTGAGTGATTGCTCGGTCTGCACCTGCGTTTATTTTTCTGATAAAGTTATCGATATCAGTTTGGTAGTTTGCGGCTTGTGGGTGCATTTCTGGATAGGCGGCTACTTCTATTTGAAAATAATCACCTGTTTCTTGTCGAATAAATTCAACCAGTTCATTTGCAAAATGAAATTCACCAATGTCTTGCATTCCAGAAGGAAGATCACCGCGCAGAGCAACAATACGATTCACATCATTCTTTTTGTATTCTAATAAGATTTCTCTTATTTGTTGCTTGCTAGAACCAACACAGGAAAGATGCGGTGCTGTAGGAATAGTAGTTTCTTTTTGGGTATCAAGAACAGTTTTTAAGGTGGAATCTTGAGTAGATCCACCAGCACCATAGGTGACCGAAAAAAAGTTGGGGTTTAATTCTGTTAGTGTATTTCTAACCTTAGTGAGGCTTTCAATTCCTTTTTCTGTTTTGGGAGGGAAAAATTCAAAGCTAAATGATTGTTTTTTCATGGGTGTAACTCCAATGCGGTTGCTGTGTTTAGAATTGTAGGTTGTTTCACCTTAGGCAAGTATAAAAAAGCCCCTTCCTTCAAAGAAGAGAAGAGGCTTTTAAGCTTTATTGTAGCGAAGCATAATGTTATCTATGGCTACAAAATTATTGTTCCTTAGGAGCGAGCATGGAATAAGTTGAGCAATTATGACGTAGGATTTTTGCTTCTGATTCACTGATCTCAAGAGAAGCATAGTTATTCTACGCGACGATTGAGATCATTGAGTCAGGAGCAAAAAGACAAGTCAAAATGATCAAGTTATTTCATGTACGTTCCTTAGTAACGATAATGCTCAACCTTATATGGTCCTGCCTTATCAACACTAATATAATCAGCCTGAAAATCTGTCAACTCAGTTAGATTTACGCCTATTTTTTCAAGGTGCAAACGTGCTACTTCTTCATCTAATGCTTTTGGTAGCATGTAAACTTTGTTTTCATAGTTGTCACCATCTTTGAATAGCTCAATCTGTGCTAATACCTGATTGGTGAAAGAGTTTGACATAACAAAACTAGGATGACCTGTGGCACAACCAAGGTTAACTAAACGACCTTGTGCAAGTAGGATGATACGGTTGCCACTTGGTAAGATAATATGGTCAACCTGTGGTTTAATATTTTCCCACTCATATTTTTCCATGTCAGCAACGGCGATTTCATTATCGAAGTGACCGATATTACAAACGATAGACTCATGCTTCATTTGTAGCATTTGCTCCTCATTGATTACATGGAAGTTTCCTGTCGCTGTGACGAAAATATCACCTTGTGAAGCGGCATCATCCATAGTTACAACACGGTAGCCTTCCATTGCTGCTTGCAATGCACAAATAGGATCAATTTCAGTTACCCAAACAGTCGCACCTAAGCCGCGTAGTGATTGCGCACAACCCTTACCCACATCACCATAACCCAGTACAACTGCAATTTTACCTGCGATCATAACGTCAGTGGCACGTTTAATACCATCAACTAAAGACTCACGACAACCGTAAAGGTTATCAAACTTAGATTTAGTCACAGAATCATTTACATTGATTGCAGGGTAGATTAGCTCACCTGCTTTTTCCATCTCATATAAACGATGAACGCCCGTGGTTGTTTCTTCAGTAACACCTTGAATATTCGGACGAATATTTGAATACCAATTTGGTGAAGTTTTTAGCTTTTCTTTGATAGAGTTATAAAGTGCCACTTCTTCTTCACTGCTAGGATTATCAAGCACTGAAATATCAGACTCAGCTTTTGTGCCAAGCTCGATAAGCATTGTTGCATCGCCACCATCATCAAGAATCATATTAGCGGTGTCGCCATTTGGCCATTCGAAGATTTTGTGAGCATAATTCCAGTACTCATCCAATGTTTCACCTTTTGTAGCAAAAACAGGGACACCAGAAGCGGCAATCGCAGCAGCAGCATGGTCTTGAGTAGAGAAAATATTACAAGATGCCCAGCGTACTTCAGCACCTAATGCAGTTAAAGTTTCAATCAAAACAGCAGTCTGAATTGTCATGTGCAAAGAGCCAGCAATGCGTGCGCCTGTTAAAGGTTTTTCTTCACCATATTTTTTACGAAGTGCCATTAAACCAGGCATTTCAGTTTCAGCAATATTTAATTCTTTACGACCCCAATCAGCGAGGGCGATGTCAGTAACGATATAATCGTGTGGTTTTGTCATTTTGGTTTTCCGTATTTCTAGGAGCGCGGTTAGTATGTGTTTTGATAGCTTTTCTGAGCCTCCCCGACTATTTGAGCTAATGAGCCAAATGGTCAGGTGCAACGCTCCTCAGAATTACTATAAATTTAATGGAGGGGTATTTATTATTACGTTAACACCCATCCCCCCCTTTTTTTTACAAAAAATTATAAAAAAAGGGGGGGGATGGGTATAGGAAATCCTGATTAAGCGTTCTTTAGCGTTTCAGCTTTGTCAGTCTTTTCCCAAGGTAGGTCGATATCTTCACGACCAAAGTGACCATAAGCGGCTGTTTGACGGTAGATAGGCTGAAGCAGATCAAGCATGGTAACGATACCATAAGGACGAAGATCAAACGTCTCACGTACTAATGCTTCTAATTTTTCATCATCCATTGTGCCTGTGCCGAAAGTTTCGATAGAGATCGAGGTTGGCTCTGCTACACCAATTGCATAAGAAACCTGAATTTCACAGCGTTCAGCAAGCCCAGCAGCAACAATATTCTTGGCAACATAACGACAGGCATAGGCCGCAGAACGGTCAACTTTAGATGGGTCTTTTCCAGAGAATGCACCGCCGCCATGACGTGCCATTCCACCATAAGTATCAACAATGATCTTACGACCTGTTAAGCCACAGTCACCAACAGGGCCACCAATTACGAAATTACCCGTTGGATTAATATGGTATTGTGTATCAGCATTTAACCATTCGGCAGGAAGAACAGGTTTGATAATCTCTTCCATTACTGCTTCTTGCAGGGTTTTTAAGTCCATTTCATCATGTTGCGTAGAAAGCACAACCGCGTCAATTGCAACGGGTTTATCATCCTCATAACGGAAAGTCACCTGACTTTTTGCATCAGGGCGTAAGAAATCAAGCTTACCTGATTTCATTAATTCTGCTTGTTTGGCAACTAAAAGATGTGAATAAGTAATTGGTGCTGGCATTAAAACATCTGTTTCATTGCTAGCATAACCAAACATTAAACCTTGATCGCCCGCGCCTTGCGCTTCTTTTTCGGCTCGGTCAACACCCATTGCAATATCAGGTGATTGACGACCTAGTGCATTGAGCACGGCACAGTTATGACCATCAAAACCAACTTCTGAATTATCATAGCCAATTTCATTAACCACATCGCGTACAATGTTTTCGTAGTCAATATCTGCATTTGTGGTGATTTCACCTGCTAATACGACCATGCCGGTTTTAACCATAGTTTCACAGGCTACACGTGCAGAGGTGTCTTGTTCAAGAATTGCATCAAGTATGGCATCAGAGATTTGATCTGCCATTTTGTCGGGATGACCCGCTGATACAGACTCGGAAGTAAATAGATGATTCCCAGCCATATTAAGTTCTCCTTAAAATTAGCTGAGCGTCGTTGCAATATGAAATTTGATAAGTCTGAGCCTAGTCCAACTGAATTTCTTATTCTTTAATTTTTGTTCTAATTAAAGTAGAAATAGCTAGATCGCAACGCTCCTCAGACATTGGGCGAAAAATAATATACTAAAAATGTGAGTATTTCCAGCAAGACTTTGTAGAAGAGATAAAAAGAGGGTTTTTTTTATTAATTTATAGTATATCCCTAAAAGGATGTTGCCGTTCATCGGTAAAAACGCTATGTTATCCGCTCGGTTTTTTTACCCTTATTTTATGTATTGGTTTTTTAAAAGAATACTATTAAGAACTCAAAGTTTATATATTGTTCAATCCTGAGTCCTAAATATACTCTGCATCACCGCTAAATAAGATAAATAAATAGAGCTTGAATCCGTGTTCCAATGCGGATTTGGCTAGGATAGTAGATTCCTCTGCGACTTTAGCACTGTATTTATACCAAACAGTACTAAATGAAAAAATGAGAATGGACAAAAATAAATACGTGCCAAGGTTTTAAAGCAATCTATTATCAAATCACTACCTAACATCTAAGGAGAGCATTAATGTCAAATCGTGCAACATTGGCTAACGCCATACGCGCTCTTACTATGGACGCTGTTCAAATCCCTAACTCTGGTCACCCTGGTGCGCCAATGGGAATGGCTGATATAGCAGAAGTACTTTATAACGACTTTATGAATCACAACCCAACTAATCCAGATTGGGCAGATCGTGACCGTTTTATTATGTCTAATGGACATGGTTCAATGTTACCTTACTCTGTGCTTCATTTAACAGGCTACGATTTATCAATTGATGATCTTAAGTCTTTCCGTAAACTTCATTCTAAGACTCCTGGTCATCCTGAATATGGCTATGCACCAGGAATTGAAACAACTACTGGTCCACTCGGTCAGGGTATTACAAATGCAGTAGGTTTTGCACTTGCTGAAAAAGTAATGGCGGCTCAATTCAACAAAGATGGACACGAAATTGTTGATCACAATACTTATGTTTTCTTAGGCGACGGTTGTTTAATGGAGGGTATTTCTCAAGAAGCTATCTCTCTTGCTGGTTCTTTCGGTCTAAGTAAATTAATCTGTTTTTATGATGATAATAATATCTCTATCGACGGAAATGTTGATGGTTGGTTTGGTGATGATACGCCAAAGCGTTTTGAAGCATGTAACTGGCATGTTCAATCAATTGATGGTCATGATGCTGATGCAATCAAAGCCGCAACAGAAGCAGCTATTGCGTCTGATAAGCCTTCATTAATCTGCTGTAAGACAATTATCGGTAAAGGTATCGGTACAGCTGGTGAGAAGAAAGAAGGTGGACATAATATCCACGGTGAAGCATTAGGTGAAGCTGCTCTTGCAGATGCACGTAAGAACATGGGTTGGGATCATGCACCATTTGAAATCCCTGATGATGTTTATGCAGCTTGGGATGCTAAAGAAGCTGGTGCAGCAAAAGAAACCGCATGGAATGAGAAGTTTGCTGCTTATGAAGCTGCTTATCCTGAGGAGGCAGCTGAATTTAAACGTCGTATGGCGGGTGATCTTCCAGCTGATTTTGAAGAGCAAGCTAACAAGTTTATTGCAGAAGTTAATGCTAAAGAAGAGTCTCCAGCAACACGTGTTGCATCTAAAGGTGCTCTAAATGGCTTTGCCCCAATGTTGCCTGAATTCTTAGGTGGATCGGCTGACCTTTCTCCATCAAACAATACATTTAACGATAAATCAGTACGAATCAATGATGATCATGGTTCTGCCGAAATGAATTTTGCGGGCAACTACATTTCTTACGGTGTGCGTGAGTTTGGTATGTCTGCGATTATGAATGGTGTAACACTTCATGGCGGTTTGATGCCTTATGGTGCAACATTCTTAATGTTCTCTGAATATGCACGTAATGCGCTACGCATGGCGGCATTAATGAAGATTCGTACAATCTTCGTTTACACACATGATTCTATCGGTTTAGGTGAAGATGGACCGACTCACCAGTGTGTTGAGCAAATCCCTACATTACGCATGATTCCAAATATGGCACTGTGGAGACCTTGTGACACCGTTGAAACGGCAGTTGCTTGGAAAGATGCAATCAAAAATGATGCGCGTCCTTCTACATTAGTATTCTCTCGTCAAAATCTGCCTTTCCAAAAGCGCGATGCTGAGCAAATTGCTAATATCGAAAAAGGTGGTTACATCCTTAAAGATACAGACGGAACACCAGACGTAATTGTTATCGCAACAGGCTCAGAAGTTGCATTAGCAATGGAAGCGGCTGAAGCATCTGATAAAAAAGTACGTGTTGTTTCAATGCCTTCTGTTGAAGTATTTGAACAGCAAGATGATGCTTATAAAGAATCTGTACTTCCTGCGGCAGTTACCGCGCGTGTTGCGGTTGAAGCAGCAATTATGGATGGCTGGTGGAAATATGTTGGCATGAACGGCAAAGTGATCGGTATGTCAACCTTCGGTGAATCTGCACCAGCACCTGAGCTATTTGAATATTTTGGTATTACGACTGCTGCTGTTTCAGAAGCAATTAACGAAGTCGCTTAACTCAAACCTGAATCCGTGAGGTCACTACGGCACAGGACGCAAGCTATTGATTCATCACGGGTTTAAAAAATACCCGCTTAACCTATGGGTGAAGCTAAGATTTTTTAAATCCCGTGCTAAACCAATATCTTGCGCCCTGCTATCCGCATTGACCTCACGGATTCAGGTCAAACGCAACAAAAACTATCAAAAAAGGGGGGGGATGGTGTATTACCTGAATCTGTGAGGCTACTACAGCATGATGAACAAGTTATTGATTCCACAGCGGTTTAAGAAATACCGGCTTAACCTATGGGTGAAGCTAAGATTTTTTAATTCTACTGTGAAACCAATACCTTATCCCTCATATCCGCATTAGCCTCACGGATTCAGATATTAAATAAATGATTAGTTGTTTAATTTAGATTTAATACATACCCATCCCCCCCTTTTTTTACATATTTTATTATTTATTTAATCAATTAAGGAGAAGCCCCCATGACAACAAAAGTCGGTATTAACGGTTTTGGACGTATCGGACGTATGGTATTTCGTGCAATTAAAAAAGATTTCCCAAGTCTTGAAGTTGTAGGAATCAATGATCTACTTGAAAATGACTATCTAGCGTACATGTTAAAGTACGATACGGCTCACGGTCGTTTTGACGGAGAAATAACAGATGTAGACGATACTTCTTTCACAGTAGATGGCAATAAAATCCGCATCACTGCTGAACGTAACCCTGCTGATCTAAAATGGGACGAAGTTGGTGCCGAAATCGTTATTGATTGTACTGGTTTCTTCCTAACACAAGAAAGCTGTCAGGCTCACATTGATGCTGGTGCTAAGAAAGTTGTTCAATCTGCACCTTGTAAAGATGGCGGTCCAATGTTCGTTTATGGTGTTAACCACAACGATTACGATGGTCAAGCAATTGTTTCTGCTGCCTCTTGTACTACCAACTGTCTTGCGCCAATCGCTAAAGTTATCAATGATAACTGGGGCTTAAAGCGTGGTTTAATGACAACTGTTCACGCATCAACTGCTACACAAAAGACAGTTGACGGTCCTTCAATGAAAGACTGGCGTGGTGGACGTTCTGTATTTGAGAACATCATTCCATCATCAACAGGTGCTGCAAAAGCAGTGGGTGTTGTGCTTCCTGAGCTTAACGGCAAACTAACGGGAATGGCTTTCCGCATTCCTTCTGTTGATGTTTCTGTTGTTGACCTTACCTGTGAACTTGATAAAGCAGGCTCTTATGAAGATATTTGTGCTGCAATCAAAGAAGCTTCTGAAGGTGAAATGAAAGGCACACTTGCTTATACAGATGAAAAAGTTGTTTCTTCTGACTTCCGTGGAATCAGCGCATCTTCAATCTTTGATGCTGGCGCAGGTATTGCACTAGATGATACTTTCGTTAAAGTCGTTTCTTGGTATGACAACGAGTATGGCTACACTTGTAATATGCTTCGCTTAGTAGAGCACGTCGCTTAGTAGCTCAGCTCACATCTATTAGCCCCCAGCTTTTCGTTGAGAAAGTAGTCACTTACTATTTGTAAGCTCCTATTTTCCCTCCTCAATCTGAAGACTACTAGATGCAATCTGAGTCACTAAGCAGTAGTTTTGGTTTAGATAAAAAATATTTGTGGGTGTGAAGTGATTCATGCCCACAGATTTATTAAACAAAACGATTTGGTTTTGCTTCTCCCTAAAAAGTATCAAAAACAGGGGGGGATGGGTGTTATTCTCATCCTCATCAAATCCGAAGTTCTTTTGTTTAATAAATCTACTGTAAACCCAATTAAAGGAGTTCCCCATGTCTGTAATCAAGATGACTGATTTAGATCTCGCTGGAAAACGTGTTCTAATTCGCCAAGACCTCAATGTACCCATAAAAGATGGCAAAGTAACTTCTGATAAGCGTATCCGTGCTTCACTGCCTTCTATTCAAATCTTGGTTAAAGCAGGCGCACAAGTGATGATTATGTCTCATCTAGGTCGTCCCACAGAAGGATCACCAGAAGATCAATTTTCACTTGCACCTGTTGCTAGTCACATGGCGGGCTTATTAGGTCAAGATGTTAATCTTATAACAGATTATCTTGAAAACTCTCCAGAGCTAAACGACGGACAGGTTGTATTGCTTGAGAATGTACGTTTCAACGAAGGCGAAAAAGCCAATGATGAAACGCTTTCAAAGCAATATGCAGCACTTTGTGATATTTATGTGATGGATGCTTTTGGCACAGCACATCGCGCTCAAGCTTCTACACATGGCGCAGGTCAATTTGCACCAACTGCCGCTGCAGGGCCTTTACTTGCTGGTGAATTAGAAGCACTCGGCAAAGCACTTGATAATCCTGCGCGTCCCTTTGTGGCATTGGTTGGAGGCTCTAAAGTTTCAACTAAGCTAACAGTGCTTGAGTCACTTTCAAAAGTGGTTGATCAACTCATTGTTGGTGGTGGTATTGCAAATACATTTATTGCGGCAGAAGGTCATAATGTTGGTAATTCACTTTATGAAGAAGATCTTGTTGAGACCGCAAAAAAATTAAAAGCTGCCGCTCAAGAAAATGGTGGCGATATTCCTGTTCCTGTTGATGTTGTTTGTGGCAAAGAATTCTCTGAAACAGCCGAAGCAGTGACTAAAGATGTTGCAGATGTAGCAGATGATGACATGATCTTTGATATAGGCCCTAAATCAGTTGCTGAGCTATGTGAAGTGATTAAAAAAGCTGGCACTATCGTTTGGAATGGTCCAGTGGGTGTATTTGAATTTGATCAGTTTGGTGCTGGTACTAAAGAAATCTCAATGGCAATTGCAGAATCTAATGGCTTCTCTGTTGCAGGTGGTGGTGATACGCTTGCTGCTGTTGATAAATATGATATTGCTGATAAAGTGTCATATATATCAACAGGTGGCGGCTCTTTCCTTGAGTTTCTTGAAGGCAAGAAGCTACCTGTTGTTGCTATGCTAGAAGAACGAGCAAAAGGATAAGTAATATTTTTGTAATAAAGCCACAGTATACTGTGGCTTTATTACTTAGATTCATAGTTCATGGACAGCCTCCTTGGAGGCTGTTCTCTATATTTACAGACTCCTAAATTAGAATCCAAGTCCTGTCAAACCACATTACAAGTACAGTGAATGTCATTTATGATGAGAAAAACACTCAGAAGAACTAAAATTGTTGCAACCATGGGTCCTGCAACTAATACACCCGAAACTGTTGAAGCTATGATTCGTGCAGGTGTTGATATTGTACGCTTAAATTTCTCTCATGGAGAACTTGAAGATCATAAATATCGTGCAAAGTTAGTTCGAGATGCTGCAAAAAAACTCGGCTGGTCAGTTGGTATTTTAGGTGACTTACAAGGGCCTAAAATTCGAATTGATCGTTTTATTGATGGCAAAGTTACTATCTACCCTGGTGATTCCTTTGTTTTAGATGCCGCATTTGATGAAAATGCAGGAACAAATGAACGCGTTGGTATTGCTTATAAAGACCTTCCTAATGATGTTTACAAGGGTGATGACTTAATGTTGGATGATGGTCGCATCGTTCTTGAAGTCACCGATGTGATCGATAAAACCGAAATTCATACAACCGTTATTGTCGGTGGTGAACTTTCTAATAATAAAGGTATTAATAAACGTGGCGGTGGAATATCAGCCGAAGCTTTAAGCGAAAAAGATAAAGAAGATATTAAATATGCCGCTGAGATTGGTGTAGATTTTTTAGCGGTATCTTTTCCAAGGGATGCTGCTGATTTGGTTTATGCTAGAGAGCTACTTAGGGATGCTGGTAGTAATGCTGCGATTGTTTCCAAAGTGGAGCGTGCCGAAGCCGTAGAGCAACCAACACTTGATGCTATTATAGAAGCATCTGATGTGATTATGGTTGCCCGAGGTGATTTAGGTGTCGAAATTGGTGATGCTAATTTGCCACTGATGCAAAAGAAAATTATTAAGCGTTCAAGACAGCTTAACCGTGCGGTTATTACAGCTACGCAGATGATGGAAACCATGATTGATAATACTATCCCAACCCGTGCGGAAGTGTTTGATGTTGCCAACGCAGTGATGGATGGAACAGATGCGGTGATGCTATCGGGTGAAACAGCAGTAGGCAAGCATCCTGCTAAAGTGGTTGCAGCGATGGCAGATATTTGTATCGAAGCAGAGCAATCCACTAATTCCAAAAAATCCAAACATCGTATCGGTAAAAAGTTTGAGCGTATTGATGAAGGTATCGCCATGTCTGCCATGTATGCGGCAAATCACATGGGGGTTAAGGGCATAGGTGCATTAACCGAATCTGGATCAACAGTATTATGGATGTCCCGCATTAGTTCTGGTATCCCCATTTATGCGATGACCACACATGAGGAAACCTGTAGGCGCGTTAATATTTATCGTGGTGTGTATCCTGTATATATTCACGAACCATTAACCAGCCCACGGGAAGCAAATCGTCTTGTCGTAGAGCACCTACTCGATGAACAAATCGTAAGCAAAGGTGATTTAGTGATTATTACCAAAGGCGATATTGTAGGAACAGGAACCGATGGTGGAACAAATCAGATGAAGATTATCAAAGTCGGAGAACACCAAGATGGATAATCAAATTTAAGGTCATTTGCTCAAAAAATTTTAGGTGCGTAGTATATAGGCACTTTTTACAATTTTATTAACATATAGCTATACATAGGAGATTAACATGGCTCTAATTTCAATGAGACAACTGCTCGATCATGCAGCAGAAAATGGTTATGGAATGCCAGCTTTTAACGTAAATAATATGGAGCAGGTTCATGCAATCATGCAAGCAGCTGATGAAACTGACTCTCCAGTTATCATGCAGGGGTCAGCGGGTGCACGTGGCTATGCAGGCGAGCCTTTCCTACGCCACCTAATCACTGCTGCAACTGAAATGTATCCACATATTCCTATTGTAATGCATCAAGATCATGGCTCAGAGCCAGCAGTTTGTTTACGTTCAATCCAATCTGGTTTTACATCAGTTATGATGGATGGATCTCTAGAAGCAGACTGTAAAACACCAGCATCTTTTGAATACAATGTAGCAGTCACCAAAGAAGTCGTTAAAATGGCTCACGCAGGTGGTGTATCAGTAGAAGGCGAGCTAGGCTGTTTAGGTTCACTTGAAACAGGTGAGATGGGTGAGGAAGATGGACACGGCGCAGAAGGAAAGCTAGACCTTGACATGCTACTAACCTCCGTTGAAGAAGCAGCAGACTTTGTAAAAGCAACTAATGTTGATGCACTTGCAATCGCAATCGGAACATCTCATGGTGCTTATAAGTTCACCCAAGAGCCAACAGGTGAAATCTTGCGTATTGATCGCATCAAAGAGATTCATGCACGTTTGCCAAATACTCATCTTGTTATGCACGGATCATCATCAGTGCCACAAGAATGGCTAAAAATTATCAATGATTTCGGTGGTGATATGGGGCAAACCTATGGCGTACCAGTTAACGAAATTGTTGAAGGCCTCAAGAGTGGTGTTACAAAAGTAAATATTGATACCGATTTGCGTATGGCTTCTACTGGTTCTGTGCGTAGACATCTACAAGAAAACCCTTCAAACTTTGATCCACGCAAATTCCTTAAAGAAGCAACTAATGCGATGAAAGAGATTTGTAAAGCACGCTATGAAGCATTTGGTTCAGCGGGTAATGCGAGCAAGATAGGCAAGATTTACTCACTCGATGAAATGTCACAGAAGTATGTAGCTGGTGAATTAGATCAAAAGATTTCATAATCATTTAGCTCTCCATAACTAGTACTCTAACCACGTTGGAATACTAGATTTTTTAGGGATGCATTGCATCCCTTTTTTTGTTCCGATATAAAGAAACCCTGATCAAGTCCAATTATTTTTAGCTTGCTAAATTCTAATCGCCTTAATCAGGATTTCCATAAGGAAACTATTCACCATTTATAGTCACAACAATTTTTCTGCTACCTCCATAGTTTCTATGTTCACAAAGGTAAATGCCTTGCCAGATTCCCATGTTTAATTTTCCTTCGGTAATAGGGATATTCAAACTAGCTCCAAGCAGACTTGATTTTAGATGTGCGGGGAGGTCATCAGATCCTTCATCAAGATGTTTGTAATAAGGTTCATTTTCAGGAACAGCACGGTTGAAATAGGCTTCAAAATCATCCCTAACAGTAGGGTCTGCATTTTCATTGATGGTCAATGAAGCTGAGCTATGCTTAATAAAAACATGCATCATTCCAATTTTAATATTCTCTATTTCAGGAATCCTATTAATAATTGCATTAGTGACTAAATGAAAGCCTCTTGAGTAGGGCTTTAGCTGTATTTCTTTTTGAATCCACATAATATTGAGCTATCTTTTTTGTGAGGTGAATAAAAACAGCCCAGGAGGCTGTCTGAGAACTCGGATTGAAACGAAAATGCTAGAAATATTATAAGGTGAGTTTATCAAAAGAGGCGAATAGTTGTTCTATTTAACGAATTTGATAAGCTCAGGTTATGATGTTTATGGGATTTGCAGTCAATTCTTAGTTCTCGGACAGCCTCCTAGTCTATAATACAAACCCATCCCCCCCCTTTTTTTATATATTTTCAGAGGCTTATTTAATAGTCGTATTAGCGATAGAGACTAGAGGAAGAATTTTATGTTTGGCATTGTAACGACTAATTTGCTTGATAATTCCTGGGCCAGATAGGTCTATACTCTCAAGTTGCTCTTCGCGGGTAGCATGTTCTATAAATAGATCAGGTATACCTAAATGAAGTATAGGTACTTGAATGCCTTCTGCATTTAGAAACTCACTTACCCCACTTCCTGCTCCTCCTTTGAGTGAGTTATCCTCAAGTGTGATTAATAAACTATGGCTTTCAGCAATATCACGGATAAGTTCTTGATCTAATGGTTTAACAAAACGCATATTCACTAGGCTAGCATCAAGTGCATCAGCAGCTTCGGTTGCTTCTTGCAGAAGTGAGCCAAAGAGTAGAATAGCTATGTTGTTACCCTTGCGTAGAATTTTACCTGTACCAATTTCGAGAGCTTGCATTTTCTTTTGAGGGTTTATTCCTACGCCTTTGCCACGTGGATAACGAACGGCTGTCGGGCAATCTTGTTGATAAGCAGTAAATAGCATTTGACGGCACTCATCTTCATCAGTAGGTGCCATGACAATCATATTAGGGATGCAACGTAAATAGGAGAGATCATAGTTTCCAGAATGTGTTGCGCCATCTGAGCCAACAAGCCCTGCACGATCAATTGCAAATACGACAGGGAGATTTTGCAAGGCAACATCATGGATTAACTGATCATAGGCACGTTGTAAGAAGGTAGAATAAATCGCTACAACGGGCTTTAAACCTTCACAAGCCATCCCTGCTGCTAAGGTTACGGCATGTTGTTCTGCTATAGCAACATCATAATATTGCTTGGGGTATCTATCTGCAAAAGCCACCATACCAGAACCTTCTCGCATGGCTGGTGTAATCCCTATGAGTTTTTTATCGGTGCTTGCCATATCACACAACCATTGTCCAAAAACTTGCGTATAGGTTGGTGTGCTGACTTTTGTTGATTTTTTTACGCCTGTATCTAAATCAAATTTGGATACCGCATGATATTCAATAGGGTCTTCTTCAGCAGGTTTATAGCCTTTGCCTTTTTTAGTAACAACATGCAAAAATTTTGGTTCATCTGTATCTTTGATATTTTGAAGAATATTAACAAGTTCAATAACATCATGACCATCAACGGGGCCATAATAAGTAAAGCCCATTTCCTCAAACATTGTTGCTGTGGGTAAAACCATCCCCTTGGCATGTTCTTCAGCACGCTTGGCAAAACCTTGCATCGAAGGCGTGATGGAGAGAATTTTTTTACTATTTTCACGTATGGTGGAGTAAAAACGACTTGAAATAATTCGTGCAAGATATTTACTTAGTCCGCCGACATTGGCAGAAATAGACATATCATTATCATTCAGCACAACAAGCAATTCAGTATCTATGTCGCCTGCATGATTGAGTGCTTCATAAGCCATGCCTGCTGTCATAGCTCCATCACCAATGATTGCAACGCTTTTGTTTTTTGAGCCTTGGTGTTTGGCGGCAAGTGCCATACCAAGTGCTGCACTGATTGAGGTGCTGGAGTGTCCTACTCCAAAGGTGTCATACTTGCTTTCTTCTCGGCGTGGAAAACCACTTAAACCATCTTTTTGTTTAACCGTATGCAATTGATCACGACGACCAGTTAGTAATTTATGCACATAGGCTTGATGCCCAACATCCCAGATGAGTTTGTCATTGGGTGTATCAAAAACATAATGCAACGCTATTGTTAGCTCTAAAGCACCTAGACCAGAAGCAAAGTGACCACCTGAGGATGAAACAGATTCTAGTAGAAATTCTCGAACCTCATCACAAAAAGCGGGAAGCTCATCAATACTGAGTGATTTAAGCTCTTCGGGTGTCTTGATTTTCTCAAGTAGCGTTTTGTTATTCAATATAACGTCTCATATCAGGCTATACGTTTTACAATAAATTCAGCAATTTCCCGTAGCAGAAATGCTTCTTCCCCAAAATCTTGCAAAGAATCGACAGCTTTTTTATGAAGCTGAAATAATTTTTCTTTAGCTGCTGTCATTCCCATAATAGAGGGATATGTTGGTTTTCCGGCTGCTATATCGGCTCCTTGTTGTTTTCCTAGTGTTTCAGTATCACTCTGGATATCTAAAATATCGTCTCGAACTTGAAATGCAAGTCCAATTGCTTGAGCATAAGCAGATAGCTGAGTTCTTTTTTTGTGAATATCCATCTCAACTGGTTCATTTTCCCCTTTGGTTTTAGGGGGATTGTTGCCACTAAGGCTATCACAACAATAGCTTGCCATTAAAACACTAGCACTTATTAATGCACCCGTTTTATACTTATGCATAGTCTCTAATTGTGCTTCTGTCAGCTTTTCACCAACGGCTGCAAGATCTATTGCTTGCCCCTTAACCATACCATTGATACCACTGGAAGTTGTTAATATATTAAGGATTTTCAACTGATTTTCTGCACAAATACCCGCTAATGGAGGTGATAGAATTTCAAAAGCCAATGTTTGCAGGGCATCACCAGCAAGAACGGCGGTAGCCTCATCATAGGCGATATGTGTTGTTGCTTTGCCTCTGCGCAAAATATCATCATCCATACAGGGTAAATCATCATGCACCAGTGAATAAGCATGAACTAATTCAATCGCCAGAGCGGGTTTATCGAGTAACTCGGTGGCTATTCCTAGTGCTTCACCTGTCGCATAGACCAGTAAAGGACGAACTCGTTTTCCGCCGCCTAGAACACTGTAACGCATTGCTTTGTGCAGGGCTTTAGGTTGCTGATTACTGGCTGGAAGTATTGATTCGAGTTGTGCCTCAATACGTTTTTGATAAAACTCCTGATGAGTCATTCTTCAGAATCCACCACAAAATCCTGTTCACCATCAGCAGTGAGAATTTTCACACGTTGCTCGGCATTAGTAAGTGCTTGTTGGCATATACGGCTTAGCTTAATGCCTTTTTCAAACTCTTTTAAAGACTCTTCCAAGGGTAAATTTCCATCTTCAATTTTATTGACCAGATCTTCTAGTTCAACCATTGCAGTCTCAAAATCGGGTGCTGTCTTCTTCTTTGCATTCATGTTGGAATATTGGTACTTTGTAAGTAGAAAAGCAAGTATAACCTAGGGATGGGATAATATTAAACCCAGCTATTATATTGTAGAATTTTTGTTCCTGAGTAACTTGTAGTTAAGGAAAACTCCACAATGGGCTAAAAAAATCAAGCTATAATATCCAATAAAGCATTTTCTAAATCAGGAAATTTAAACTCATAGCCAGCTTCTATTATTTTTGCAGGAATAACTCGTCTTCCAGCTAATAATAGTTCTTCTGCCATTTCGCCTAACATTAGTTTTAATACAAAAGTAGGCATGGGAATAAATGCAGGACGCTTTAAGACTTTGGCCAATATTTTAGAGAAAGTTTTATTTATCACAGGGTTTGGTGATGTGCCATTAATAGCACCGTTTATCTTATTATTATCAACTAGAAAATGAATAATACCGATTAGATCATCACGATGAATCCAAGGCATCCATTGTTTTCCGTCTCCCATTGGTCCACCGAGACCTAGCTTAAAAGCAGGTAACATTTTAGATAATGCCCCTCCATTTTTACCGAGCACAATACCCGTGCGTAGATAACAGCTTCGAATGCCTAATTTTTCTATACATTTTGCTTGATTCTCCCATGCCACGCAGAGCTGACTGGAAAAGCTATTATCTGGCTCTCCTGTTTCATCAACAGAGGCGTTATAATCATTATTAGCATCTAAAACATTAGTACCTAAACCATAATAACCAAGAGCTGACCCACTAATAAAGACGTCAGGTTTAACCAAGGCATCTTGCAAGTATTTACAAAGTACTTTTGTTGTTTCAATGCGGCTTTCTATCAATTGTTTTTTTATTTTAGCTGTCCAACGCTTATCCGCAATCCCTTGTCCTGCAAGGTTAATTACTACATCAAAAGTTATTTCAGGATTGAGAGAATCTAAAGAATCAATGGCGATGACTTTATTTTTATGCCCTTTCATTACAGCAGCAAAGTGATTGGCTGTTTTAACACAATCTCTAGTTAGTACTGTTACCTGCTGATCATTCTGCAATAATTGTTTAACCAGTGGTGTCCCGATAAAGCCTGTGCCACCCGTGATTAAATAACGCTGTTGATACATGATTATTCCTCTGTATTGTTTCTGTATTGTTTTTAAACTCTAATCAACAATGGATAACAATACTTCCAAAATGATAAAAACAGATAAAAAAGTGTAAAAATAGGGGGGGATGGGTATAACAGTGTTTATTCCGCTGCTTCTAAAAACATGGCATCTCCATAACTGAAAAAACGGTATTTTTCTTTGATGGCATGTGAATAGGCAGTCATAATATTTTCATAGCCTGAAAAAGCTGAAACCAGCATTAAGAGTGTTGATTCTGAGAGATGAAAGTTGGTAATCATGGCATCAACAACATTAAACTTATATCCTGGCGTAATAAAAAGCTGTGTATCACCACTAAAGGTTTGTAAGTTTCCTGTTGCTTTTGCTGCTGATTCTAGGCTTCTGACACTGGTTGTTCCAACAGCGACAACTTTCCCACCTCGTGCTTTGCAATCGGCAACAGCATTACAAACATCTTGATCTACCTCCACCCACTCAGAGTGCATGATGTGGTCTTTCAAATTATCGACACTGACAGGCAGAAAAGTTCCTGCACCAACGTGTAATGTAACCTGTGCAAAGGCAACGCCTTTATTTTTTAGTTTTTGCAAAAGTTCATGGGTAAAGTGCAAACCCGCCGTAGGAGCAGCAACAGCACCTTCTTTTTTGGCAAAAACTGTTTGATAACGGTCGCGGTCATCTTCTGTATCTTCACGTTCAATATAGGGCGGTAGAGGAATATGTCCATACTCATCAAGTAGTTGAAAAACAGTGCGTTTATGTGCAAATTTAATTTCAAAAAGCCTGCCCTGCCTTCCTGTAATTTCTACATTCAACTGATTTTCAAGTAATAAAGTTGTGCCAGCCTTTGGTGATTTGTTAGCACGGATATGTGCTAAAACATGATGATCGTCTAACACGCGTTCGACCATAACTTCTACTTTTCCACCTGTGATCTTATTGCCTCGCAGACGAGCAGGAATAACTCGAGTATTATTAAATACTAGCAGGTCATCTTTATGGATTAAATCAATAATATCTGAAAAGTGTTTGTCGTGTATTTGTGGGGAATTATACTCTGTGTTAAGTGTATCAAGATGCAATAAACGGCTGGCAGAACGATTTGTTAAGGCTTCCTGTGCTATTAGCTCAGGGGGTAGATTATAGCGAAAATCACTTAATTTCATGAATTGAATAGAAGTGTGGGTTACTGTGGTCGCTTCATTACTACGACACCTGCCTCACCACGTATAATTGCTTTACCATCAACAAAGCAGGCAACCTTCATTTTTACTCGTCCTGTTTTTTCGTTTATTTCAACAACTTCAGCACGAGCAGTTATTTCATCATCAATAAAAGCAGGTTTACGAAAGCGCATATTGAGTTCGGTAAAAATAGCACCAGGACCAGGTAAGTCATTACCCAAAATAGCAGAGATTAGTGATGCTGAAAGTGCGCCATGTGCTATTCGACGACCAAACATAGTGGTTGCAGCATATTCTGCATCCATATGAACAGGATTATAATCACCAGAAAGTTCAGCGAAGGTAGTGATTTTCTCATCTGAAACAACCATCTTTTTTTCTGAGAACATGCCTACGCTAAGGTCTTCAAGGTAGTGTCCTTTAGTATTTATTTCAGTCATAGGAATTTAGATATAAAAAAGTGGTAGCACTGGGCGGAGTCGAACCGCCACGCCCGAAGGCAACGGATTTTGAATCCGTCGTGTATACCAATTTCACCACAGTGCCACAGATTCGAGGTGCGCAGTATATCACCTGATTTTAAAAATGGAACCTTGAAAAAAAATTATGTGACTTTTGCAACTTCACTATTGCTTGTTAATTTATCAGTTGTTAATTTCAAACCCGAACGAGCTACCGCATTAAGTACTGCATTAAGTGATGAGCCAACAATATCTTTGCTCTTTCCCACACCGCAATAGCGTTGATTATTTATACTAATTTGCACATAGCAAACAGCTTCAGATTGTTCGCTATTGCCAAGGGTGTGCTCACTGTAATCAATAATGATTATTTTGCCATCAATAGTCTGATTAATTGCCTGAATAAAGGAATCTAAAATCCCACATCCACTGCCGTTAATTTGAATAGATTGACCTGCTATGATTAGCTCTACGCTGAGTTTGTCTATTCCATTGCTATGTGTGGCTGTATAATTTTTTATCGTATAGGGTTTGTTTTCTACATTAAGATAAATTTGTGTAAAAATATTATGGATGATTTCTGCGCTTATTTCTTTTTTATGCATATCCGCATAGCGTTGTACATGCGGGCTGAAATCAACTTGTAACCAGCGTGGTAGCACTAATCCATAATCTTGTTCTAGCACATAAGCCATGCCACCTTTTCCTGATTGGCTATTGATGCGGATAACCTCTTGATAACTGCGCCCAACATCACGCGGATCTATGGGTAAATATGCCACCTGCCAAGGATGCTCAGCACCATATTTTTGACGATTTTGCTTGTCGATAGCCAAGCATTTATTGATAGCATCCTGATGACTGCCAGAAAATGCAGCAAAAACCAATTCACCAGCATAGGGGTGACGAGGATGAACTGTGATTTGAGTGCAACGCTCTACAACACTAATGATCTTATCCATTTGTGATAAATCTAGCTTTGGATCAATCCCTTGGCTATATAAATTTAATGCCGTGGTGACTATATCCATATTGCCTGTGCGTTCACCATTTCCTAATAGCGTACCTTCTAGCCTGTCAGCACCTGCCAACAAACCTAGTTCAGCCGCCGCCACCCCTGAGCCTCTATCATTATGTGTATGCAAACTAATGCTGATACAGTCTCGCTGAGTGATATGATCATTAAAATATTCAACTTGATCAGCATAAATATTGGGGGTTGAAGCTTCTACCGTGGCAGGGATATTAAGGATGACTTTATGCTCAATACTAGGTTGCCAAATATCAACCACTGCATTACAAACCTCAATAGCATAATCCACCTCTGTTTGTGAAAAGCTTTCGGGTGAATACTGAAATTGCCATTCTGTATCTGTTTGTAGAGCGGCATAATGCTTTACAAGTTTTGCACCATCTGTTGCAATGGCTTTGATTTTATCGCGTGATTTTTTAAAAACCTGTTCACGTTGAATGGTCGAGGTAGAATTATACAAATGCATAATCACACGACGCGCTCCTTTTAATGCCTCAAAACTGCGTTTAATTAGAGGCTCTCGTGCCTGAGTCAAAACTTGAATGGTGACATCCTCAGGGATTCTATTTTCTTCAATCAATAGACGAACAAAATCAAAATCTGTTTGTGATGCGGCAGGAAAGCCAATTTCAATCTCCTTGAAACCCACATCTATTAAAAGCTGGAATAGTTCAAGTTTTTGCTCTGAGTTCATTGGCTCAATTAAAGCCTGATTACCGTCACGTAAATCAACACTACACCAGATTGGTGCTTGCGTAATCATTTGCTTTGGCCAACGTCGATCAGTTTTATTAAGAGGCTTAAAAGCTTGGTATTTTTTATGGTTAAAGTGATGCATTTGATTCTTCCTATTTTTCTTGTTCCTTCCTGAATCCGTGAGTCCAGTACGGATTCAGATCCTTGTAATAAACAAACTATAAGCCAATATCATTAGAGAAAAATTGCAAATATATCTCTAATATTGATTAAATAGAGTGAAAAACACTAAATAAATAGGAATTTATAGATACTACAGCCATAATAATCAAAGCAACTAAAAGTAACTAAGAATATGCCTTTAAAATTAGATAGAATTGATAAACACATACTAAATTTAATGCAATCCAATGGACGTATTACAAACCTTGAATTAGCAGAACAAATTGGCTTATCAGCTACACCCTGTTCACGTCGAGTAAAAAGGCTTGAAAAACTAGGCTTAATTGATCGTCATGTGACCCTGCTAAATGCAAAAGCACTTGGGCTAGATTTAACCGCAATTATTGGCATCTCAATGGATCGTCACACTCCTGATAGATTCGAGTCTTTTGAAAAGGCAATTATAGATATGCCAGAAGTGGTAGAATGCAGTATTGTAACAGGGCAATCTGCTGATTTTTTATTGAAAGTTTTAGTAAAAGATATGCGCCAGTATGAAGAATTCCTGCTGGGAAAATTAACAAAACTAGAAGGGGTAAGCGGTGTTCACTCTAGCTTTGTTTTACGACAATTAATTAAAAAAACGGAGATTCCTTTATAAAAAGGATATTTTATACTTTATGATACATGATATTGCGAACACGATTGTTTCTTACATAGGTGATTGGGGCTACATAGGTATTTTTTTATTGATGTTTTTAGAAAGCACATTCTTCCCCTTCCCTAGTGAAATCATTATGATTCCTGCGGGATACCTAGCGTATCAGGGTGAGATGAATATCTATATAATAGTACTTGTAGGAATATTAGGCTCACTGGCTGGTGCATTACTTAACTATTATCTAGCAGTAACTTTAGGAAGAAAATTTCTTATAAAGTATGGTAAATATTTTTTTATAAAAGAACAAACCCTAACTAAGCTTGATACATTTTTTGCCAAACATGGTGAAATCTCCACATTCACAGGTAGGCTTATTCCAGGTATACGCCAACTTATCTCACTCCCCGCAGGGCTTGCACGCATGAATATAGCAAAGTTTTCACTCTACACAGCGATTGGTGCAGGTATTTGGGTAGTCGTACTAGTGGGAGTCGGCTATCTAGTAGGCTCAAACGAAGCTCTCATCTCTGAGTACTTAAAGTCTGCAACACTAATTGCTTTAGTATCCGTGGCGCTCATTACAGTCTTTTATATTTTAAGGAACAAGAAACGCAGAAAGATATTGGAAGACTAGGAGGCTGCATGGAATTAAGTTGAGCGATTATGACTGCCCAATAGGGTAACTTAATTTCTTTAAACCCATCCCCCCCCCCTGTTTTTGCTACTTTTAGAAGGCTGTCTGAGAACAGATAGCCTTCGATTTCAGGTATTATTTCTTTTTTGCTCTAGGGTGTGCCTTGTCATATACATTAGCAAGATGTTGAAAATCTAAGTGGGTATAAATTTGTGTGGTACTTATATCTGCATGACCTAATAATTCTTGTACGGCTCTTAAATCACCTGATGATTCAAGAATATGGCTAGCAAATGAATGGCGCAATTTATGAGGATGAACGTGTTGTTCAAGACCTTGTTTTTGTCGCCAATAATTAAGCCGTTGCTGAACTGAGCGGGTACTAATACGAGTACCTTTCTGGCTTACAAAAAGAGCTTGCTCTTCGATTTTTGCGAGTATTTTGCGTTTTTTTAACCAATGTAAGAGGGCTTCACTGGCTTTTTTCCCTATTGGTAAGACTCTGGTTTTATTGCCTTTACCGATAGCTCGTAAGTTATTTTCAATGAGATCAATGCTTGCCAAATCTAAATTTGTTAGCTCTGATAAGCGCAATCCTGATGAGTAAAATAGTTCCATAATTGCTCTATCACGAATGGCAAGAATACTATCACCTGGAATTTCTAATAATTGAGTTAGAGCATCTACATCGAGTGTATCAGGTAAAGTTCTGGCTGTTTTTGGCGCACGTATGTCAATCGCTGGGTTGTTTTTAAGTAGATGCTTTCGCACTAAAAACTGGTAGAGACTTCTTAGCGATGAAAGCTTGCGTTGTAGTGTTGTTCCACTGATTCCTTGACGATGTAGCTTAGCTATCCAGTTACGAACATGGAGGCTATCTGCCTCTATAATATCTTCACATTGCTGGCTAGCTAACCATAGCTTAAATTGCTTTAGGTCGCGTTTGTAAGCATTAAGAGTGTGCTTAGAATAGTGTTTTTCGTATTGCAGGTATTCTTCAAATTGTTCTAAAGGAGATTTTTGGCGCACATTTTCACTACTATTTTTGTTTAAGTTCAGCAAGCCACAGAGGTTTATATCCTGAATCGTCAAGCCGATGCTTCCTTACTACAGTTTACTACGGCTAAAACTTCTGTGACTATCTATGTCCTGAATCCGTGAGGCTACTACGGCATGATGAACAACTTATTGATTTCACAGCGGTTTAAAAAATACCCGCTTAACCTATGGGTGAACTCAATTATGCAGAGCTTTTTAATTCCACTGTGAAACCAATATCTTATCCCTCATATCCGTATTAGCCTCACGGATTCAGGTATGTCATAAAAAATGTAAAAAAAGGGGGGGATGGGTATTTATAAGTTTGTTCTGCACCCATCAAACGAATAGTGGTAAGTGCTATTGCCTAAATCCTTAATCCTCGTTTCTAAAGAAAACGTGACAGACTGGTAGAAATTAGTTCACCCAAGTGGTGAATAAATACAGTTCCCATACCTGGATGAAAACGTGACTCATTTTCACTTCCAAGGGCTAGAAGCCCAATTTTTTCTACACCTGAAAGAGGAATAAGAGCAACAGAGTTGACTTTATCAGAATTTTTCTTGAAGAAGAATTCTTGTTGCTCTGTTCTCAAGCGTCCACAAACGGGTTGTTTGCTATCCAATAATTTATCAAATTGTTTTATTTCTTGGTTCTTTGCTGAAATAAAATGTTTTGATTTTTTATTACCAATAAGTTTTAGAGTTACAAAATCTGCATTAAAATCATCACGCAAGACATCGTGACAGATTGCTATCACATCATCAATAGATTCTGCGCGCATTAATTCGAGAGTGAAACGCTGTAAGCGTGTCACAATTTGTTCGTTGCCACGTGCAGTACGAATCAGACCATTAAGTTGCTCTTCTAGGTCATGGCTTTTTTCGCGTAAAACAGCAACTTGGCGTTCTATTAAAGATGCTGTTCCAGTACCATGTGGCACTCGCAAGGTTTCTAATAGACTCGCATGTCTTTGAAAAAAATCAGGATGTGAAGATAAGTAGTCTACAATGATAGATTCATCCATCATCGCGTCGACCATGATAGTGTCTGGCATGTTGCTATCATCCTCTACATTTTTGTTCTTACCAACTTTGTTATTACCAGCAGATGAAGTCATAAAATCCCCATTTCATAATGAAATTGTCCCTTTAAATACAGTGGCAGTCGCCCCCGTCATCATAACTGGATTTTGCCCTCCTGCCCAGTGAATTGATAAGCTTCCACCTAGTAGTTCTACATTAACAGTATCATTCAATAAACTTTGGATGTGCCCAGCAACTACCGCTGCACATGCTCCAGTACCGCAGGCTTGAGTCTCGCCCACACCTCTTTCATAGACTCGAAGCTTAATATTATTTTGATCAATAACTTGCATAAATCCCACATTGACCGAGTTTGGAAAATATGAACTCTGTTGGATACCCTGTGCTAATTTATCAATAGATAATTTTTCAACATCATCTACAAGTATCACCGCATGAGGGTTGCCTAGCGAAACGGCACTAATATTTACCGATGTTCCCTCAATATCAAGCGTATAAGATTTATTCTGTCTATCAGCAATCAATGGAATTTTCTCAGGTAGAAGTTCTGGGATACCCATATTAACAGTCACCAGATTATCTTCTCCAGCTTCTATTTTTAATATAATACGCCCTGTATTGGTGGTTACAGGGATTTCTGTTTTATCTGTTAAGCCCTCATCACGCACAAAAATAGCAAAACAGCGAGCACCATTTCCACATTGTTCTACTTCTCCGCCATTGGCATTGAAAATACGGTAGCGAAAATCAGCATCTTTGTCTTGAGTATTTTCGACCAGTAATAGTTGATCACAACCCACACCTAAATGTCGATCAGAAATAAATTGAATTTGTTTAGCATTAAGCTCAACTGACTGACTTATACAGTTAATGACGACAAAATCATTTCCTAAGCCGTGCATTTTAGTAAAATTAAAGCGCATTGTTCTATATTATTATAGGAAGATATGCTTAATAAGCTCTCAATATGTATATAAAACATACAAATAGTATCGAGATATTATTAGGATTTTATTCCTTAATCCTTGAAAATTTAATAACTTGCACAATAATATATGATGAATGTCGATATTGACATACAAAAATAGTGCGATTTAAGGTATTTGATGGTAGAGTATCGCGCATATCAGCTTTAACTAATATAGAGGAGACATCTATGAGTGATTTTAATGAAGAACTAGACGCACGCGGTTTAAACTGCCCATTACCCATTTTACGCGCTAAGAAGGCAATTAATGGGCTTGAAGATGGACAAGTACTTAAAATTATTGCAACTGACCCAGGTTCAGTAAAAGATTTTGAAGCTTTTTGTAAGCAAACAGGCAATGAGCTAGTTTCTACTGCTGAAGATGGTGGTGAGTTTACTTTCTTTATCAAAAAATCCTAAGTTTTTTGATAAAGAAAGCACAAGTATCATTTAATTGATATTTGTACTTTATCATCCCTAAGCAGTACAAAACCCCAGCTCGCTGGGGTTTATTGTTTCTGGATATTGCATCTTTCTTTATTCGCCTTGTGTTACTCCTTCAGCTTTCAGTTTTCATCAAAGAATAGCTATATAAACCTAACCCTATCCAGATTCCCATAAAACCTACTAGCTGGTGTATATTTACTTTCTCGTGAAACACTAAAGCACCAACCAGAAACTGTATCGTAGGTGAAATATAAAATAGTATCCCCGTTGTTGTCATCGGCAATAAACGTGCACCTGTAGTGAATAATATCATAGGGGTAACAGTTACAACTCCCGCTAGCATCAACCAAATATCAGTATCAAAAGATATATTGAAAAAAGCCATTTGATGGCTTTCCGTTAAATAAAAAATATAGCTAAGTGATAGTGGCGCAAGCAACAGTGTTTCAACAAGCAATCCAGGGACTGCTGGTGTTGTTATGAATTTTCTTAAAATGCCATAAGCAGCAAAACTAAAACCCAATACCAAACCAACCCAAGGAAATACATCTACACTCGCAATATAATAAAAAACACCTAACATCGCACAAATTACTGCTAATTGCTTAATGCGACCTATTTTCTCTTTAAAAATAATAAAGCCACCAAGAATGTGAAGTAATGGTGTTAAAAAATAACCCATACTCGCTTCAACAATACGATCAAGACTCACTGCAATTATATATACCCCCCAATTAATGGTAATTAAGATTGCTGTAACTAGTAACCAGCGAAGCTCCCTAGGATTTTTTATGGCAATCAAAAAATCCTCCCGCCATTTTTTGATTAAAACCACAAAAATAAGCAATACTGGAACAGACCAAAGCATCCTATGTGCGAGTACTTCAGTTGCAGCTACATGTTTTAGTAATACCCAATACAGTGGAAAGAAGCCCCAAATTATATATCCCAGAAGGATTAGTACTATTCCTTTATTCATAAACCATAACCATAAACTATAACCATAAATAGGTATTACCACTGTTAGAAGTCATAAGAAGTTTCATCTAATTTCCGCTTTATGACAAGTTAATGTACAATACCCCGTGTCTTTTCTTAACTATTGGAGTCCTTATGTCATTAAAATTCCCCGTTGTTGCAGTCACTGGATCATCTGGAGCTGGTACTACTTTTGTAAAACGTGCTTTTGAAAATATTTTCCGTCGTGAAGGTATTAAACCCGCTATTATCGAAGGTGACAGCTTCCATAGCTTGAGTCGCGTAGAATTTGGAGAAGAGGTTAAAAAAGCCGAAGCACAAGGTAATAATCATTTTAGTCATTTTGGCCCTGAGGCTAATGATTTTGCGGCTCTAGAAGCAACTTTCAAAGCTTATGGTGAAACTGGTATCGGTAAAAAGCGTTACTACCTACATAATGATGAAGAAGCAGCAGAACATAATAAGCGTTTAGGCTGCAACAAAAAATCAGGTGAATTTACTCCATGGGAAGATATAGAAGCAGGTAGTGATCTTTTGTTCTACGAAGGTCTTCATGGCTTGGTAGCAAGCAAAAGGCAAGATGTAGATGTATCACGATATGTTGATCTTGGTGTTGGTGTTGTGCCAAGTGTTAACCTTGAGTGGATTCAGAAAATTCATCGTGACCACTCTGAACGTGGCTATGATGAAGCTGTTATTGTTGATACTATTTTGCGTCGTATGCCAGATTATGTACGTTGTATTGCACCTCAGTTTTCACGTACAGATATTAACTTCCAACGAGTACCAACAGTGGATACCTCAAATCCATTTATAGCTCGTGACATCCCCACACCAGATGAAAGCTTTGTTATCATCCGCTTTGATAATCCACAGAAGTTTTGTGTCGATTTTCCGTATTTACTTAATATGTTAAACAACTCATTTATGACTCGTCGTAATACTATTGTAATCCCCGGTGGAAAAATGAGTATGGCCATGGAAATTATACTTGCACCGATCATTCATCGTTTAATTGATGAAGCTAGAGCGTAGTACCCCATCAAGCCAATGTTGATGATGGTAGTCTAGCCAAGGAGGAGGCTGTCCGAGAACTAACAAAGAATAAAGTGTAAAATAAGCGAATGACCCCTTTATTTAAAACAGCCCCAACAGAAAATCAACAGCGATTGCTGTTTCCCAGCAATATTTATGATGTGCTAGC
>Ga0256840_1000957_pt1 | contig 28383 bp, 29 predicted proteins | sample 355202metaG_FD_185969 | JGI IMG/M metagenome (GOLD analysis project Ga0256840, IMG submission 185969) | Hydrothermal vent microbial communities from Mid Atlantic Ridge, Atlantic Ocean - 355-202 | ecosystem: Environmental > Aquatic > Marine > Hydrothermal vents | place: Atlantic Ocean: Mid... | reverse complement strand
TGGTGCCGGAAAAATGAGTTTGCAGGGGGAGAAGAAGATCGCGTAAAACGAACATGAATGAGGTCTTTTGTTTGTATAATTAATTACTTAGAACAATGTATTATACAGGGTTTCGATGCCTCATTCACCAATAAGTTGTTGTTTTAAAAGAAATAAAATTCATTTCAGAAATAAATATTAGAAAATGCTAATATTTTCGAAAATTAGCATTTCCTAATGTTTCTTTGAATAAAAACTGGGAAACTTCAGTTAATAAGCATCTTAATAAAAATGCTGATGGGTGGTTATCTCTTAATTATTTTGAACCAATTGAAATTAGCGGTAGTGCGTATCTGTTTGTGGATGAGTTGGAAAAACATCGTCACCAAATAGAAGAAAAACTAGTTGAATACAGGGATAAGCCCATTGTTTTAGAAAAGTACATTTGGAGTGCAAAGTATCATAATTTTTTGTAACCAGCCCCTTATTATGTGGATTTCATAATTGACTTAACAGAGTATCAAATGCATGCCGTGTAATAAATACAACCTAACCAATCCACAAGGGGATGTGTAGGTTGGATTAGCTTTTTTATTGCGTAGCATTAAAAAACGTAATTCGGCAAAGTAGCTGAAATGTCGGATTACGTTATCTGCGCTTCGCTAGATAAGCTAATCCAACCTATGATCTAGGAAGCAGGTTATTAAAATCGACTAAATTTCCCCCTCCGTTAAATAACACCCCGGGTCTTCAGCCCAAGCATCACCATAAACTTGTTGTGCTCGCACACGGGTATTACCATTACAAATCGCTTGATAGTGACATGTTGCGCAACGACCTTTTAACGGGCGGGGAGATTGTTTCATGCCTGCCATAAGCGGATCAGAAATATCTTGCCAGATTTCTGAAAAAGGGCGTTGTTGTACGTTGCCTAAATCATAATGCCACCAAAATGTATCGGGGTGGACATTGCCTAGGTTGTCAATATTAGCGACATTAACCCCAGAAGCATTGCCGCCCCATTGTTTGAGTTTGGCTTGAATATTCTTGGCTTGTGCAGGGAAATGACGTTTTACCCAATGCAAAAAATACACGGCATCGGCATCATTATTGCCGGTAACGATTTCTCTATGTAGCCCTTGTTGTTCCCATTCCAGACATTTTTCAAATAGCGTATCCATCACTTCGCGGGTCATGGTAAAAAAGGCATCCGTTTTACGGTTTTTATTACCTCGGCCACCATAATTCAAGTGAGATAGGTAAAATTTGTCTAAGTCTTCATCATCCATTAATTGCAACATCGCAGGAAAATCCTGTACGTTGTCTTGGGTTAATGTGTAACGAATACCTGCTTTAATACCTTGTTCACGGCATAAATGGATACCGCCTAGTGAAGCATCAAATGAGCCTTTTTGTTGTCGAAATTCATCATGTGTAGCACCAATACCATCTAAACTAACCCCCACATATTGGTAATTAATCGCGGCTATTTGTTGAATATTTTGTTCGGTAATTAATGTGCCATTACTGGATAGAGCGACATAAAATCCCATATCGCGTGCGCGTTGAGAAATAGTGAAAATATCGGGGTGTAATAAAGGCTCACCACCAGATAAAATTAATACGGGGACTTTAAAGGCTTTTAAGTCATCCATGACTTTGAAAATAGCCTTAGTGCTTAGCTCGCCTGGAAAATCAATATTCGCAGATGTGGTGTAGCAATGTTTACAGGTCAGATTGCAGCGGCGGATTAAATTCCAGATGACAACGGGTGCGACTGGCTTGCGTGTAGGTTTAAGTGGCGTAGGGTGTAGTACTTCACGCATAAACTGACTAAGACGGAACATTATTTTTAATCCTTAAGCCGGTTTTTTTCAAGATTCGTGTACTGTATAGCACCTCATGTGCGCGACAATATTCGCCAAGTAAGTCGGCTATTTGTTGAATTTGTCGTTCTGCTGCTTCTGCTGTTTTACCATGAATCATGGCAAATAAATTATATGGCCAATCAGGTAAATGACGAGGCCGGTGGTAGCAATGACTGACAAAACCTAAAGCGCCTACTTTTTTTCCTAGCTCATCAATATGGGCATCGTTAATATCCCATACGGTCATACCATTATGTTGATAGCCTAATTTGTAATGATTAGGAATGGCTCCAATACGGCGAATAATGCCTTGTTCTTGCATATGTGCTAGACGCTGCATTAATTCATCGGTGCTAATGCCAATTTGCTCAGCAAGCGTTTGGTATGGTTTAGGTGTTAGCGGTAATCCGGCTTGGCTGGCACTGATGATTTCTCGGTCGATATGATTCATTAGGCTTCCAGTTTTAAGCCAACAAAGTATTCTTGTATTTTGGGCATGTTATAGACCGTTAATCCGGTTTGAGCTTCAATTTGGTTAATCACTTGCTGGATTTGTTCGGGTGTTTCAGTGGCGAGAACAAACCACATATTTAATACGTGTTCGCGTGCGTAATTATGTGCTACTTCAGGAAATTTGTTAATAATTTCAGCAATAGTATCGTAGTGGTCTTCGGGGGCTTTAACGGCGGCTAAAGTAAGAGCACCCCCCATCTGTTCGGCGTGAAACATCGGACCAAAACGCGATAATATGCCGCTATCTAATAATGATTGTAAGCGCTCAATTAATGTTTGTTCGTTGATATTTAAAGTCTCGGCCACTTTTTTATAAGGTGAGGCGCAAATAGGAAAGCCTACTTGTAAGGTATTAATAATTGCACGGTCTATTTCGTCCATTATTGTTTTTATGAGGTTGCTGTAGGAGCGACTTTAGTCGCGATTTTCGTGGCTAAAGTCACTCCCACGAGGGAAATAAAGCGCACCGCGTTGTTTAAAACAACGACGGCTAAATAAAATATCATGCGCATAATTTTCTAGTGCGCAGTGTTCGATTAAATAATTTAACTGTTGTAATACTTTCTCTCGGCTTTTGCCATGAATCATGCAAAACAAGTTATATGGCCACTGGTCACCGTGACGTGGGCGTTGATAGCATAAATTAATAAAATGAAATTGGCTTATCTGCAGCCCCATTTCATTGACGCGTGTATCTGGCATATCAAAAACCACCATCGCATTTGAGCAATAGCCTAAACGACGATGTTTGACAATTACGCCGAGTCGTTTAATTAAACCTTGCTGTTTGAGCTTGCTAAGGCGGGCAATGACTTCGGATTCATCTAAATTGAGCTGTTCAGCAATAAGTGCATAAGGGCGTGAAGCAATCGGTAGGCCTTCTTGCACCGCAGCAATTAAGTCTAAGTCTATTGCTTCTATCATGCGTTAATGGGAAAGTTTTCTTCTTGAGGCTCTAAATTAAGTTGAAAACCTAAATTAATAAAATAATCTTTTAGTAAGGGCAATTGCATGGTTTTAAAGTTTGTTTGTTTTTCTATTTGTTTAATAACATGCGTTAAATGTTGTTGATCATGAGCAATAAGAACAAACCAAAGATTGAAGTGGTGTTCGCGTTCATAATTGTGGTTTACTTCGGGAAATTGACTAATTACCTCCGCAACTTCACTTATGTGTTTTTCAGGAATAGCCATAGCAACTAGTGTACTAATGCCGAGTTGGTTCGGCTGGATAATCGGCCCAATACGACTAATAAAATCCTGCTCTGATAAAGCAGAAAATGCCACCAGTACTTCTTCTTCAGTGATGCCTAAGGAATTGGCAATATCCAAATAAGGCGTAGGCGATAGTGGGAAATCCTGCTGATAATCATTGAGTAGTTGCTTGTGTAATATAGTTAGCATGAAGAAATACAGAATAGGTTCTTTTTAAGAATCTGAATTGGCAGTTTTTTTAGTATTCGTATCATACAAGCTACCAGATATATATTTATGTAAGATGCTACTGACTAATGTCTGATAGGGCATGCCTTCCTTTAGGGCTCTTCTTTGCAATGTCGCAAGGTCTCGGTCTAAAATTTCAATTTTAACCTGTTGGCTTTTTTGTAAAGTATGAGCAGCTGACTGCTGTAAAAACTTCAAGCGCTCAGGTGTAAGCTGAGATTCGAATTCGCCTGATTCAAAAGCCTCTAAAATATCCTGTTCTTCTGAGTTTAGTTGTATGTTATTCATTGCTTATCCCCTAGATATTGCTTGGTTGCTTTTCTGCTGGGTATTATCATCAATTAAGCCACCACTGCGCAGAAAGAAAACGACATCCTCAAATGAAACTCCTCTTTCTTCAATGAGCTTTTTGTTTTTCTCTGGATTCCAATTTAATGGTTTCAGCTTTTGTGATTGTAGCATATAGCTTACAACCCCATCTTATGTGCCCGTGAGCTAAAAAAGATACCACTAGGCTTATTGGCAGGCAAGCGGCTTATTTCTTTAAAGCTACTAGTGTCATAAATAATCACTTGATTATCGTCGCGTGCAGAAATCCAAACGTTTTTACCGCGAGGGGTAAACTCCATATGTAAAGCTGCCTTTCCCGGCGTTAAAGATTTTACTATTTGTAGTTCCTTAGCATCAATCACTTGTACTTGCGCATTATCAGGGAAAGCAAAATTTACCCAGATTTGCCTACCATCGGGGCGTGCCATTACAAACACGGGCTGACCAATAACCGGAATGCGTTTAACTAACTGCCAAGTATTTTGATCGACAACTAAAACTTCATGCTGGCCAACGGCAGGTATAAACATTAAGTTGCCCGCCATTGCCCAGCCTTCTAAATGCGGCATTTTATAGACGGGCATTTTTTCATCATTTTTACCGTAATCGGGCAAAATCCGTTTTACACCTTGTTCGGGAGACCATAAGTCTAATAAAGCTAAACCACGATCACCAAATAAACCGGCAATATAATAGCGGCCATCAGGCGAGAGCAGAGCATCATAAGGTTGTTTGCCGATATTTTTGAACTTTTCAATTTTTACTTGTGTGGGGTTTTTAAGGTTAGCAACCCAGATTTCACCGGCATCAAATAAGCTAAAAATAAACTTCTGATCTGGTGCATCAACGAGACCAACGACTTTGGATAATTGATTATCACCATATAAAGCAGGAATATCCGCGATTAATTCCAATGTGTCTGAGGAAAAAATTTTCACCCCGCCTGGCGTGTAGTTAGATACTGCAATCAGCTCGCCATCTTGCGAAATGGCTCCGCCGATACTATTACCCGCTTGAATAATGCGTTGCGTAATTTTGTTTTGTAATAAGTCTATTTTAGTTAGTCCACCATCACGACCAAAGATAAAGGCATAACGTGCATCGCGAGAATAAACGATTGATGCATGAGATAAATCTCCTAGCTCTGTAATTCTGCTGAGACTCATATTGGTGCTGGTATTGATGAGTTGTATTGCCGCAGGCTCACGTTCAATAATGACGCCTAAATCGCCTGTACCACGTAATTCAGTGCAGCCAATTTGGCTAAAAATAAGGCTAAGTAGCAGAGGAACTTTACTAAAAGGCGAGCAAGAGAAAGAGTGTTTAATCATAGTGTTATCTTAGTAAAGTCTGAATAAACCAGCGAGTTTCTTGTTCGGTGATAAAAGGTTTCCACGGCGGCATCGCTGTACCTTGGCGGCCATTTTGTATGGTTTCTAGTAAATAATCATCTGGTTTATTGACTAAATCTTGAGCTAATAATGACGGGCCGAGCCCACCTTTTAACGTTAACCCATGGCAAGAGCCGCAATCATGTTTCAGCATATTGCGTAATTCTTCTTGTCGATTCTGTGACGGGTCAAGCGCAAAAGCAGAGCTTGTATTGAGCAAGCTTAAACTGAATAATAATTGAGCGTGTCGTTTGCATGGCCAAAACAGAGACATTTTATTCCAATATTTTGCGTGCATTAATTGCTTGTAGTGGGCGATTATTGGGTGTATCAATAATATGACCAAAATGTTGAATTTGTCCTGCTGCGGCAGTTTGCGGTTGTTTTAAAACTACCCATAAAACATTTTCAGTGCACGGTGGTGTTGTTAATGAGCCATTATACCGGTAATAACTTAGCTTGTTCGGTAGAAGGCTTTTTGCTGATATGGGCGGTAATTTATTATTTGTTACCCCTGATTTTTCTGGCATTAATGCCCAAATGTCTTTGATTGCCGGATTTTCCATGCCTTTTGAAAACATAATTGACAGTACAGCTAAATTACCTAATTTATCAATATGTGTTAACTGTGCTTCTAAAGGGTATGATTTACCATTGATCTGATTTTCACTTGGTGAGTGAAATTGCAACTGAGTTAATTCATATTTATGGTCATTAATAGATAGCAGGCTACCGCGCTGAAAGTTAACTTGAATCGTATGACCATTATTTACAATATCACTAGCATTGGCGTTATAGCGCAAGGTTAGCGGTGCTAGTTTGGCTTTAACAAAATTACTAAGATTGATTGGTGATTGCTGAGAGCCTGTAGCACAGGTAGCATAATCAGGACTTAGCGCGCCCCAGTTTTCAGGTGCTTGCGGTCCAGAGTATGCCCAAGGTGTAGCTTGTTCGGTTTGGTTGATTAGTGCGCATCCTGAACTGAGTAAGCTGAATGCTAAGAGCGTTAATTTTATTTTCATAGGGGATGTTTCTCGTGCCTGAAATTCTATTTACGTATGCACAGTGAGAAGTTATGCTTCGTGAGTGCTGGGTTGGTATCTTTAATAGGGTAGGCAAAAAAAGCTGCCCACCCTACCTACGCCTTATATTAAGGCTTTAAACGGCTATAGTAAGACGCAATATTATTAATATCCCGATCAGATAAAGAGCCTGCAATATTATTCATAATTTCGGATATACGCGTCTTATTTCGGTATTGTTTTAAGGCATTTTCCATATATTCTTCATCACGCCCGGCTAATGGCGGGAAAGGCGCTTCTGCGCTGGTTTTGCGTATGCCATGGCACTGTGAACAAACCGCTGCGGCTTTAGATTTTCCAGCATAAATACTGGCCGCTTGGCTCGTCGCATTAATGCTAAAAACTAGTAGCGTTGCGAGTAAATAAGTAAGTAGTTTCATTGGTCTTACTCCATTTCATCAGGTGATAATCCACGGGTCATATATTTCACACGGCCACGCGAGAAAATACCTGCAGGGCTTTCCATTTGAATAGATCCTGTTTTTTTCAATGAAGTTGAATCGTAAACCACCACTTCATCACCGGCATAACCCGCGCTGACATATAAGGATTTGCCATCTGCACTATACTCAGGGAAGTAGGCATGACCACCGACATCAAGCGTTTTAACCACTTCTAAGGTTTTCTTGTCGATTAATTGAATAGTGCGTGCGCGTCTATCTTTAGTAATAATATCCACCGCGACATAAGGTGCATTAGCATGTGCAGCGGGCGATTCTGTCCCACCAGAAACAGGGACTTGTTTAACCAGTTTCATGGTATCTAAATCCCAAACGCTGACAACAGTTTTATCGCAAGTACCGAAGTTAGTACCAAAACCTAAAGTACGACCATCAACCTTAACCGCTGCACCTCCACCCACATGAGGTACACAACCTGCTGGTAGCTTTTTAATAATTTCGCGTTTTTCTAAATCAATCGCAATGACGGTACTATCATCATACGAGGCAACCATTAATTTCTTGCCTTTATGGGTTAAGAAGGCATCGTGTAAATGACGACCCACATTTTTAATTTTGGTAACTGGAAATCCTTCTTGCAAATCAACCACCCAAACTTGGCCAGCATTTTCTAAGGCAATAGCGAAAATATCCGCATAGGGCGTACCAATGATCATACCTGAGTCAGAGCTCACCATTTTGCCGTCAGGGTCAATGCCTTCTAGTTCAAATTGCTTTAAAGGCTCTAAAGTATCTGCATCTAAAATAACGGCATTATGCGGTACGAAAGAACCCGCCATTAGGTATTTGCCATCGCGGGAGATACCGATACCAGGGCCATTCCAACCCGTTTTAATGCTACGTACTGCTTGCATGGTATATAAATCAACTTTATAAATTTCAGCGGTATCGGTTTTGACATAAGCCCAACGTTCATTAGCTGGGCTAAATTCGATAATATGTGCAGCAGTAACAGTGGGTATTACTCCAATTTGTTGGTGCGTTTTACTGTTAATAAAGACGGCTTCTGAACCATTACCGCGACCGTATTTACCACGCGCAGCAACACCGATAATATCGTCCATGCTATCGATTTTAAAGGTTGGTTTATTCGGTAGTTTTGACTCGTCTTTCACATAAATTTTTAAAGAGGCTTGCATATCTTTAATAGTGAAAGCAGGGTTGGCTAATTTTGGTGTACTTTGTAAATGTTTTACCATATCGCGAATATCCTTATCAGATAAACGCCCAAAGAATGGAGGCATTAAAGTTTCAAAGCTGCCAGTCATAATTAAAGTACGTAAAGCCGTAGAACTACGACCTATTAAGGTTTCGGAATTCAACGCAGGGGCTAAATAACCGCCATGATCCGCACCGTGACAACTGGCACAATTATCTTGATACAGCTGGTGCATTTTATGCTTAGTATCAGTTTCAGCGACTGCATTTGCGCTAAAGAATAGGCTGATACTCGCGGCCAAAATGGATTTTTTTAGTGTTGTTATTGTTAGTTCCATGTGAATTCCTGTTGCCTGACTGATGATGTGGGTTCGATGTTTTAGATTAAACCATGAAAAGTAATTTTGTCATAACTAGCAATTAGGCAAAAGCATTAATTCAACGGATAGTTGCCAGAATAGTTTGAGTATTGGACTTGACCTAAACCTAAACCTAAACCACCTATAAGACTTAATACAATAATAGTGGCAAAGCCAATTTTCCAGGTACTATAAGGGCGTTCACCTTGTACTTCACCGGTACGGCCGTTGATGGTAAAGCGATTAGGTTTATTTCATCAGATGTGCCTTGCTTTATTAATTCATTACATAAGAAAGTATCTTGTTTTACTAGATTCTTACATATAAGGATAGGTCGGTGCTTTTGCCCACCATTTCAAGCATAATTTCGTTTTCACGAGGCATAGCGAACTTTTTTATCCTTTCTTGTCCACAAGAAAAAGACCACAGCAGTACCAATTAAGCCCATCATGCCGCCAGGTCCCCAAATGATAATACCGCCTAGTTGCTGGTCAAGCATCATCTCAATATCTAAACGTCCGTTTAGTACATCATAAGCGGTATAAATAGGGTCTTTTTTTAAGGTAATGATCGCACCAATAATAGTATTTGGGATGGTCACTAGCCATAAAATAATGATACGTACTCCAAAAGAAATACGTGCTGATTTTTGTCGTGGATCACAAATCAACCACCAGAAAAAGAAGCCGGTAATAATCATGGTGGCGTGCATGGTATTGTGTAGCGATTGATCGGCTAAAGCTTGATTGTGTAGGCTGGGTATTTGCCAGATTAATAACGTCGCTATAAAAAGTACAGAGGCAATAATAGGATGACCGAAAAAATGATATAGCCGCTGTATGAACTTGTTTCTAATAATTGGCGTGAGAATGCTGTGACGTATTGTTTTAGGCAGCCCTTGCAATAAGGGGGCAAGAGGCATGCTTAAAATCAGTAGCAAAGGCCCAAGGCCGCGCATCAATAAATGTTCAATTTGATGAAAAAATAGAAAATGTTCTGACAGAGGTTCTAGCGGAGATTGTAAGGCAATGACAAAGCAGAGCATGCCGAGTAAAAAGGTAATAGTTTGGCCGATGCTTACTGGGCGGCCTATTTCGCGTCTTTTAGCACGGCCGCGAAAATAAACAACCACAGTGAGTAGCATAGGAATCGCAACATCCGGTGTATAAAGCCAAGCAGACCAAATAGACTGTCTGGGGTCAATTGAGCCGTGAGCAAAACTCAGTAGCGGGAAAAGAGTAAGACAGAGAGTGAAGAAGACTTTTATAGATAACACGGGGTTTTTTATCTAAGTGTGGAAGGTTACTTGGGTTTGGCTTATTAAATTGGTTGTGCACTTAAAATGGGATGTTCACTTTTTAGCAATGGCGGACTGAAGTCCGCCCTACGAGTTATTAGCTGTCCCGTCTTAAGTGCGTAGCCATTAAGCTAAGCCCATGTAAGGTTGTTGTTATGCGCAGAATGTTTCGATACTAGTCGCAATACCTTGAGTATCTAAACCGCATTCTGTTAATAATTCTTCGCGTGTGCCTTGCTCGACATAGGCATCAGGAAGAGCAATATTTAATACTGGCATAAGAATGCGTTGTGCCTGTAAAAACTCATTAACGGCACTACCAGCACCACCAGCAAGTGCATTCTCTTCAATAGTAACAAGGACATCATGCGTTTTAGCCATGGCTAAAATTATGTCTTTATCAATAGGTTTAATAAAGCGCATATTAATCACGGTTGCCCCCAGTTGTTTTCCAGCCTCAAGCCCTGGAGTTACCATGCTGCCCCAAGCAAGGATAGCAATGCGTCCACCTTGATGGCGAATCTCAGCTTTACCAATTTCTAAGGTATCTAAATCGGTATTAACAACTGTGCCTGGGCCTTTGCCACGAGGATAGCGGACTGATGCAGGGCCTTCATATTGATAGCCCGTGCTCAACATTTGACGGCATTCATTTTCATCAGCGGGTGCCATAATCAGCATATTTGGGATGCAGCGTAAGAAACTGTAATCAAAGCTACCGGCATGAGTTGGTCCATCAGGGCCGACTAAACCAGCACGATCAATGGCAAATAGCATATCTAGATTTTGAATGGCAACATCATGAATCAACTGATCGTAGGCACGCTGTAAAAATGTTGAATAAATGGCAACAACGGGTTTTGCACCTTGGCAGGCTTGACCGGCTGCTAAAGTAACCGCATGTTGTTCGGCAATAGCGACATCGAAATAGCGTTTTGGAAAACGTTCCGAGTATTCCACCATGCCTGAACCTTCACGCATAGCAGGTGTGATTGCTAGTAGGCGCTTATCTTTTTCTGCCATATCACATAACCAGCGTCCAAAGACTTGAGTATAAGTGGGGTGGGGTGAGGGAGCAGATTTAGGTAGTGAGTCTTTAGTGCGGTCAAAGGAGGGGACACCGTGATAAGCTAAAGGGTCTTTTTCTGCTGGTGCATAGCCTTTACCTTTTTTGGTAACGATATGTAAAAATACCGGCCCAGAAAGCTCTTTTAGTTTTTCTAAGGTGGGGACTAGCATATCTAAATCGTGCCCATCAATTGGGCCAATATAATTAAACCCAAGTTCTTCAAATAAAGTGCCTGGGACAACCATACCTTTTACGTGCTCTTCTGTTTTACGTGCAAGTTCCCAGACAGCGGGTAGGCTGCTGAGTACTCTTTTGCTTTCTTCGCGTACTGTGGAATATAGTCTGCTAGAGATAACTTTGGTGAAGTAGTTATTCATGGCACCGACATTGGGCGAGATTGCCATATCGTTGTCGTTAAGAATAACTAATAGATTTGCATCGATAGCGCCTGCATGGTTCATCGCTTCAAAAGCCATGCCACCAGTAATACTCCCATCGCCAATAATGGCAACCATACGGCTGTCATCGCCTTTGGATTCGGCAGCAATAGCCATGCCTAAGGCAGCACTGATAGATGTACTGGAATGACCTACACCAAAGGCATCGTATTCACTTTCTTTACGTTTAGGGAAGGCAGATACACCGTCTTTAGTACGAATAGTGGTCATGCGTTCTTTACGACCAGTCAAGATTTTATGCGGGTAAGCTTGATGACCTACATCCCAAACCAATTGGTCTTTAGGCGTGTTATAGACATAATGTAAAGCAACGGTTAATTCAACAGTGCCTAAACCAGCAGAGAAATGACCTCCAGACAAGCTGACTGAGTGAGTTAAAAATTCACGCAGTTCTTTCGCTAAAGGTTTTAATTGTTCTTTAGGTAGTTGACGCACATCTTCTGGTAGGTCGATGGTATTTAATAGCGGGTAGTTTTCTTTAATATTCATAATGTGCGTTCCTTATGCCTCTTTTTTTGCTTTAAGTGCATGGCTGGCTAAATTTTTTCCTAGTGTCCAAATTGAGCCAGGGACTTTGTGAGTGTCAGCAATGGCGTGTTCGAATGAATTTACAATCCAGTCGTGGTCCTTATGAGTTAAATTAAGTGGCGGTAATAATTTGACTACGTTCATGCCGTGTCCAGCCACTTGTGTAAGTAAATGATGTTCTTTAAATAAAGGAATGGTGACCATCTGGCAGAATAAGCCTTTATTTGCTGCTTCAAGAGCTGCCCATGCTGCTTTTAGTTTTAAACTTTTGGGTGCTTGGAATTCAATGGCAATCATTAGGCCTTTGCCGCGGGCTTCTTTTAGGAATTCATATTTAGGTGCCATGGCATTGATACTATTAATGATGTCGGTGCCGACTTGCGCGCAATTTTCAACTAAGCTCTCATCTTCTATAACCTGAAGTGTAGCCAAGCCCGCAGCCATTGCCATATTGTTTTTTGAAAAGGTAGAACCATGTACTACTGCTCTATCCATACGGTTGAATACAGTATCCATAATTTTACTAGTCATGGCAACGCCGCCAACAGGTACAAAGCCACCGGATAAGGCTTTTGCCATGCATATCATATCGGGCTTAACGCCCCAGTGATCGATTGCCCAAAATTTCCCAGTACGCCCGATACCTGTTTGTACTTCATCAGCGACAAATAAAGTGCCGTATTTTTTACATAAGCGTTCAACTTCTGGTAAGTAGTTATCATCAGGAATATTAACGCCTTTGCCTTGTATAGGCTCAACAATAAACGCGGCGACATCTTTATTGCTGAGGGCACTTTCTAATGCTTCAAGGTTATTAAAGGGGACGGAGCTGCAGCCAGGTAAAAAAGGACCAAAGCCTTCACGGAAGACCTCTTCGCCTACCAAGGATAAAGATCCCATTGTTAGGCCGTGATAGCCATGATCGCAATAAACGATTTTTTCGCGTTTTGTGGTGTAGCGTGCAAATTTAATCGCGGCTTCTACAGATTCTGTCCCTGAATTACAGAAAAACATCTTGCTTAGATTATCTGGGGTGGTCTCGAGAATCTTTTTAGCTAATAAACCACTTAGCAAAGAAACATCCATCTGTACCAAATTAGGTAGCTCTAATGTCAGGGTTTCTTGTAATGCACTGACCACAGTAGGATGATTACGGCCTACTGCAAAAACGCCAAAGCCACTGAGGCAATCTAAATATTTTTGGTTGTCTTGATCGTACAAATATTGCCCGGTCGCCTTCGTGTAGGTACGATCATAACCAATTGTCTGCAATACCCGAACCATCTGATTGTTCAGGTATTTTTCATGCAGCTCAAATTTTTCTTGGTTATGTTGAGTAAAAAGTTCAGCAATACTAAAGGCCATGGTAATCTTCGAATTTCAGTGTTAAAGAGTAATTGTTTTGTTACTAAATGCAGGCAGTACGATTAAGGTGCAAATTAAGGTAAAGCTAATGCCGACGGCTAAGGTGATACCCATGCTAGCTATGCCAAAATGAGGAATTAAAGCTAAACTGATAAAGCTGCTCATGGTGGTAATCGAGCTAAACATAACGCCTCGCGCGGTGCTGGACTGTAGTATATGTTGATTATCCTCAAGCTGCTCGTGTAGACAGTGCATAATATGGATGCCGCTATCCACACCCATGCCTAAAAGTAAGGGGAGGGCGATTATATTAGCAAAATTAAACGGAATGCCAAGTAAAACATTAACGCTACAAGTAAGTAAAGACGCTAAAATCAAAGGCCCTAGCACAAGTAATGTTTTGTAAAGGCTTTTTAATATTAACAATAATAATATTGTAATTAAGACAAATGAGAAGCTAAAAGCCATTTTAAAGGCATTGACCACGGCTTGCCCTGATGCTAAATCACCGACAGGTAAACCAACAGCAGAGGGAGCAACGCTTTGTACATCTAAGGCGAATTGTTTTAAATTAGCTGGAATATTTAAGTCTTGTTTGGGTAATATCATGACGCGATAAATACCCGTAGGACTTAACCATTGATTACGTATGTAATCAGGCAGGCTGTCTAGGTTAAATTCATAGGCTGTTAAACTCTGGCTTAACGTACTGATTGTATGCGGTAGTAGACCTAAAATGCTGTCATCTAGTCTTTTGTTTAGTTGTGCCGGGTCAGTAGATTGTTGTAAGGCGGCTTGATACTGCCCGATACTGTGGCTAAGGGCCTGTAGAATTTCAGCACTTATACCGGATTGGTTGTTTTTCAGTACTGAACTTAGGGTGTTTTGAAACTCACTGAGCACTTTTGGGGTATCTGATGGTGCTAAGGTACTGTCGAATTGACTTAACTGTGGACCTAAGATCATATTTAGATCTTCGATGGTGAATAGTTTGTCTTCTTGGTCGCTAGGGACTAAATCTGTTAATGTTACTGTGTTACTAACGGTGGGGAGTTGTTTTAGTTTCTGTACTAGCGAGTGTGTTTCTTCTATATTTTTGCACAAAGCGTTGAGTGCATAGGGGGAGTCTGTTGTTGATTTTAATAAATTCTTAAAAGCAATAACAGAGGGTGATTTGGGATTGCGCATATCGACGGGGTTAGAGTCGAAAGTAATATAAGGAATAGCAAATAAGCAAGCAATTGCTAGGAGCACGCTGATGCTGCGAATGGTTTTTTTATAACGTAAAGGAGCCGTTTTGATCCAGCTAACTTGGTCGCTATTCTCTAATGCATGGGCTTTTTTTAAATTCAATAGACTTAATAATGCTGGTAGGAACACTAAAGATAAGCCTAGCCCAATAAACATGCTGACCCCTGAGATTAAACCTAGTTCTGAAACGCCTTTGTAGTCAGTGGGTACAAACGCAAAAAAGGCAATCGAAGTGGTGAGGGCGCAAAGAAATAATGAGAAGCCTACACTGTGTAACGCTTTTTTTATAGCGGTGAAATTAGTCTGCTTATGCACTATTCCTTCTCGGTAGTGTAAGCAAACATGGATTGCGAAATCAACACCTAGGCCAATATAAAGTGCTGCAAAAGAGATGGATATAACATTAAGATGACCAATGGTAAGCGCAGCAAAACCGGCAGTAAGAGAAAGGCCGAGTAATAAGGTGATGATCGTTGCAAACAGTAGCTTAAAAGAGTGGAGGCAGCGAAAAAGAATAAGAAAAACCAGTATAAAGGAGCCTATACCACTTAAAATGGCACCATCACCGATACTTTCTAGTTCTTCGTGTTGTAAGACTACATCACCGGTAATGCCAATTTTTAGATTGGCCATATTAGCGCTTAATTGTGCGGTAATTTCTCGTGCTTTTTTGACTGCCGCTGCAGCTGGCATCATTGAGTGAAAATCACGTTTTGGTTTAGCTATAACGATGCGCCGTGTTTTGTTTGCTAATTTGCTAGGGTTTAAAATTGTTTGCCATGAAACGTGATAGCTTTGATTGCGTATCGTATTGATAATGGCTTGGTTAATACTGTTTAGTAAGGCAGGTAAGCTTTGGCTGATAACGCTATCTTGCTGCTCTAGGGCTTGGGTTAAAATGGTAAATAAGCCAGTTAAACTATAATTTTGTGTAAGATAGCCAATAAAAGGTTGTGCGTCTGTTAAATTAGACGCTAATTTTTCCAGTTCTTCTGGTGACAAATAGAGGAGTGCTTGTTGACGGAAAAAGGCATTATCCTCCGGAATATAACTGGACTCAAAGTAGTGACTACTATTTTTCAGAGAATTTAATAATTGCTTAGATGCAATAGCTGTCTCTTCAGGCGTTGCTGCCTCAACGATAAAAATAATGGTATCAGCATTTTGTGGAAAAGCCGTATCAAAGCGCTTGGTATCTTTTTGGAACGGTAAATCAGGTGACAGCATTTCTGCTGAATTATTATTTACCCCTAAATGGTCTTTGACATAATAAAGACTTAGGCTACTAAGTAATAAAGTACTAATAACAAGAAGCCAGGCATAGCGGACAATAAAATGACCTAGCCATTCGAGTATTTTTGCTGAGCGTGACATATTGGGATTCATTGAACTTGGGTTATTTGCGGAAGTTGTTGAGCAAGGTGCTTAAGTGTTTTGCTCGCGGCATGAAAGTTTAAACCTAATTTAATTAATCGGGGTAGTTCGTGCGGGTGATGGCATAAATAAAGCATAAGCTTAGGTATGGAGACTACCCCCGATTTAGTCATAGCATAATGGATTGCGTTGGGTAAATCTAAATTAGCAGGATCCACGATGCTACGTAAAGCAATAAAGGGTACTTGTGCCTCTTGAGCGATACGTGCAACTGCGCCTGACTCCATATCGATAGCTAATGCGTGGGTTGATTGGTGAAGTCTGTTTTTTGCATACGCTAAAGCAACGACTGAATCACTTTCTAATAATGTACCTGTGTAATATTTTGTGCTGTTTGCTAAATTTGCTATTATTTTCTTGGACCATGACGTATGCGTAGCAATAAGGCGTTGGCTTTGAGTGTATATTGACTCTGGGATTAACAAGTCACCTGCTTTTAGGTATGGCGCGATAGCGCCAGCACAGCCCCAACTGATTAACTGCTTTGCACCTTGGTCTATTAAAGTTTGTGCCGCAATACGCGCATTTTCAGGGCCAGCCCCCGATAGGATAATGATTATATTTTTAGTCATCGTTATGCATTCCCCCTGCTTTATTTTTGTTTTTGTCAGGGTATGCAGTTCTTCAGGTAAAGCAACGAGAATACCAGTTATCACGTTTTATTTTGCTCGTTTCTATAGCGCGCTAAGGCCCATAGTGGAAAGAACTTATCATAGCCGTGGTACTTTAAATAAAAAACGCGTGGAAAGCCAGGTGCTGTATGACATTCGTCTGCCCATACACCTTCTTCGGTTTGGCTGTTTAATAAATAGCTAATGCCTGCTTTTACTTCTTGCGTATCAGTTTCGCCCGCTGCCATTAGAGCTAGGAGTGCCCACGCGGTTTGGAAGGCGGTGCTAGTATGAAAGTGGCCGCGCAGGCTTTCATCCTCATAGCTTTGGTTGTCTTCCCCCCAGCCGCCATCTTTATTTTGTACGCTTTTAATCCAGTGAGTCGCTTTGGTGTACATTGGGTCTGATTTAGAAATATCAGTATGTTCTAGTGCCATAAGCACTGACCATACACCATAAATATAATTAGTTCCCCAGCGGCCAAACCATGAGCCGTCTGCTTCTTGTTCGCTGCGAATATAATTTATGCAACGTTGGTAAGCGGGTAAATATTCTTCATGGCCTTGTGAAACTTTAGCCATAAGCATAACGCAGCGTGCGCTAACATCAACTGTTGGTGGGTCTAGTAATGCGCCGTGGTCTGCAAAAGGGATTTCATTTAGATAGTAATAAGTATTATCTACATCAAATGCACCGTAGCCGCCATTGGACGCTTGCATGCCTGCTATCCAGCGGGTCGCTCTGTGTATAGACTCATCCATATCGGGTAGGTCTGAAGTGACCATGCCAAAGGCGACAACAGCGGTATCATCAACGTCAGGGTAGTGAGGGTTTTCAAATTGAAAAGCCCAGCCGCCACCTGCTAAATTAGGTCGCTGTATGCGCCAGTCACCTGGTTCGTCAGATAATTGTTTGGTTTTTAGCCAAGTATAAGCGCGTTCTCTATAGGCTTTTGAACCGGATAAATTAACCTCTTGTAAGGCTAGTAAAGTTAAACCCGTGTCCCAAACGGGAGACAGGCAAGGCTGGCAATAGGCTTCGTCTTCTTTGATAACTAATAGTTTATCAATGGCTTTACGAGCGGTAATGACGCGCTCATCATCTGCTGGGATACCAAGTAATAGCATAGCCTCATAAGCGTTGACCATCGCAGGGAAAATTCCTCCTAGGCCATCTTCACCATTTAATCTTTCGGTAAACCAAGTAAGTGCCTTATCAACTGCGCGGCGATGCATTTTATCGGTAACCAGTACCCTTGATTTACGCCCTAGTGCATCTAAAAATAAAAAGAATTTATTGAGTAGTCCTCTTTCGGCAAAATAATGTTGCTCTTTGTCGGGATGGGTAATAAATAGCTCTAAAATATCAATATTAAGTGGATTTTTAGCCTTTGCTTCAAGTGTGCAGAGGATAAATAACGGCACCATAACAGTTCTTGACCAGTAGGAAACCTTGTCGATATGGAAAGGAAACCACTTGGGTAATAACATGATTTCCACAGGAATAAACGGCACGCCACGCCAGGGGAGTTGTTCAAAAATAGCGAGGGCGATGCGGGTAAATACGTTTGCTTTTGCCGCGCCGCCTTGGCTGAGAATATAGTCGCGTAAGCGTGCCATATGCGGTTGCTCTGGTTGGTCGCCAGCCATTTTTAAAGCATAATAAACTTTGATACTACAACTAATGTCTCCAGCACCGCCATGGAATAAAGGATAGCTACCATCTTTAGCCTGATTGGCACGTAAATAGTTTGCGATTTTAGCTTGCAGTTTTGCATCTATATCATCCAAGTAATGCATCATCATGATGTATTCAGCTGGGATTGTGCAGTCTGCTTCCAGTTCAAAAATCCAATAACCATCCTTGTGTTGCAAAGATAAAAGTTTGTCCTGTGCAACCTGTATGGCACACTCTAAAGTGCGAGTGTTAATCATGTTGTTGTAATTTTCAGTAAACATTCTATGAATTAGCTTTTTGCTTGATAGTGCCAGTCTGTGCAAATAAGCGCTTTGCTTTTGGCATTAAACACGTAGGTCAGTAAAAAATTACTTCGGCCAATGAGCTTGGTTGTCAGAATAGTTCTTTTAACGCTTTTTCGTGTTATCTTGACTTGATCAGAGTCATTAAAGTCTAAGTGCGCTTTGATTTCATTCAATGTAAGCACCGCCATACCTAATGCCCACAGGCAAAAGTTACGCATGCCTGTTTCATGACTAGGAATAAGCAGAGTATAAGTTAAAGCGTTCTTTAAATGGCCTTGAGCAATGCTGATTAAATGCTCTAAGCCTAACTGAAATTCTTTAGTGCTAGTTGCAGTATTTAGGTCTTTTAGATCAAATCCTGTTTCTGTAAAAATATCTTGCGGTAGCCAGCAAACACCGCGCTGCGCATCATCCCAGATGTCTTTTAAGATATTGGTCATTTGCAGGCCTTGACCAAACGATGTGGAAAGCTTGAGCAGTTGGTCGTGATGTTTGTTGATTTCAGGTGAATAATGGCAAAATAATTTGGCTAACATTTCACCAACGCAGCCAGCAACATAATAACAGTATTCATCCATGTCTTTCAGAGTTGCCAAACCACCCTGTAAATCCATGCTTTGATACGCTGGCATGCCTTTAGCCATGGTTTCAACACAGCTAAGCAGGGCTTCAATTTGTTTAGGTGCAAAGCTATGTGTGATATCAATAACGCGTGGCGTTACTTTAATCAGAATGTGTTCTGCTGGAATTGTTTGTTCAGATAGTAGTGGTGCTAAGTCGGTAGCAAAGGCTTGAGCGTCTTTACCGGTTTTTACTACTTCTATAAAACGACTAAGAAATTGTTCTTTTTGTTCAGCTGTGAGTGAGACTTCATCTTCAACGGTATCAACAATTCTGCACAGTAAGTATGCATTAGCAACGGCTTCGTATAGGCCTTTAGGTAATTGTGGGATAGTGAGTGCAAATGTCCGTGAAACACCTTCAAGTAATATGGCTTGAAATTCATCGACAGAAGCCGCTAAAAGCGACTCTGGATTATCAATAGATAGGTTGGTATCAGTCATACTCTTTAAAAATAATAGGTGATGTTGGCGGCAAAGTAAATCAAGTTAGTGACAAATTATAGACTGAATGTAGGCTAAATACAAAGTCTGTTGTTTTTTTGCAAATGTACTGCTTGTTTTGTGTGCTGAAGTCGTTAGTTAACGATGATTTATCATTTTTTGTAGGCGACTTATGGGGTCTATTTTGCTAAAAAATAAATCTGCTAACTGGTGTTCAGTGCTTAAAAATAGTATGCTTATCAATTATTAGCAATTGATAATGTGTCTTAAGTTAAGTGTTATTTAAGTCATTACATAGCTTGGTTTCAAGAATTGCTTTTTTTGTTGCATATTTGCAACTTTAGTTGATTTATCTATATAAAGTTTGGAGTAAACTGCATGGGCGTTCCTTTAAGACAGCAAATTGCTGTAGGTACTTATTTAATGAAGCAAAAATTCAAAGGGGTCGATAAGTACCCTTTAGTGTTAATGCTTGAGCCTTTATTTCGCTGTAATTTAGCATGTTCTGGCTGTGGTAAAATTGCTTATCCAGATGATATTTTAAATAAACGCTTATCGGTTGAAGAGTGTTTGCAAGCTGTTGATGAATGTGGAGCTCCTATGGTATCTATTCCAGGGGGCGAGCCTTTAATTCATAAAGAAATGCCAGAAATTGTTGCTGGGATTATCGAGCGTAAAAAATTCATTTATCTTTGTACCAATGCTTTGTTATTGAAAAAGAAAATTGATGATTATACGCCATCACCTTATTTAACTTTTTCTATTCATTTAGATGGTAATCAGCTGAGACATGATACATCTGTGTGCCAAGAGGGTGTTTTTGATATTGCTGTTGATGCCATTAAATTAGCTTTAGATAAAGGTTTTCGTGTCACTATTAACTGTACCTTGTTCCAAGGTGAAACACCGCAAGAAGTCGCTGAATTCTTAGATTATGCAACTGAATTAGGTGTTGAAGGTATTACCATTGCACCAGGGTTTAGTTATGAACATGCACCTGACCAAGATTCTTTTATTTCTAGCCATGCAGCCAAAGAGTTATTTCGGGGTATTTTTGCTATTGGCAAAAATAAAAGCTGGAAATTAAATCACTCGTCATTGTATTTAGATTATTTGGCAGGCAATCAAAATTATGACTGTACGCCATGGGGTAATCCAACACGCAATGTATTTGGCTGGCAAAAGCCGTGCTATTTATTGTCCGATGAAGGCTATGTTGATAGTTTTCAAGAGATGATGGATTCTACACCGTGGGATAAATACGGTGCAGGCAAAAACCCTAAGTGTGAAGGCTGTATGGCGCATTGTGGTTATGAAGCAACGGCGGTGTCGGATACTTTGGCACATCCTTTAAAAGCTTTAGGAGCTGCAATTCGTGGTCCTAAGGTTGATGGGCCTATGGTTGAGGCACCAAGCTATAAAGGTTCGTCATTAAGTAGTATTCCCGTTACAGTTGATTCGAGGAGCGCTTAATTTTTGTATGAGCGAATACCTAAGCGCATTAGCAGCCATTATTTGGTTAATTACTGCATTACTGCCGTGGCAACCTTGGCGAGCCAGAGAGATTTTAGAGGTAGATAAGTTAGGCACTGTTGATTTAAGTGATGTAACTGTGATTATCCCAGCTCGAGATGAAGCACTGGTGATCGCAGATACTTTACAATCACTTAAAGTGCAAGGGCAGGGGTTACACATCATTTTAGTGGATGATGAGTCAACAGATGGCACTGCTGAGATTGCATTAAAGCAAAAAGTGGTGGGTTTAACTATTATCCACTCCGAACCTTTACCTGAAGGCTGGACTGGAAAGTTATGGGCACAAGAGCAGGGCCTGCAAGCAGTTAAAACGCCAGTAACGTTATTGTTAGATGCGGACATTCATTTAATGCCCGGTATTTTGGCGAGTTTAATCAATAAGCGTGATAGTGAGAACCTACAGTTTGTTTCACTGATGGCAATGCTAAAAGTAGATAGCTTTTGGGAAAAAATGTTAATGCCAGCCTTTATTTATTTTTTTAAAATGCTCTACCCTTTTGCTTTAGCGAATAATCCAAAAAGCAAGATGGCTGCGGCAGCGGGTGGTTGTATTTTGGTTGATACTGCAGCTTTACAGAAAATAGGCGGCATGGCGGCAATTAAAGGTGCAGTAATTGATGATTGCTCACTCGCTAAGAAAATTAAACAGGCTGGCTATAAAACCTGGGTAGGTTTGACCCATGGTGTGATTAGTCAGCGGCCTTATGTTTCTTTAATTGAAATATGGGATATGGTAGCGCGTACGGCTTATACTCAGTTACTATATTCCAATAGCTTGTTGTTGGCCTGTACTTTTATGATGACTTTAATGTATGTCTTGCCGCTTATTGGTTTAATCTACTTTTCAGGTAAGGCATGGTTTTTTTCGTTATTTTCTATCGTACTTATGTTGGGACTTTATCTTCCTACCTTACGTTTTTATGCGCTTAATCGGGCGTGGGCTTTATGTATGCCAGCCATTGCTGGATTATATTTATTAATGACCTGGACTTCTGCTATCCGTTACTGGCAGGGCGAGCGTTCGCGCTGGAAGGGTCGTATTTACCAGAAAGGTTGAATTATTATGATGTTATTAACAAAAATGATAACTGCGTTTTTTTTACTTTTTTTAAGTCAGTTAGCAGCTGCGGAGGAGGTTGCAGAAACCGAAATTGCTAGTCAAGTTGTACAAGGGTTTCAATCTGAGTTGTTAAATGTTATGCAGCAAGGCGATAAATTGAATTTTGACCAGCGCTTTGAACAGTTAAAACCGATTGTTATTAAGACTCATGATTTAGCTAAAATTACTCGAATTATAGTTAGTAAAGAATGGAAAAAATTAACAAAAGAACAAAAGCAAGAGCTAATTCAAAAATTTAGTACTTTAAGTATTGCTTCTTATGCACATTATTTTAAGAGCTTTTCGGGGGAAAGTTTTAAAATAGAGTCAGTGAAGCAGCTATCTCCAGGGCAAATTTATGTACACACATTTTTAGTACTGCCGGATGATAAAGATGTCAGTATGGATTATTTATTGAAAAAAACTGGGCATGGTTGGCGCATTATCAATATCATTACCAATGGCGTGAGTGATTTGGCATTAAAGCGTTCTGAGTATGTTTCGGTGATTCGGAAATCGGGTTTTGATGCTTTAATCACCGAAATTTCTGCTAAAATTAAAAAATTCTCTCAGTAAAGTTAAGTGGAATATTTGTGAATAGTCGATTGATTTTTCGGGTTATTAGTCTTGTTGGTATTCTGCTATTAACAGCTTGTGCTAGTTCAGGGAGAGAGCTGGAAGTCAATGCGCAAGATCCGCATGAAGAGTTGAATCGTAGTATCTATGCTTTTAATGATGGTGTGGATACTTATGTGGCATCACCACTCGTTACGGGATATCAATGGATTCTTCCTGATTTATTAGAAAGCGCAGTAACAAATTTTTTTAATAATTTAAAAGAACCTAAAACTATCCTTAATGATGGTTTGCAAGGCAAAGAGCAGCAGGCAGGTGTTGATTTTGAACGCTTTCTTATTAATACTTTGCTAGGTTTTGGCGGCTTGATTAATGTCGCTAGCTATGCGGATATTGAATATCATGAAGAAGACTTTGATCAAACCTTAGCGGTTTGGGGGGTGCCTAGAGGTGAGTATTTGGTACTTCCTTTATTAGGTCCTTCAGCGTATCGAACAATTCCAGGTGAGATTGTGGATGCCTTTTGTAGTCCAGCGAATTATGCTATTTGGCCTATACAATTATTGGGCATTTTTAATGCACGATCTAATGCTACTCAGTCTTTAAACTTTATCAATGAAGTGGCAGTTGATCCTTATGTCTTTATGCGTACTTCTTATCTACAGTGGCGTGATTATCAAATTACTGAAGGTGAAAATGCCTCAGATGACTTGTTAATACTTGATATGGAAGAGATATTTGATGAGGAGGAAGAGGAGTTGGAAATGTTGGAAATTGGACTATAAAGTAAATAGATGATATCTCAAAATGAAAAAGTTATTAATCAAACAAAGGCTTGGTTAGAAAAGGTTGTTATTGGACTTAATTTTTGTCCTTTTGCCAAGCCTATTTTTGAGCAGGGGAAAGTTCATTTTCAAGTCAGTGATGCGCAATCACTAGAGTACTGTTTAGAGGATTTAGCGGCTGAGGCACTGAGGTTAGAGCAAGATAGCGAACTAGAAACTACGCTGCTTATTTACGAAAATTCCTTACAAGATTTCGAAAATTTTTTGGATGTAGTTGATATAGCTAATGATTTTATGGAGGAAAAAGGTTATGAAGGCGTTTATCAATTAGCCAGTTTTCACCCTGATTATTGCTTTGCTGATAGTGATGAGGATGACCCTGCTAACTATACCAATCGTTCGCCTTATCCTATGCTGCATTTGATTCGCGAAGCAAGTATAGAGCGAGCTTTGGCCAGTTATAAAAATCCGGAAAATATTCCAGAAACTAATATCAAGCTTGCAAGAGAGTTAGGTTTGGAGAAAATGCAAAGTCTCTTGAAAGATACTTTGACTTAGCTTAAATCCATGCCCAGAGAGTAGAAAAACTTTACGACTTAGGTTTTATTTTAAAATAATGAGGCGTAGTAGGGTACGCATTGCGTACCCTTCCTAATGTTTCGGCTTAAGTGTAAGCCCTGAATGTATAAGCTATTTAATCGATTAGCTTGGTTTTTTCTATTTCAGACAATAAAAACTCCACCTCTGCTAGAATCTTTCGTCTAAAAAAGATAAAACGCCAGCGACTGCCACCGCACTGTCTCCAGAGCATGGTCGAGCGGATTCCTGCGAGTAATAAGGCTCGTATTTGATTGATAATACCTGTCGAAGCTAAGTAAGATTGGTCGCCATTGACCATGATGCGTGGGCTTATTGTACTGATTGTTGTGTGGTAAATATCGGCTAAATTGGCAATGACATTTTCATGCATAATACCAAAATGTTCATTTTGAGCTTGGGCAACTTTTATTTTGTGTTGCACTTGCCTCTGCATATCTGGGTTGTCAGAAAATTTACTCTCTAAAAAGACTAAAGATGCTGCATACCGAGCTTGCTCAGGGTTAGTCATCTTATTGCTACTTAGTTGTGTTTGCAGCTCCTCTAAACCGACGCGTATACCGGCTAAGCCACCATAAGTATCTACAGGGTTGTCTACATCAATGGTTAATATGCTCTTTAAGCTGGCTTCAATGGCTTTGTTATCGGCTTTGCCTGTCGTGGCTAATTGTTGAACTAAATGCGCTGCTTGAGCGATGCCTGCAAGAGCAATTGTTTGATAAGTAATTGTTTTAAAAGACATGAATTAGCAAGTTTGAGTAGGTGAACACATTTTTTGTGTAGGGCGTTTTTCCTTTAACCAAGAGGACATGCCATGAGCAAGATGTGCGATATGTGACATCTTGAGCTGGTTTGTTAAATAATGACCGACCTTGCCACTACGCCTACCTGATTGGCAAACTAAGATGATTTCTTGATTAGGTGATGTTTGTAGTTTTTTTACTTCAGTAAGCCATTGTTTTGCATTGTATTTTCCTTCTTTGTCGAAAAACATCAGTGGATGACTGCCGGGAATAATGCCTGTTTTTTGCCATTCTTGTGGTGTGCGAATATCAATAACTAAGGCTTTATTATTTAGTTCATTACTTACATCATTAGCAGTAAAATCAATGAGTTCCGCTGCACTCAGGATTTTAGTAGAGAATAAAAAGAAAAGTATGAGCGCGTGTTTAATTAACATAATAATGACTTATATAGTGTGTGAGATTTATTTATTCAAACTGAACTTATTGTCAATTTATATCATGATTATTGTTTATTAGTCGAGTATGATGTAACGCTAATTTATCCATAATGTTAAGGAGACCATAATGAAAACATCAGTAAAATTAACCGTAACAGGCATGAAATGTGGTGGTTGTGAAAATACTATCAAAACAGAACTAGGTAATAAAGAGGGTATTGTATCTGTTGATGCCAGCCATGTTGACGACTATGTGGATGTGGTATTTGATGATGCAGTTATTAGTGCAGATGATGTTATTGAGTTGATTGAAAAAGCAGGTTTTACGGTAGAAGATTAAATAGTAAAAAAGTATGTAATAAAATGCAAGAGGTAAGCTATGAGTAAAGAAAATGCCACTCAAAATGAAGATAGCCCAGAACCTGAAGTTCGTTTATCCATACTGGGGATGCGTTGCGCTGGGTGTGTGGGCGCAGTAGAGTCTGCCTTAAATTCCGTTGCAGGCGTGACTTCTGTTGAGGTGAATTTTGCCGACCATTCCGCCGTAGTGAAAGGTGCAGTTGATCCTGAGTTGATGAAACAATCTTTGAAGGACTCTGGTTATGATGCTGCGGTTATGGAGGGTTTTGAAGACCCAGCAGAGCAAGAAGAACAAGAAATGGCACGTTATCGTCAGTTAGTTCGTAAGGCTACGGTTGCGGCTGTTTTTGGTATCCCATTAATGCTTGTTGGTCATTTTGGTGGTGTTCCAGATATAGGTTCACCTACAGGTAATTGGTTTTGGCCTGAAGTTGCTTTAATTACCTTAGGTATTTTATTTTACTCAGGTGGACATTTTTTTGTTGGCGCTGTTAAAGCTTTAAAATCTGGCCAAGCAAATATGGATACTTTGATTGCATTGGGGACGGGTTCAGCTTGGTTGTATTCTTGTGTGGTGATTGATTATTCTGAATATTTACCGTCTTTATCGGCACATGCTTATTTTGAAGCCTCTATTATTATTCTTGCCTTTATTAATTTTGGTAGTGCATTAGAAACAAAGGCGCGTGGCAAAACTTCCAGTGCTATTCGTGCATTAATTGGCTTGCAGCCGCGTACTGCACGTGTAGTACGGGATGGGAAAGAAATAGACATCCCTATTGAAGAGGTTGGCTTAGGCGAAACATTGAGAGTGCGCCCAGGTGAAAAAATTGCTGTCGATGGTGTGTTGGTTGAAGGTCATTCTACAGTTGATGAGTCTATGTTGACGGGCGAGTCTTTACCGGTTGAAAAAGTGATAGGATCAAAGGTGGCGGCTGGAACAATGAACCAGCGAGGTAGCTTTATGTATCAAGCGACACGCATTGGCCGAGATACAGCGTTAGCTCAAATTATTAAAAGTGTGCGTCAAGCACAAGGCAGTAAGCCTGAGCTCGCTAAATTAGCTGATAAAATTGCCAGTATTTTTGTGCCGGTCGTGGTTATCATTTCGGTAATTACCTTTATTATCTGGAATACTTGGGGGCCTGATCCTTCTTTGGGCTATGCCTTTGTTACGGCTATGACTGTATTAGTGATTGCGTGCCCTTGTGCATTAGGGCTGGCAACACCAATATCGGTTATGGTGGCAGTGGGTCGTTCAGCGCAGTCAGGTATTTTGATCCGTAATGGTGATGCTTTACAAACTGCTGGCAAAATAACGAGTTTAGTACTGGATAAAACAGGTACGGTGACAGAAGGTAAGCCAACGGTTGCTACTGTCGAAGCCTATGCAAACTATACACAGGATGATGTTTTACAGTTTGCAGCGAGTATTGAAAAAGGTTCTGAGCATCCTTTGGCATCAGCGATTATGAATGCTGCTGAAGCGAAAGAATTAAAATTAGTGCGTGCAAAAAAGTTTCATGCTGTTGCCGGTCACGGCGTTTCTGCTTTAATTAAAGAACAAACTGTATTGTTTGGCAATGAAGCTTTAATGCAAGAAGAAAATGTTGATTGTGAGGCATTTAAAGCGACTATGCTGAATTTAGCTGAGCAAGGACAAACGCCAATGCTGTTAGCAGTTAATGGTCAGGTTGCGGGCATTATTGCTGTTGCAGATCCGATCAAAGCTGATTCGGCCGCCGCTATAAAAAAATTACAAGAACAAGGCGTGCGTGTACTTATGGTGACGGGAGATAATACCGCGACTGCACAAGCCATTGCCAAACAAGCTGGAATTACTGAAGTACGTGCTCAAGTTTTGCCACAAGATAAAGCGGCTATTGTTAAAGAGCTACAACAAGCGGGTCAAGTGGTTGGCATGGTGGGTGATGGTATTAATGATGCGCCAGCCTTGGCTCAAGCGGATGTGGGTATTGCGATTGGTACAGGTACAGATGTCGCTATAGAAAGTGCTGATATTGTGATTTTGCAAGGTTCATTATTAAAAGTGCCTGAAGCAATGTTACTTTCCAGAGCAACAGTCACTAATATTCAACAAAACCTATTTGGTGCATTTATTTATAACTCACTTAGCATTCCTATTGCCGCAGGTTTGTTGTATCCCATGTTTGGTATCCTATTAAGCCCAATGATTGCTGGGGCAGCGATGGCTATGTCTTCTGTTACTGTGGTTGCAAATGCTAACCGTCTACGTTGGATGGACTTAAATGCGAGTGAAAAAATGGATTATAAACAGCAAGTTTTAGATTTAGTCGCGGCTTTTAAAAAGAGCTTGGCTTAATTTAGTTTCAAATTAAAATATGATAGCTAACAGCGCTTATTAAGGTTGTTAGCTATTTTTTTATAAGGAATAGAAGATGTTAATTCATTTGGCTGATATTCAGCAACAGGTGGGTGGTGAGTTAGTTGGAGATGAAAACACGGAAGTCACTGCGGTGAATTCTTTGGATTTAGCTGTTTCAGGTGAGATTTCATTTGCCGAAAATGATAAGTATTTAGCGGCAGCTCAACAAAGTAATGCGTCAATTCTTATTGTGCCTAA
>Ga0256840_1000956_pt1 | contig 28386 bp, 10 predicted proteins | sample 355202metaG_FD_185969 | JGI IMG/M metagenome (GOLD analysis project Ga0256840, IMG submission 185969) | Hydrothermal vent microbial communities from Mid Atlantic Ridge, Atlantic Ocean - 355-202 | ecosystem: Environmental > Aquatic > Marine > Hydrothermal vents | place: Atlantic Ocean: Mid... | reverse complement strand
GTTGATTTAAAAGAAATGTTAATGAGATTTATTCCTGCTAACAATGAAAGTTGGAACGCTATTAAATAATTAATAATAAAGGTTAATACAATGCTTTTAAGTCTTGCTATAAAGAATTTTGCACTAATAGATAGTTTAAAAGTTAACTTTAGTAATGGTTTGTCCATTATTACTGGTGAAACTGGTGCAGGTAAGTCCATTTTACTTGGTGGATTAGCTTTGGTTTTAGGTAAACGAGCGGACTTGTCATCATTAAAAAATAAAGATAAAAAATGTATTGTTGAAGCGGAATTTTCAATTGAAAATTATAAATTAGAATCATTTTTTAAAGACCATGATTTAGATTACGAACCAATCACTATTGTAAGACGAGAGATTTTACCAAACGGAAAATCAAGGGCTTTTATTAATGACACACCATTGTTGTTGAATACATTAAATAAGTTAAGCGAACGTCTAATAGATGTTCATTCGCAACATCAAACCTTACAACTTTCAGAATCCAAATACCAATTTGAGTTGATTGATTCATTAGCGGGTAATCATAAATTTTTAGCATCGTATAAACGAGGTTTACAAATTTTTAAAAAGTTAAAATCGGAATTAGATAAAATTCTTTATGAACAAGAATTGGCAAAAAAAGAATACGACTATAATTTGTTTTTATTTGAAGAATTAGAAAAAACGAATTTTCAAGAAAATGAACAGGCTGAGTTGGAAAATAAAATTGATCAGCTAAGTAATGTTGAACAAATTAAAGAAAGTCTTTCAGAAAGTCTATCTATTTTACAAGATGAAAATCAAGGCTTGTTAGATACTTTGTCAGTTGTAAATCAAAGTATGCTTAAAATTAGTGATTTTTCGAAAAATTACGAAAATTTGTATCAGCGAATAGCGAGTGTTAAAATCGAATTAGACGATGTTGCAAAAGAAATAGAAAACGAAAACGAGCAAATTGAATCAAACCCATTCGAATTAGAAAAATATAACGATAGGTTACAAATATTGTTCGATTTGTATAAAAAACACAATGTTGATTCGATAGCGGATTTAAATATTGTTTTTGAAAAAATATCATTAAAGGTACAAAGTGTACAAAACGCTAATGAAATTGTTGATACTAAAAAACAAGAAATTGAAAAAGTAAGCAAGCAATTAGATGAATTGACACTTAAAATTCATGCCAAACGTAGTAAAGCAATACCACAATTAGTTTCGCAATTAGAAAAAAAATTAGCGAACTTAAAAATGCCATCAGTAAAGTTTAAAATTGATGTGTCTTATGGCGATACTTATTTTACTAATGGTAAAGATGAGTTAAATTTTTTAATATCAACCAATAAAGGCGCAGATTTTATTTCAATTAAAAAAGGACCTTCAGGTGGAGAAATGTCACGAATTATGCTGGCTGTAAAAGCAATACTTTCAAAATACATAGAACTTCCAACAATCATATTTGACGAAATTGACACTGGTGTGTCTGGTGAAGTGTCTAATAAAATTGCAGATGTAATGATAGACATGAGTAAAAACATGCAAGTTGTTGCTATTACACACTTACCTCAAATAGCCTCTAAGGGTAATCAACATTATAAAGTATTTAAAAAAGAGATAAATAAACAAATAGAAACAAACATTAAAAAGCTAACAGATAAAGAACGTTTAACCGAAATAGCAGAAATGTTAGGCGGAAAAAACATTTCTACTTCCGCTTTAGCGCACGCAAAAGAATTGTTAAAACAATAAATTTGTTTATTTTTGTATCATAAAATTAAATAATATAACGTCAAAATCTACTTTTATTAGGTAGTAGACAAACAACCAAATCAGATATGTATAATTTATTAAAAGGAAAAAGAGGAATTATTTTTGGAGCTTTAGACGAAAATTCAATAGCTTGGAAAATTGCAGAAAGGGCCCATGAAGAAGGTGCTACTTTTGTGCTAACCAATGCACCTGTTGCTTTAAGAATGGGCTTAATTAATAAGCTTGCAGAAAAAACAGGTTCAGAAGTAATTCCTGCTGATGCTACTTCTATAGAAGATTTAGAGAATTTAGTTCAAAAATCTGTAGAAATTTTAGGAGGAAAATTAGATTTTGTTTTGCATTCTATAGGAATGTCAATCAATGTACGTAAAGGCAAGCATTATACCGATCAGAATTACAGTTTTACACATAAAGGTTGGGATATCTCGGCAGTATCTTTCCATAAGGTAATGAGTGTTTTATACAGACAAAACGCAATGAACGAATGGGGAAGTATTGTTGCTTTAACATACATGGCTGCACAACGTGTTTTTCCAGATTATAACGACATGGCAGATAATAAAGCGTATTTAGAATCGATTGCTCGTAGTTTTGGTTATTATTTTGGAATGGATAAAAAAGTAAGAGTAAATACCATATCTCAATCGCCAACGCCTACCACAGCAGGAAGTGGTGTGAAAGGTTTTACAGGCTTTTTTAATTATGCAGAAAAAATGTCGCCTTTAGGTAACGCAACAGCTTTAGAATGTGCAGACTATACCATATCGCTATTTTCTGATTTAACAAAAAAAGTAACTTTGCAAAATTTATTTCATGATGGCGGTTTTTCTAATATGGGGATAAGCCAATCAATAATGGAAGATTTTGATAAATAATTTAACCTATTAATGTTTATATAAACATTAATACTGAAATTTTTTTTAATATTTCATGTGTAAAATGCACCGTTTTAACGGTGCATTTTGCATGAATTAGATGTTCTTTTAGGCACTGTAATAATTAAAATGTTAGCATTAATTTTGCAGTTTGAAAAAATAATAATAAATTTAGCCTTTTATAACACTAACGTAAATTATTTTTTGATGAAAAAAATTACCTTATTCATAGTTTTTGTTGCTTTATTATTAAGTACAAATAAAATACAATCTCAAGCAATTATCGAGGCTGCAAACTGGCCAAATACAGATTGGGAACTAACAGGCGTTTATACCGTATCTGGTTTAAATGGTAATCCAATGGTAGATGCTACTTTTGGTTTTGATAATCAAGTAGCAGGTGCAGGTTCTCAAAATGACAACTTACAAGCCATATCTCCAGTTTATGATTTAAGAGATGCTACTACAGTAGTGCCAGCAGAAGAACAAGTTATAGTACATTTTGATTATGTAAATTATCAAGTAGGTACTACTTTAAAATTAAGATATACTGTCGGAGGAAATGTTTGGATTGATTGGCAAGACATTCCGTTAAATACAACATCAAATACAGGTTATAAAACTTGTGATGGTTTAACCAGTTTTTTAAGCGATCCGCAATTATTAACTTCTTTTACAGAAGGGGAATTACAAAATTTTAGATACGGAATATTTTACGATGACAATGCTACTAGTTTTCAATACGGAGGTTTTTGTGTTGGCACACCTACTTTAGAATCAAGAGTAACACCACTTTGTTTAGGTGTATCTGCTATTTCAATAGACGAAACTACCATACAAGACGATCAAGTAATGGTTTCTTGGACAGATAATAATTCAGTAACACCTGACGCTGGTTGGGAAATTCAATACGGTTTAGCAAATTTTACTTTAGGTAATGGTACTTCAATAACTACATTTAGCAACCCTTTATCAATTAGTGGTTTGTCAGCATCAACCTGTTATGATGTATATGTTAGAGCGCTATGTTTAGACGCTGTTAATGATGCAGACGATATTTTTAGTGATTGGGTTGGTCCTTTAAATTTTTGTACACCAATACATACCGCAGGTTGTGGAGATGTTTTTAGTGACCTTGAAGGATTGAATGCTAATTATGCTAATAATGCAGATGATACAAGAACGATATTTCCTGATAATATTGGGCCAGATGTTGTTACAGTTCTTTTTGATGCTTTTGAACTTGAAAATAATTGGGACTTCTTATCTATACATGATGGACCAACTGCCACAGCAGGGAATCTTATCGGTACTTATACAGGTACAACTTTACCACCTATGACATCAGCAACATTAGCTAATGGCGGTGCGTTAACTTTTCATTTTACTTCAGATGGTGTTGGTGTACGTGCAGGTTGGGCAGCACGAATTTTTTGTTCGCCACCAATTACTTGCTTTATGCCTGAAAATTTAGCAGTAAATGCGGCAAGCATTACAATTCATGAAGCCGAGGTGTCTTGGGTAGATACAAATGCAGCTGCAGGCGAACCAACAAGTGGTTGGACAATTGAATACGGGCCAATAGGTTTTGAACAAGGAACAGGTGTCGGTACAGTTGTAAACGCAACTACAAACCCGTTTACATTAACGGGACTTTCAGACTCTACCGAATATTGTTATTATGTAAAAGCAGCTTGTGGTTCTGTAGTAGGAGAAGAGGATAGTTTTTGGGAAGGTCCAGTTTGTTTTACAACAAAATGCGATGTGTTTAATGCGCCTTATACAGAGAATTTTGAAAATAATGGAGATACACCAATTTGTTGGGAGCAAGGACTTGGAAATAATGAGCCTTGGAATTTCTCAAACGATGTAACTGAGCCAGGTCATATTGGTAACGCAGGTAATGTTAATGGAACAACAACTTTAAGTGGAGGTTATTTTGCTTGGGTTGATGATGATAACCCAAACAGTTTAAATACAGAGTTGATATCACCTTTAATAGATTTAACAGGAATAGCTGATCCAACATTAATATTTTACTACATTAGTAATCATGAATTTTTATTTTCAAGTGTTAATTTTTCAATTGATTTATATGACGGTACAACTTGGCATGAAGAAATATTTACACATACGGGTAATACTGTAGATTGGGAACAAGCTTTTGTTGATTTGAGTGCTTATGCAGGTCAAACAATACAATTAAAATTTATTGTTGATGAGGCTGGTTTTAGTATTTTTGATGATTTTGCTATTGATGATGTTTTTGTTGGAGAATTACCAGATTGTATAAATGTAAATTCGGTCAATGTAGAAAATGTAGGTAGTAATAATATTACGTTAAGTTGGAATGAAGCCAATTCGCCACTTTCTACCAATTGGCAAATAGTTTATGGTGCGCCAGGAATAGATCCTAATGCAGAAACACCATTAGATGTTAACAATAATATATCGTACGTATTAAATGGTCTTACAGATCAAACAGATTATGAATTATACATACGTTCAGATTGTGGTGGCGGTTCTTATAGTTTATGGGTAGGACCAATACAGTTTAGAACGCTTTGTCCTATTTTTACAGCTCCTTATACAGAAGATTTTGAAGATGCAGGTTTCTTAGATTCATGTTGGACTCAAAGTGCTGTGATTGCGGGTACAGAATGGCAACTTTCAAACAATATAACTGTGCCAGGTGATTTAGGTGATAATGGTAACGTGTTTGGTACAGCAACAGCAAGTGGTAATTATTTTGCTTATGTCGAAAATGATGTGCCAAAAGTACTTAATAATTCAATTGCTACACCTATGATTGATGTATCAACATTAGCAACACCAACATTGTATTTTTATTATGTAAGTAATAGTAATGATCATGTAGATTTTTCAATTGATATTTGGGATGGCGCAGCTTGGAATGTAGGTTTCTTTACCAGTAATCACAATACTGCAGGTTGGGAAGAAACGATATTAGATCTAACAACTTTAACCATAACAGGTCCAATACAAGCTAAATTTATTGTTGATGAAAATAATGGAGGTACAACAGATGATTTAGCAATTGATGATGTTAGAATAGATAATGAACCAGATTGCTGGCCAATATTTAGTCCTTCAGTATCAAATGCAACAACAACAACAATGGATATTACTTGGGTAGATAATGATAATGATGTGCCGCCAACTACTTATTATATTGAATACGGAGATGTAGGCTTTGCTTTAGGTACAGGTACTACTCAAAATGTAAACATGTCTGCTGTACCATACAATCCTTATACAATTACTGGGTTGCCAGTAGATACTGATTTTGATTTTTATGTAGTTGCCTCTTGTCCTAACGGAGAAAGTGTTGTCGGGCCAGTTCAAGGCGCAACCTTGCCAACTTGTTTTGAAGTAACAGGCTTTAATTCATTTAACCAAACAACAACAACAGTTGATGTAACATGGAATGATGTAAACCCTATAGTGCCTGTTGGAGGTTGGGATATTGAAGTTACGTATCCAGGTTTTGCTCAAGGTACAGGTTTTGTTTCAACTGTATTTACAAATACAGTAACATTAGATGATAATTTTGTGTATAGTAATATGATACCAAGTTCAACTTACGAAGTATATGTTAGAGCTAATTGTGCTGTTGGCGATGCTGACTCAAGTAGATGGACTGGACCTTTTGTAATAAACACACAAGTAGGGCCGCCAATAAATGATACTTGCGCTACAGCCATTACCTTAGATGTAACTTCAGAATGTGAGCCAGTTTTAGGAAACAATATTCAAGCAAATCAAACTGCTGGTTTAGCAACAAATTGTAGTGATCCTGCAGTAAGTGGTACAAATGGAGCTTTTGACCTATTTGATGTTTGGTACAAAATTATTATACCAGCTTCTGGTACAGTAACAATTACTACAGGTTTTGCAGGTGTTATGGAAGATTCTGCTATGGCAGTTTATAAAGGTGCTTGTGGTGCTTTAGTACCAGCACTTAGTTATATGCCAGATTTAACTACTGTTAATGTTGCATTAAAATCGTGTAGTGATGACGATGATATGAATATAGATCCAGGTTATCCAAACGATTCTAATTTGTTTACAAAGATTGTACTTCAAAATGTTACACCAGGCGATGAATATTACATTCGTGTTTGGTCTGTTGATAGAACTAACTTAGGCTTAGGTAACACGCAAGGTCAATTTATTATATGTGCTTTAGGAACAGCTGTAGCTAATAGAAACTTTTTAGAGGTAGAAGAAGAAGTTTTAGAAGAAGAAGTAACCTTAAGTTACTATCCAAACCCAGTTTCTAATTCGCTTAGATTAAAATCGAATGCAGCTATTTTAGATATTCATGTATATAGTATTTTAGGTCAAGAAGTCTATCAAAAAGAAACAAGTACTAATAATATTTCAGAAACTGAGTTAGATATGAGTAGCCTTCATGCTGGTACTTATTTTGTTAAAGTTTTGTTAGCTAATAATGAAACAAAAACAATAAAAATAATTAAAAAATAAAATAAATAATCACTTGTTTTAGTTAAAAAACACTTCAATGATTTAAATCATTGAAGTGTTTTTTTTGTTGAAAATTTGCTTGGTGTTTTTTTTTATCATAAATTTAGCAATTATTAATAACTTAAATTTTATTTTATGAGAAAAATTACATGGATTTTTATTTTATTACTTACAACTATGTTTAGTTGGCAAAGTAATGCACAGTTAACGTTTGATAACGCTTGTACAGTGTCTTTTGATGATATTAGTGCTTCTGGAGCAGTAATAATGATGGATGATGGTATAACGCCTTTGGAAGATGATGGAGAAGGAAATATTGTATTACCGTTTGCTTTTACTTTAGATGGCGTTTCTTCTACCGACTTACGTGTTGGTAATAATGGAGGTGCTTTATTTGGAGTTACCACAGGTGATGCGTCGTTAGGTTCTACACCAACGGCTATTGGTTTTTACCCATTTGCAGATGATATTGATTCAGATTATGGTTCTGTAGTTTGGGAAACTTTAGGTACAGCGCCAAATAGAAGAGTTGTAGTTATGTGGAATGATAGACCTCACTTTTCAAATTCGACTTCAGGAGCAACATTTGAATTAATTTTACATGAAACTACTAATGAAATTACATTTTTATACCAAGATACCGATTTTGGAGATCCAGCCTATGATGATGCTGTCTCAGCAGGAATACGTGTAGTTGGCGCTAATGGTATTTATGTGTATTCTGAGAATGTAGCATTAGCAGGAGTTACTTGTATTAATTGGATGTTACCAACTTGTTTGGTAGCTTCAAATTTAATGATATCTAATACAACAACTACGAGTGCAGATTTAGCTTGGACTGATAATAACGGTTTAGCAGCAACCGATTATGAATATGTTGTACAAGCTGTTGGAACAGGTGTACCAGCAGGTGCAGGAACTGCAACAACTGCAAACCCACAACCATTAACTGGTTTAATGGGTAGTACGCAGTACGAAGTATATTTAAGAGCAAACTGTGGTGGTGGTGATTTTAGTACTTGGGTTAAGGTTGATTTCGGAACAGCTTGTGATGCCGTTGGTAGTTTTGTTGAAAATTTTGACGCTACAGCAAATGGCGATGTAACCTTATGTTGGGCTACAGTTGTAAATTCTGGAGATGCAGCAGCAAGTGTAGATGTACAAGGTGGTGCATTTGAATTTTCTAATGCAGCAGACCTTGCTTCGGAATTAATTTTAGTAACGCCAGAATTAACAGATTTGCCTTTAGATACACACCGTATTCGTTTTTCTGCACAAGGAGATACTGGTTATGCAGTGCAAATAGGTACAATGGATTCGCCAACAGGAACTTTTACACCTGTGTTTGGTTTTGCATTAACTAATGTAATGACAGAATATTCGTATAGTTTTGCAGCATCTACAACAAATACTTATGTTGCTATAAAAGCAATTTTACCAGCAGTAAATCAAACAATAACTTTAGATGATTTTAATTGGGAACCAATACCTACTTGTGTAGAACCAGTTAGTTTAAACTTATCTAACATAACAGGTAATAATGTAACTATTTCATGGACTGAAATGGGTACTGCAACAGCATGGGAATATGTAGTTCAAGCTGCAGGAACAGGTATGCCAGCAGGAGCAGGAACAGCTACTGCAACTAACCCAGTTACCGATACCTCTTTAGCGCCAGTAACTGATTATGAAGTATATGTTAGAAGTGTTTGTGGTGCTGGTGACGAAAGTCTTTGGATAGGTCCAGCTGCATTTACTACACCATGTGTAGTTGTTAACCCACCATATACCGAAGCATTCGATACTTACCTGCCAAATTGTTGGGTAGAAGCAACTGATGGAGATGTAGCATCTGGACCAACAGGTTTTGGTTCAAGTGCTTGGGGTGCAGAAGAATTTGCGCATATGGCTACTTCAGGTTTAGGAGCTGTAAATATTAATTTATGGGCACAAGGTAAATCTGACTGGTTAATTTCACCACAATTTGATTTATCTGGCGGTGGTTACGAAGTAGTACTTGATGTCGCTTTTACTAATTATAACGGTACAAATCAAGGTGTTTTTGGATCTGATGATGAAGTACAATTGTTATATACACAAGATGGAGTTACTTGGAATAACATACAAACTTGGAGTGCTGGTAATGAGCCATCTGCAACAGGAGAAACGGTTAATTTTGCCTTAGCAACAACAGGTGCAAGTGTTCAATTTGCTTTATGGGGTTCTGAAGGAGCTGTAGATGATACAGAAGATATGGATTTTCATATAGATAATTTTAAAGTAAGAATACCACCAACTTGTTATGAGCCAACAGATGTTGTTGCTTCTAATATGACTGAAAACGGTGCTACTTTTGCATGGACTGAAAATAATGCAGTTGCTGCTACAAATTGGGATTTATATATAGTTCCTGCTGGTGATGCAGCACCTACAGCGGCTTCTACACCTACAATTGATGATGATACAACTCAAGCTCCTGTTTGGACAGGAGGAATGGCAGATACAATGTACGATGTCTATGTAAGAGCAGATTGTGGAGCAAATAATACTGACGTAAGTGTTTGGTCTGTTGTAACGAGCTTTAGAACAAATTGTTCGGTTATGACTGCTCCATATACAGAAGATTTTGAAGATGCAGGAGCAATAGATTCTTGTTGGAGAATGTCTGGTGGCGAAGATTGGAATTTTTCTAATGACGCTACAGGTGAGCATATTGGGAATAATGGTACGATTACTGGTAATACAGCTTCTGATAATTATTTTGCTTGGGTTGATGATTCATTTCCAAATAATAATGATGTTACTTTAACTTCACCAGTAATTAATGTTGATGCATTAACAGTGCCAGCATTGTATTTTTATCTAATTAGCAATAATGAAGGTAATGCTAGTGCAACTTTAAATGTAGAAGCTTTTGATGGTACAACATGGAATAATATAGCAACGCTATCGGGTAATGTTACTGAATGGACAAACCAAACAATTGTATTAACAGGTTATACAGGCGATATTCAAGTTAGGTTTATTGTTGCAGATTCTGGTTCTTTTTATGATGATATTGCAATTGATGATGTTGTTATTGACGAAGCACCTTCATGTTATGTGCCTACAGCATTAAATGTTACTAATATTAATGAAACAGCAGGAACGGCAGATTTATCTTGGACAGATATTAACGGTACGCCTCCAGCAAATGGTTGGGAATACGAAATAGTTGATATTACTGCAGGAGGAACTGTTACAGGTACAGGTATAGCTACGGCTACAAACCCAGTTTCTATTTCAGGTTTAGCAGCTGGTAATGAATACCAATTTTTAGTAAGAGCAATTTGTGGAGCAGCTGACCAAAGTTTGTGGTCTTCTACATATTCTTGGACACAAATAGATTTACCAGAATGTGTTTCTACACCAATGCCTGCAGATATGGCTACTGGAATTTCTGCTGAAGGAGCAACTACATTTTCTTGGGTAGCACCAATAACAGGAGGTACTGTTGCTTCGTATGATTTATATGCAGGTACAGATATGAATAATTTAGGATTTGTAACAAATACTACAGACTTAACAATTGACTTAAACATTGGTGCTTATGCTACTACATTTTATTGGCAAGTAGTTGCTGTGAATGCAGGAGGTAATGCAGTTGGTTGTAGTGTTTGGTCGTTTACAACGGTAGATCAACCTGGCTGTGGAGAAACTTTCGTAGATATGGGAGGCGCAGCAGGAGATTATGCAGTGAACTCAAATATAACTTATGTATTTACACCAGATGTTTCAGGTGAAGTTGTTACAGTAACCTTTACTGCATTTGATCTTGAAGAAGATTATGATGGCTTAATGGTTTATGATGGGCCAGATGCTACATTCCCACTATTTGATTCTGGTTCAACTGCTAATAGAGCAACTTGTCCTAATGGAGCTTGGACTGGTACGACCAATTTTGCACCTACTTCTTTTACATCGACAGATGCAAGTGGAGCATTAACATTTGTATTTACCTCTGATGGTTCGGTTGTCAAAGCAGGTTGGGAAGCAGATATTACTTGTGCTGTTGCAGCGATTAACGATTTAGCTACAGTTGGGTTTAACTATTATCCAAACCCAGTTAATAATAATTTAACAATGACAGCTAATGAAAATATTACTTCGGTAAGTATTTTTAACATGTTAGGTCAAGAAGTTTATACTCAAAAATTATCAACTTTAGAAGCTAATATAGATATGTCTAAATTATCAAATGGCACTTACTTTGTAAAAGCACAAGTAGGTCAAGCAATTGGTACATTTAAAGTAATTAAAAACTAATTTTTTAATTATTAAATAATTGTAAAGGCTCCGAGAAATCGGAGCCTTTTTTCTTTACAATAAGTTTGCACTATAATTAAAGTAGTTTTGTTGCTGTGTTTTATAAGTTTATATTTGTACAAATTTTAGCGCTGTTTTTAATCAGTAAAATACGATGTAAATAATGCAAAGTTGTTTTGTTGCTTGTGAATTGTTTAATGCAGCTAATTATAATATAAATTGTTTTAGTTGAGTAACAATATGTTTTCCATAATAATACCCGTTTATAATCGTCCACAAGAAATAGACGAGTTGTTAAACAGTTTGTTGTTTCAAGATTATAAAAATAATTTTGAAATAGTAATTGTTGAAGATGGTTCTACAAAAACATGTAAAGAAATTGTAAAAATTTATCGAGAAAAATTAAAAATAACTTATTTATTTAAAGAAAATTCTGGTCCAGGACAAGCAAGGAATTTTGGTATGCAGCGTGCAAACGGCAATTATTTTATTATTTTAGATTCCGATGTAATTTTACCAAAAAGTTATTTATCAATTATTGAAAACGCATTAAAAAATAATTTTACAGAATTGTTTGCAGCTCCAGATAAAACACATCATTCATTTACAGCTATTCAGAAAGCAATTAATTATGCAATGACTTCTTTTTTTACTACTGGTGGATTGCGTAATAATAAAGGCAAGCAAAATTTTCAGTTGCGAAGTTTTAATATGGGCATGTCAAAAAAAGCTTTTGAGTTGTCTAAAGGCTTTGCTAAACAAAACATAGGCGAAGATATTGATTTAAGTTTTAGAATTGATCAATTGGCTTTGTCAAAGCAATATATAAATAAAGCATTTGTGTATCATAAACGTAGAACGAATTGGTTGCGTTTTTACAAACAAACTTATAATTTTGGCAGCACAAGACCTGTTTTAAATAAAACACATAAAAACAGCGCTAAATTAACATATTGGTTTCCGTCCGTTTTTGTGATCGGTTTGTTTTTATCAGTTATAAGTTTATTGTTTGGTTTTACCTTATTGTATATTTTTTACACCTTGTATTTTTTATTAATTTTTATGCATTCCTTAATAAAAAACAAAAATGTAAAAGTCGCATTGTTATCTGTACAAGCCACTTTTATTCAATTTTTAGGTTATGGCTTTGGTTTTGTAAAATCGCAATTCAAATTAAATATTTTAAAGAAAACCAAAGAAGAAACTTTTTCTAAAATGTTTTCTTAATATTTTGACCTTTTATAATGAATTGTTTAGGGTGACTAAAGAGGAATTAAGATTGATAAGTAAACTAAACTGTAGATTGGTCATCGTTTGTACAAGAATAGTAGCCGATTTCGAAAGCAGCATTTTTTTAGTTTATACTAATTTTATTGCGAACTATAATGTTCATATTTAATACTATTTCGACTATTTTTTTTATATTGTATTAGCTGCCACTTTAGTTTATTTTCAATATCCATTCGTTGATGTAGGATACGAATAATTTCAACAATTTTATTTAATGAGTAATGAAATAATTCAATTCCTTTCAGCTCATTTCAAAATGTAATTGGTATGATTACATGCTTAGACTAATAGAATTAAGTTTTGAAAACGCAACTGCAAGAAATAAATATTTAAATAACAACGCTATATTGAACTAAAGTCTTGTTTTTCGATTTTATTTTCGGTTTATAAAGAAAATAGTAAGCTGTATTTAACAGGTACAGTCATTCCATTTAAAGTTCCAGCTTTTATATTTGGCAGAGTTTCAATAACGCGTTTAAGCTCTTTTTTAGCACCTATTTGGTAGTTGCCAATAATACTTATCACTTTTGTTGTTCCGTCTTCTTTTACAATAAATAACACTCTTACTTTACCTTTAATTTTGTTTGATACAGTGTCGTTGTAATTTAAATCTACATATTTTGCTATTGACGAAATAATACAGTTGGTAGTGTCAAATTTGGTTGCTTTGTTTTCACAACCAGGAAAAACAGGTGATGTGTCTACATCACTAATATTTACAGAATGGTCTAATTCAATGTTTCCATGTGAAACGTTATTGGTATTGACTTGCTCAATCATTTTTTCTCGTTCAATATCTTCTTTAGTAAGTGGTTTTGTTATTTTTGGTTTAATTTCAGTTTTAATTTTTGGACTTGTAATTTTATCCTTTATTATAACTATTTCAGATTTTTGAATTAACGGACAACCATTCAGTGTTTTTGCATATGTGTTTGGACATTCGTCTTTACTATCTATAACACCATCATTATCAGTGTCTATTATTTTTAAGCAACCAGTTTTAGTTTTTGCAAATTCTAAGGGACATTTATCAAATAAATCAATAATACCATCTTCGTCCGAATCAATAGCAACACCATTACCATATACAATTGCGCCTTTTGGAGTATCCTGTTCTATATCGTACAAATCGATAACACCATCCTTATCGGTATCTGCTTCATCAGTTTTGTTTGATGATGTGCCGTTTTCTATAATTGCATCTGAATCATCGTACCAAACATAGTTTTTTTTACTTTTACTATTTATGCTATATGAAACGCCAATATTAGTGCTAAAAAAGAAATCAGTATGGTTCTCATTCATCACTACAGCATCTAAATGATCGTCATTATTAATGTTAAAATTTTGTCTTAACTCAATATTTAAATTGGATGTGATTTTATATTTGACATTTAACGCTGTAGTGTAATACAATGATGTTGTAGTGCCGTTTTTACTTGGGCTATTGCCAAAATCGGCAAGTAATTCATTCGTGGTGGTATTATATAGTTTAGAATTGTAGCGATGCATACCAAGACCTAATAAAGCTGAAAAATTAAATTTTCTTTCTTGGTATTTATGTATTTGATAAAAAATGTTGCTAATGTTATATATTACACTAATATCAGCGCCAATTGCTGTTCCTTTAAATTTTGTATTGTTTAAAGTAGTATTGTGAATAGCGATATCTTTATTGTTGCCTGTGCCTGATAAATTATTGTAATTAAATTTAAGTTCAGCACCAATGCTTGGTGTGAACATTTTATCTGTATATGCATAAAAACCAGTGTTGAAAATAGATTTTTTTGCGGTTAAATCACCATTGATTATTGCGTTGCTATATCCTAAGCCAAACGAGATAGATTCACGTGTAGATGACTGAGCATATATGCTGCCATTCAGTATTACTGTAGAAATGATTAATAGAATAAATCTCATAATTTGTTTGAGTTATACGATAAAAGGTATTTTAATACTGAATTTTACTGGTACATTTTGTCCTGATAATTTTGCAGGAGATAATATTGGTGCAGATTCAATTGCTTTTTTCATTTCCTTTGATAATATATTGCAATTTTGACCAAATATTTGTTTTACATTAATTCGTCCTTTTTCATCAATAATAAATAAAACTCTTAGTCGGTTAGTGCCAGATTTTATTTTATTTTTTTGTAAAACACCCGAATTGATAAATGATGATCGAGCATGAATGGACAAATTAGTTATAAGGCAATTAACTTTTTCATTATTACTTGTTGTATCTTCACAGCCTTTGTAGGTTGGTACTTCATCAGCATCTTCTAATCTAATTGTATGGTCTAAATCAAAATTATGATGTGTTACTTCGTTATTATTTAATCTTGAACTATTGTTATTATGTCTGAAATTAGCTGTGGAGTTTTGACTAAAAGAGTTTATGGATAATAATAAAATTAGGGAAATTGTTAATGTTTTCATTGTTGGGGGATTTTTTTAGGGGAATTAGGTTTGTTATTATATATTATAGGGTATTAATATACTGTATTTTATATTTATGGATTTGTTATTTTTGTAGCCAGGTTTCATCTTAGGGATTGATTTAATGGCTTGCTTTATGTTTGTTTGGATAGTCTTAGACCAATTACCCACTATTTTTGCTGTTTCTGAAAAACCATTTTTGTTAATTATAAATAGCACTCTAATTTTTTCTATTCTATTTATTGATTTTTTGTTATTGTTTGAATTGATGTTACTAATCATTTGGTTGTATATTTTAGTTTCAAAACATTTTTTTTTGTTAATCTCAGTCATGTACTGCTCACATCCATTATAAACAGGTACATTGTCAACATTATTAATGTTTAGCGCATTGTCTAATAGTGGATTGTTGTGTTTGGTAATGGGGTTTTTATTGCTAATTGGTGTATATGTGCTGTTTAAAGAAGGGTTAGTTGCTTTACTATTTATATTTTGTGTTTTGTTATTTTTTAATTGGCTATAAGTCGTTACATTGTTATATGTGTTTGAATTGTTTTCACTTTGTTCAATTTGATAGCCTTCTATTTGACTGTATGTTGTAACTACTGATTTTTCTGTTGTTTTATTATTACTTGATGTTATTTTAGAATCATCAAGATCTAATTCAATATTCGATTTTAATTTTTTCTTTTTTAATATTGAATTATTGTTTTTTACAATTAGACTTTTTTCTTTTAATTTATTTTTAGCTAATATTAGTTTGTTGTCATTAGTAATAGTAGTTAATGAATCAACAATATGTTGTGTTATTTTGTTAATTAGGTCTTTATTAGAGTTAATAAAATAAAGAGAATCGTTTTTTAATTTATTGTTAAATTGATTAATTACGCTGTTTAATTGATTTGTTTTTTTATAATTTGTATAGGTAGCATATAGAAACAAAACAGAAAGTAGCATTATTGCAGCAAGAAGTATGTAGACAGTCTGTTTAGAATGCATTAGGGTTAGTTTTTTGCAAATATATTAAATTTATTTTATTTAATAGAATCCTCTTTTTATAAAATTATATATTTTACCAATACTTAATGTTAATACAAATCTTATTTTTTCAGGATACTTATGTTGTTTGGCTTCAAAACCGTTACTAGATTGTATCGGAAAATATACTTCAAAAAAGTTTTGAACAAAATTTAAGCGAATACCAGAATCATATTTAAATTGAGAATGGTAGCCTTTGTTTTTATAAATTCCTACATCTCCATAAACTTCAATCCATCGCCAAATTCCAAGGCTCGCATTTGTTGTAGCTATCCATTGGTTTGCCGTATTGTTTTTAAATATAGATTTAAAACCACCTTCAGATATAATAATTTGCTGAGATAAAAAACCCGAATTTTCAGATCTGCCAAAATAGTTGTAGTCAAATAAGTAGTCAGATGGTCTGTTTAAAGAGTAGTCAAAAAAGCCACTGGTTGTTTTATTGTGTATAAATGAACCTACATAAAAGCGTACATCTATTTGTGTGTTATTTTTTTGTAGTTTTCTGTATTGCAGTTCAAAATTAATTTTACTAAATTTTTTAGATGTTTGAAAATCAAAATTATAACGTGTATTTTTTATGATGTCTGGTTTGTAATATGTATATCGGGTATTAAAAACAGCGTACTTGTCAGACTCTAACGAAATGTTGTTTATGTCAACCTCTTTATTAATTATTAAAAATCGTGTTGATAAATTTTTTCCACCTACATCTCTTAAACTTTTTCTTTTAAAGTCAAGACTAACAAAAGGTGATAATCTTTGGTATCTTAATTCAGGAGCGTAATTGTAGCTACTATAACTAAAACCACTTCTAAATTTTTGAACTATTTTGTTTTTTGGATATATAGTATAAATTCCTCCAAGTGACCCGTTTATTTCTTTATTTTTAAGTCCGTAAGTTGGTTTTATATAGTATAACCATTTTTTTTTGAATAAGGTTTTATTGGTAAGTTTAAGACCTAAAATAATGCCGTCATAAAAATTATATGAATATTCAGCATTGTAAAACACTTGGTTGTAATATGGGTTGTCTATATCTTTCATAAACCGAACCTGTAAAGGTCTGTTAAATAAACTGGGCTTTAAGTTTTTCCAATTGTCGTTAAGGTTTATTTCAGGATATTTAGCTTCATAATTTAATGAAATTCTGTCAAAATCTCCTTTCGGAATCTTAATAGTCGAAAAATCAGTGATGTCATTAAACCATTTTTTATAAATTATTTGCTTGTCTTTAATGCCATATATAGATATAGGTGCGGTAAAATCACTTTTATTTTTAATACTTATTAATAAAGAGTCGTTGGTGATTTTTACTTTTTTTATGGTGTAATCTATTTTTTTGTTGCTCGTTAGATAGTCGCTAAAGAACCAATCTAATTTTTTAGATGTTTTAGATGAAATAATTTCTTTAAACGATTTATTTACTTTGGTAGCAAGTGCGTTTTTCTTAAAATATTCTTTAATACTATTGTTAATTATTTTGTTATCAAGATAGTCGTTCAGATAAATAATTCCTAAGCCAGCTTTGTATTTATTTACAATTTTTCGATTAAAAGTAGAGAGTGAATCTGCACTGGTATTTAACGATTGATCTAAATTTTTACGCATTGCAAATTGATGTACAAACGCATATTTGTCATTAAATGATAATTTGGCTAATTTATACGTTCGAACTCCCCAAATATTTGAAATTGCACCCATTGCTTTTTTTTCAGGATAATATTTTTCAACATATTTAAGCAGAAGATATGTTTGAATTCCATCATTAAGCCAATAGTTATTTCGTTTGTTTATAGGCAGTGTATTGTTGATGTATTTATTTGTCAATGCTTTAAATAGCTGAATATCATATAAAAACAACTGGCTAAATGGATTTAATATCTTGGGTAATTGATTGAGCCCGTAAACAGGGTTTTTGTCATAAACTGTTTTATTAACAAATATTTTTGAATGTGGATATTCACCCAGTAATTTTTTGATGAAATTAACCTGTCTATTGGCAATATTATTTTTTAACTCGTTGTTTAATTTATTGTTTTTAAGGTTGGTTACAAGTGTGTTATTGTCTATTTTAAAATTACTAAAATTATTGTTTTTACTGATTGAAACCTCTGTATCTAATTGATTTTCGCCTTCTAAAAAATACGTAGTTGTTTTGGTTGTTATTTTTTTTGTGGTATTTAAATTTGATTCTAAAAAATGCCCATTCGGTAAAGTAAATTGCACTTTGTAGATTGTAGGATTACTATATAAGTCGTCCATATTATAGTTGTGCATAATCTCCCAATTGTCGTTGTAAATGGCTGTTGTTAAATGCCAATATTTTAAATTGTATTGTTTTTTATTTACGCCGTATTCTGTAAATTTACTATTTGGTACTTTTACGAAGTATTTGGCTTCGAATATTATTTTTTCTTTTGGAAGTAGTGGTTTGTTTAAGTCAACTTTGATAACATCGTAATTCAGATTGTTAAAATTAAGTGTTTTGTTATTAGTTTTATTTTTAATATCAATTATTTTTGAATAACCTCTGTTTTTTTCTTTCGCAAAATATAAACTTTTATCATAGTCTTCTATAAGTCTTTTTGATAATGGTGTGTTTTTGTTTTTGTAGCCATTCATCCAATTGTGAAAATAAATTTCTTTCAAAGTGTCTTTTGAATTGTTAAGATAACTTATTGTTTGAGAAATATCAATTTCTTTTTTTTTAACGTTAAGTCTGGCTATTATTTCTGAAGATAATTGTTGGGCGTTTAATTTTGAATTCCAAAATAGAGTTAATGTTAAAAAAAGTAAGGTGTATTTTATCATTAATTTTGGGTTTTTCATTGAAAACGATTTTAACTGTCATTTCTGTCATTTTAACGAAGATATAGTAGTTTCTTCTTTCTATTTGTTTAAATGCGCCTTAAAATCGTTTTTTTAAGCGCTTTTAAAATAAAATTTAATTATAATTAATTAGTAATTGATAGTTTTATTTGATGACAATAAATTTTAGATTTTGTTTTATGTTTTCAAATTTAATATAATATATACCTTTATCTAATAAGGAAATGTTAATATTTGTTATGCTGTTATTTAATTTATTTGAATAAACTATTTGTCCAATTGAATTGAATACTGAAAACTTTGTGTTTATTAATTCTGAACTGGAATAAATAGTAATTTCATTTTTTATAAGATTGCCATTAATAATTTTTATATAGTTTTTGTTTAGTGTGGCATTGTTTGTATTTAATGTCTGGCTACTTTCTAAAGATAAAACAACTGGTAAATGATCACTCATATTGTATAGGTTACTCCTTAAATTTTGATTGTAAAAGCCGTTGCAATTACTGTCGTCTATACGTCTATTGTAACAGTTACTGTTGTTTCCGAAGCTTTTATAGGTGTTGTTGATGTAATTTATGTTCGAGTTATTTGTAATATTTTCTGATAACATAATAAAATCAAACCGATCATCTAATCCTCCACCAGCTCCATAATTATTAAAAGCTGAGTTGCTTAGTCTAGTTGCTTGTGTGTGAATGTTAGCGTAGCTTATATGATTGTGCCAATTTTGAAGGTTGTTATTTAAATTCAGCATATCTTTCATAATAATATTATTGTTATTGTTCAGTATTTTTTGATAACCGCTTTCACTCGTTGTATAAAAATTAAAGTCACCAGCAAATATTACATTGCTATTTACAGGTAGATTGTCTAAATAGTTAGTAAATTCGGTAACCATTTCTAATCTTTTTTGAATATTTGTATTCCCTTGACTTGCTTTTAAATGTGTAACAAAAACTTCAAGATAAATAGGATTTGTTAAGTAGTTTGGGGTGTTTAAAATAAACGAGTAATGGTTTATATCTCTAATGTTGGTAAGAATAATACTTTGATTGTCTAAAATAAAGTAATTATTATTATAATAAATTAATTGTTGTAAATGTGTATCTCCAAAGGTGTTAGATTGGTTTGTGATAAATTGAGCTTTTGAATAATTTTTATTAATTTCGGATAATGAAACGGAAAGTATCTCGTTCGAAGCGTCGTTGTTTTCTAATTCGCAAACCATAAATAAATCCGGTTCATAATTGTTTAGAATATTTTTCAATATCAGGCTTCTGTTATTCGGAGGTGCTGTTGGGTAATTCAATAAATTATAAAACATTACTTTAAATTCAGTTTGTGAATTTGATGTTAAAGTAAAAGAGATTAATAGTAATGTTACTATTTTTTTCATGAAATCATTGTTTTTTAAATGTAATGTGTAAAAATAGAGAACTAATTTTGATTATTATAATAAATTCATGAGGTTTTCAGGGCAAACTCATACTTTTTTGTTTGTATTAAATTAAAAAAAAGGTAACATGTTGAAAACAACATTATAACCTTTTAAATAATAAAAGTATGAGTTTGCCCTAATGAGGTTTTTAAAATGTGAGATGTTCGAAGAATAATATATTTTTTAATAATAATGTAGTAATGTTGAGAATTAGTTAGTAAAAACCTATTATAGGTAACAATTTCTTAGTATTTTTGTTCTAAATTCATATGAGCAAAGGTGTTTGTTTTGATGAAATATTGAAATCCCTCTAAATTTAAATGTTATGATTAAAAAAATACAATTTCACACAATTTTATTACAAGGAATAAAAAATGTTAAGGTAAGTCTTTTGTTTTTTACCTTGTTTAACTATTCTGGTTTATACAAAAACTTACTCTTTTCAAAGCGGTAATAGCTTGTTGCAACCTGTTAATATTGGTCTTAGTAAAGTGTATTTACTACTACCTTATTATTATTATTAAAAATACTTTTGTAAATTAAATTACATTTTAATCCCTTAGTTATGATATTATTTAAATCTATTTTGAAGTCAAAAATTTACGTTTTTATTATGCCTTTAAATTTTCTGAAAATTATATATAGAAGAACAAGCAAACATTTTTTAACGATATTTTTAGTGTTTGTCATTTCCTTATTCAATACAAATACTACTTTTGCTCAAGATACAGATGGAGATAATATACTAAATGTAGATGATTTAGATGATGATAATGATGGAATTTTAGATGTAGTTGAATGTATAGATGAGACAATTTACGGTCCTTTTAATGTTGCAAATACAAGTTTTGATATTGCAGGTACTGGTTGGAATAATTCTGCTATTTTTAATTCTGTTACATACAACGGAGTTGTTTATCCTATATATGTAGCGCCAGACTCTTATGAAGAACACTTTGTTACAAATACCTCTAGTGTTGTTCATGAAGCTTTACATAACAATTGGAATTATCATACAATTGCCGATCCAAATTGGAATACATTAGTAATTGATGCATTTCAATCAAGAGATTTAAATTGGTATCAACAAATAGATCCAGGTTCTCCATCTGTTACAGCTACGGATTATTTTTTATTAAATTACAATCATCCTGTGGTATCTACAGGTAATTCTTTTGTGTTAGTAACCGAGAGAGGTGGTAATAATGGTTGTAAAATTGAAGCTTTAGATGAGAATGGCATTTCTTATGGGCAAATTATTACGATTTTAGATTATGACCCTGATTATTTGCATACTGGTGCTTACCACTCTAATGGTCAAGAAATTAGGATAGCGCTTTATTCTATTAATTTATTGGCGCCATCAGGTTCACTAATATCTTCAATTAAAGTTACAACTACTCCAAATGGAGCTAATGACGGTCAAGATGGAAAAGTATTTATTATCTCTAATAATTCAGAATGTGGTGATACCGATGGTGATAATATTCAAGATCATTTAGATTTAGATTCTGATAACGATGGTGTTTTTGATTTGACGGAAAGCGGACAAAATAGCGCAACATTAGACACCAACCATAATGGTCGTTTAGACGATATGGAAGGAGTAACACCAAATGATACTGATAATGATGGGCTTTCTGATGCTTCTGAAGCAGGTTATGGTAATAATCAAGGAGTAATACCTGTAGATACAGATGGCGATTCCTTAATCAATACAATAGATGTCGATGCTGATGGCGATGGAATTGTAGATAATATAGAAGGACAAACTACAGCAGGTTATGACACGCCATCACACGTTATAGATGTTAATGGTGTAGATCAAGATTATAGTGGAACAACTTTTAGTAATTGGATAAATCCTGTTGATACCGATGGTGATAATACACCAGATTATTTAGATTTAAATTCAGATAATGATGGGCGAAGCGATGCAATCGAAGGATGGGATACCTCAAATAATGGTACAGCAGATATTGTGCCAATTGGCAACGATGCCGATAATGACGGATTAGATGATGCGTATGATATTGACGACACACAAATTAATCCAGAAAATATAGGTGGTCCTATTAATTATCCTGATTTTACACCTCCAGGAGGAGATAGAGATTGGCGTGAAGTACCACCTGAAATCTGTAATAATGGTATTGATGATGATGGTGATGGATATATTGATGGTTTTGATTCAGATTGTAATAATACGAATTACAACTGTACAGTAAGTTCTATCGTTCCAAATTTTGAAATGGATATCAATCCATTATCTTCTGTTTCAGGTCAGTCAGAATCGGTAACACCAACAGTTGGAGATTTAGATGGTGATGGATTACCAGAGATTATCGTTGCAGTTTCAAATGGGCAATCAGCAGTTAATACAGGTCCAATTACCAATACAGGTTATAGAATATTCAAAGGTGATGGTTCTGATTTTAGTGATAATACTATTGATATTGTAATAGATCTCCAAGCACAATCTTATAAGCCTATTGTACAACCAGCTATTGCAGATATTAACAGAAACGGAACTGCAGAAATTGTATGTATGGGTGCAGATGATTATGTGTATATTTTTAACAATACAGGTGGTAATGCTAATACAGGTAATTATTGGAAAAAATCAAATTTACCAACAGGTTATGTCGATAATAGTTACTGGAGACCTGAAGATCATGGAGGATCTCCAAAAATAGTTGATATTAATGAAGATGGTATTCCAGAAATTGTAGTAGGAAACGCTATCTTTAAATTTACGGATGCAAGTTTTACTTCATTAGTGCGTGTTATTGCTGCTGTAAACACTTTACCAAACGGAAAAATAAAAACTGGCGATTGGGATTTAGACCCTGTAATAAAAGATATTTTACCACAATTTCCAGGTAAAGAATTAATAGCAGCTTCAAAAGTTTTCTCTGTAGATTTTTCAACAAACACGTTAATTGAAAGAGTAAATTTAAACGCAATTGACGCAACAATACCTTTAAATGATGATGGTCCAACTTCTGTAGCAGATGTTAATTTAGATGGTTTTTATGATATCGTTTATCCTTCATCGGTTTTAAATCAATTAATTGTTTGGGATCCAGTAAATTTAACTGTACAAAAAATAAACTTTCCAGCAGCATTCGCCACAGGTATTGCTTTTATAGCAAATGTTTATGATGATACACAAGACGGAAATGCTATTGATTTCCCTGAAATGATATTCACCATATATCAAGATCAGTTGTTAGCCGTAAATTTAAATTACGGTGTTTTGTGGAATTTACCTGTTCAAGATAGTTCTGGAGCTACTACATTAACCGCTTTTGATTTTAATGGTGATGGTATTCAAGAAATGGTTTATCGTGATCAATCGAATTTAAGAATAATGAATGGGAATACTAACCCTCCTGTTGATTATTATACTGTACCTTCTAGCTCAAGTACTTGGGTAGAAAGTCCTGTAGTTGCAGATGTAGATAATGATGGGGCAGCCGAAATTGTTACCGTTTCTAATATCAATGGAGGTGAACTTCAAATATTTGAATCTGCAAATGGTTCTTGGGTAAATGCTAGAAAAATGTGGAATCAAAGAGGTTATCATGTGGTAAATATTAATGATGATTTAACTGTTCCGAAACAAGAACAATCACAAATATTGCCGTATCCACAAGGTAGTAATGTGTATAATTTAAACACCTATTTAGCTCAAATTAGCCCTTATTTATTAAACATTACGCCTGCTCAAATAGGTTTAATACCAGTTGCCGATGCTTCTATTGTAATTGATGGTGTTACAGGTGATTGCCCAAGTTTTAACATTCAATATACTGTAACTAATTTAGGAGATGCAGCTATACCTTCTAATTTGGCTATTGCATTTTATGATGCAGACCCTACAGTTGCAGGAGCAAATTTATTAGACACATTAACCACCAATGCCATTGTAGGTATAGGTAATTCTGTATCTTTTACAGATAATATCGATATATCTAATGCGTCCTCGTTAAATTTCACATTATTTGCAGTTGTCAACGAAGATGGCACAGCACCATTGCCATTAGTATTAAACGATTTAGGTAATGATGGTATTCAAGAATGTGATTATACTAATAATATAAACTCCTTTAATAATGTTTCTTGTTTAGATACTGATGGCGATTTAATTCCTAATTATGTAGATATAGATGATGATAATGACGGCATTCCAGATGAAATAGAAGGATGTATAGATTCAAATGCTGGTGATTTTGAATTTGATAATTGTAATGGACCATTTGTAAACTTAACTGGTTGTTTACCAGGAACAGAATGTGCGTATTGTGAAACTGGTGAAACTGTTGGTAAATGGGATATTATATCAGGAACAGTAGACGTTTTTCAAGAAAACATTACAGGTAGTGCATACATTAACGGTGTTCCAAGTGGTTCTTATGCTTTAGATATGAACGGTGCTTCAGCAGGGAAAATATCAAAAGATTTTTATATGCAAATAGGACATACTTATAATATGTCTTTTTATATAACAAACAACCATCCAAATACGGCTTGTAACGAAACAATTGACAGGCCTATAAGAGTAAATGTAATTTCTGGAGGAATAATAATTTTTACACAAGATTTTAGTACTTTAGGATTAAATTCTCAAGTAAATCCACCAATTTGGGGACAAAGAAACGTTTCTTTTGTTCCTACAAATAATAATACAACAATCACTTTTGAAAGTCTATACACAACTCCAGCTGCTGGTTGTCCAATTTCTGGCGTTGGTGAAGGTTATTTTGGTCCTGGTTTAGATGGTATTACAATTATCGATCAAAATGGTTGTACAGACACAGATGGCGATAATATTGTCGATAGTTTAGATTTAGATTCCGATAATGATGGTATTTATGATTTAGTAGAATCAGGTCAATTACATAATGGAGCAACAGATGCCAATAATGATGGTATTATTGATGGACTACCTGCAGTTTTTGGAAATAATGGTTTGTTTAATGGAATTGAGAATAATGATACTTTTAATGCAAGTTTAAATACACCAACTGCTGATTCCGACAACGATGGTAATATTGATGCCCAAGAATTAGATTCTGATGCCGACGGTTGTAACGACGTAAACGAAGCAGGTTATACGGATAATGATAATGACGGTTTATTAGGAAATTCACCAATAACATCAGATGCAAACGGTTTAGTAACCAGTGGAACAGATGGTTATACTGCGCCAAATGATTTTGATGTAAATACTGTTTACGATTTTCAAGAAGCTACATTACCAGTGGATTCTACTTTTATTTCATCCCAGCCAGTAGATCAGATTATTGTAGAAGGAGGTGCAGCAACTTTTTCTACAACAATAAGTAACGGACCTGCTTATTATCATTGGGAAGTAAGTACAGATGGAGGAACAACGTGGTCAAATTTTTCACCACCTATTTATTATGATACATTTCCCAAAACAACACAAATAACTTTTACTAATGTTACAACAGCATTTAACGGAAATTTATACCATTTAGTTTTATCGTCACCTAATTATATATGTGATGAGGATTTATATAGTGAGAATGTTTTATTGGCAGTATTAAAAGATACCGATGGAGATAATATTTCGGATATTGATGATGTAGATGACGATAATGATGGAATACCAGATTATGATGAATGTGGTGCTTTTGTTATTTATAACGCTTCTATTTATGCAACTTGGGTGGAAGGTGCAGACCGAGCAACAAATACTCCAATTACAATTACAGGTCAAACGACTATAAATACCATAGTTAATCAGCAATTAGCTCCAGATGATTTAGTTCAAGGTGGTACAAATTGGGAGTTAATAGCAGCTAATGTTACTGCAGATGCCAACGGAGATATTAATATACAAATAGGTAACACTGCAAATGGTTATGTAGTTTCAGATGCTTTTTTAATTGTTTCAAGTAGAGGTTTTTCGGCAGGGATCGATAATACAACGGACACACCACCATCTTATATAGAATCAGGTTCTAATTGGAGCACAGTGTCAGGAAGTGGAAGGCAAAATAGTTACGCTATCGTACAGCCTGGTAATGGAAGTACAGGAGTAAATACTGCAATTTATAATTTTAATTTATTACCTTTATGTGATTTAGATGGAGATGGTATACCAAATCCTATTGACTTAGATTCCGATAACGATGGTATTTACGATTTAGTAGAATCAGGTCAATTAAATAATGGAGCAACAGATGCTAATAATGATGGTATTATTGATGGTTTACCTGCAGTTTTCGGAAATAATGGTCTATTTAATGGAATTGAAACAAGTGATAGTTTTGGTGCATCAGGGTTACTTATAGTACAAACTGCTGATTCAGATTCAGACAATAGAATAGATGCTCAAGAATTAGATTCCGATAATGACGGTTGTAACGATGTAACTGAAGCAGGATATACCGATAATGATAGTGATGGAATATTAGGTAACTCTCCAATAACGTCAGATGCAAATGGTTTAGTAACTAGTGGAACAGATGGTTATACTGCACCATTAGACGGTGATACTAATACTGTTTATGACTTTCAAGAAGCCAACTTTATGTTAACAGGAATAAATCCACAACCTGTTGATCAATTAAACATACCAGTTGGTGGAAATGCTAGTTTTAATGTGTTAGTTTCTGCATCAACAACAGCTTCTCAAGGAGCAAATTTGGTAATGATTTTTCAATGGCAAGAAAGTACCGATGGAGGTGTAACTTGGTCTGACTTATCTAATGGAGGTATATATAGTGGTGTAGATACAAATACACTAAATTTAACAGGAGTTACAACATCAATGAATGGTAATTTGTATCATGTAATTGTTACTTCTCCAAGTATGATTTGCGATACAGATTTAACTACAAATACCGCTATTTTAACTATATTAATCGATTCCGATGGAGATCAAATACCGGATGATGTAGATATAGATGATAATAATGATGGTTTATTAGATTTTCAAACAGTTTCCTGTTCCGGTTTAAGTGATGATATAGATTATACACCTATGCCTAATAATGGTGATTTAACAGCTTCCTTTACACATGATACAGGTTTTTATACAGGTACAATAACCACTACAAACCCAACATCTGGTAGTTTTGCTCCTGGCTATCCTCAATATATAGATACTCCTATTCATATTAGTTTTAATAGAAATGGAGGTTCAGGAGCTTCAAGTACTATTAATTTTAGTGTTCCTGCTATTCAACAAGTTTCTATTGCAATAGATCCAAATGAAGATCAAATTGTAACTTTTTATAAAGGATCTCAACCAGTTTTTATTACGCCTACTATCTTTGGAAGTGGTACTTATAATAATGGTCATATTTCTGCATTAACTCCTATTACAGTATTTTCTTTTACCTCTTTTCCTAATCCTATAGATAGAGTCATTATAACTTCAGTAGGAACACAAGATGCTATTTATGTTGAATTAGATGGAGATGCGTGTATTATACCAGATACGGATGGTGATGGTGTTTATGATAATTTAGATTTAGATTTAGACAATGACGGAATATATAATGTTGTAGAAAGCGGTGTGCTTGATGTAACAGGAGTTAATGATGCTAACAATGATGGTGTTATTGATGGACCTCCAGCAGCTTTTGGAAATAATGGTCTGTTTGATATTATTGAAAATAATGATACTGCTTCTGCGAGTATAACATATAGCATAAAAGATTCCGATAATGATGGAAATATTGATGTGTTGGAATTAGATTCTGATGCCGACGGTTGTAATGACGTAAACGAAGCAGGATATACCGATAATGATAGTGATGGAATATTAGGTAACTCTCCAATAACGTCAGATGCAAATGGTTTAGTAACTAGTGGAACAGATGGTTATACTGCACCATTAGACGGTGATAC